>Ga0209257_1001523_pt1 | contig 27079 bp, 29 predicted proteins | sample AraplaCvi_mCL_r2_FD_184277 | JGI IMG/M metagenome (GOLD analysis project Ga0209257, IMG submission 184277) | Arabidopsis root microbial communities from North Carolina, USA - plate scrape MF_Cvi_mCL_r2 (SPAdes) (version 2) | ecosystem: Host-associated > Plants > Roots > Endosphere | place: USA...
GCGGATTGGCGAGATCCGCCGCGAGTTGCGCGTAACGCACCTTTGCATCAGCCACTGCCTTCTCCTTCACCGGGCCGTAGCCGCGGATGCGGTCGGGCAGTGAGAGCAACTCGACGGCGGTGTCGATCGTGACCGGCGACAGCAGGCCGAGCACGGTGGCAACGTCCTTCTCGTAGCCGGCGATCAGATCGCGCTCGAGCTTGCGGTCGGCGCTGCGGCCGAAGATGTCGAGCGCCGTGCCGCGCAGGAATTTGAACTTCGCGAGCACGCGGAAGACGCTCAGCATCCACGGGCCGAAGGCGCGCTTCTTCGGGCGGCCGAGTGCATCGAGGCCACCGCCGAGGATGGGCGGGGCAAGATTGAAGTTGAACTTGAAGTCGCCTTCGAACTGGTCGCGCAGCTGCTGCTCGAAGGCGCCATCGGAGAACAGGCGCGCGACTTCATACTCGTCCTTGTAGGCGAGCAGCTTGGCGTAATTCACCGCGACCGCGCGCGTCAGCGCTTCGCCATAGCCGCCCTTCACCGCGGCATCGCGAACCTGCTCGACCAGCTTGCGGTAGCGTTTCGCCAAGCGGCCATTCTGATAAGCGGTCAGGTGCTTGGCGCGATGCTCGATGACCTCGTCCAGCGTCATCGCATCCAGCGTCTTGGGCGCAACGACGTCGTCCGTTCCCTTCAGCATGTCGGCAAGCCGCTTGGGATCCGCCACCGCGAGACGGCCGAGGCGGAAGGCTTCCTTGTTCATCTTGATCGAGACGCCGTTGACCTCGATCGCCTGCTCGATCGCTTCAGCCGACAGCGGGAACAGTCCCTTCTGATAGGCATAGCCCATCATCATCATGTTGGTGGCGATCGCATCGCCGAGCAGCTGCTCGGCCGGCTTGGTGAAATCGAAGAAGACGGAGTCCTTGTGCAGCGCCGTCTCCAGCAATCCATTCAGCTTGCGGGTCTGGAAGTTGAAGTCGCGGTTGAGGACGAAGTCGGCGGTAGGAATGACGTGGCTGTTGATGATACCGCGGGTACGGCTGGAGTCGCACAGCGAGATCGTGTCCTTGGCGACGGCGACCACCTCATCGGCCGCGAGCACCAGATCGGCCGTGCCGGTGACGATGCGCGAGCAAGTCACTTCGGCCGGATGATCCGACAGGCGGACGTGGCTGAGCACCGCGCCGCCCTTTTGCGCCAGGCCCGACATGTCCAGGATCATCGAGGCCTTGCCCTCGATATGGGCGGCCATGCCGAGCAGCGCACCGATGGTGAGCACGCCGGTGCCGCCGACACCGCCGACCGCGATGTTATAGGGCTTGTCGAGCGTCGGGCGCGAGGCCGGCTCCGGCAGTGCGCCGATGTCGCTGAGCTCGGCCGGCGCGCGGTGACGCGGCTTGCCGCCGTCGACAGTGACGAAGGACGGGCAAAAACCCTTCACGCAGGAATAGTCCTTGTTGCAGGACGACTGGTTGATGGCGCGCTTGCGGCCGAACTCGGTCTCCAGCGGTTCGACCGAGATGCAATTCGACTGCACCGAGCAGTCGCCGCAACCTTCGCAGACGGCGGGGTTGATCATGACGCGGCGCGCAGGATCCTCCATCAGGCCGCGCTTGCGGCGGCGGCGCTTTTCGGCCGCGCAGGTCTGCACGAACACGATCGCCGAGGTGCCCTTGTATTCGCGGCACATCTTCATGACGTTCTGCAGTTCGTCGCGATGATACAGCTTCACGCCTGGCGCGATGGTGTCTGCCGGATAGGCGTCGGGCGCCTCCGAGACCAGATAGATTTCGCGAATGCCTTCGGCATGAAGCTGGAAGGTGATCTGCTGCGGCGAGAGATCGCCGTCATGACGCTGGCCGCCGGTCATGGCCACCGCGTCGTTGTAGAGGATCTTGTAGGTGATGTTGGTCTTGGAGGCGACGGCCTGCCGGATCGCCAGTAGCCCGGAATGGAAATAGGTGCCGTCGCCAAGGTTCGCAAAAATGTGGTTCTCGTTGGTGAACGGCGCGATGCCGACCCACGGCACGCCCTCGCCGCCCATATGGGTGAAAGTCTCGGTCGAGCGGTCCATCCACAGCGCCATGAAGTGGCAGCCGATGCCGGCGAGCGCGCGGCTGCCTTCGGGGACTTTTGTAGATGTGTTGTGGGGGCAGCCGGAGCAGAAATACGGGGTGCGGGAGACAGGGGCGACGGCCTGCATCTGCGAGGCCTGACGGCCGTTGAACCAGTCGGCCTTGGCGCGAAGCATCTCGGCGATCTCGGGATTGAGATCGAGCTTGAGAAGTCGCTCGGTAAGCGAGGTCGCGAGCGAGGCGACACTGAGCTCGGCAGCGAAAGTGAGGAAGCGCTTGTCGTGCTCGTCCATCTTGCCGACGATGCGCGGCCGCACGTCGTCGCGCCAGTTGAACAGAACCTGCTTGACCTGGTTCTCGACGATCTCGCGGCGCTCCTCGACGATGAAGATCTCTTCCAGGCCGACCGCGAATTCATGCACGCCTTCCGGCTCCAGCGGCCAGGGCATGCCGATCTTGTAGAGGCGAAGGCCGATTCTAGCGGCGACCTGCTCGGTGATCCCGAGCTCGCGCAGCGCCTGCCGGACGTCCTCATAGCTCTTGCCCGAGGCCATGATGCCGAAGCGAGCATTCGGCGAATCCATGGTGACGCGGTTGACCTTGTTGGCGCGGGCAAAGGCGATGGCGGCAAAGCCCTTATAGTCCTGCAGGCGGCGGTCCTGCTCGAAGCGGTCGTCGGGCCAGCGCAGATTGAGGCCGCCTTGCGGCATCTCGAAATCGGCGGGGATGATGAAGGGCTTCATCTCGTCGGTGAGGTCGATCTCGGCGGTGGTCTCCACCGTCTCCGTGATCACCTTCATGCCGACCCAGCAGCCCGAATAGCGCGACATCGCGATGCCGAGCAGGCCCATCTCGATCATCTCGTGGATGCTCGAGGGGTAGAGATACGGCATCAAGGCCGACATGAAGGCATGGTCGGACTGGTGCGGCACGGTGGAGGACTTTGCGCCGTGGTCGTCGCCGGCCAGGCACAGCACGCCGCCGTTCTTGGCGGAGCCCGCGGCATTGCCATGGCGGAACACGTCGCCGCAGCGGTCGACGCCGGGGCCCTTGCCGTACCAGATGCCGACCACGCCGTCGTATTTGGCGCCGGGCGAGAGGTTGAGCTGCTGCGAGCCCCAGACGGCTGTCGCCGCGAGGTCCTCGTTCACGCCGGGCTGGAACTTGATGTTGTACTGCTCGAGATGTTTTCGCGCGGCGAACAGCTGCTGGTCGTAGCCGCCGAGCGGCGAGCCGCGATAGCCGGAGATGAAGCCTGCGGTGTTCAGCCCCGCGGCTCGGTCGCGCCGGATCTGGGCCATGGGCAGGCGGACCAGGGCCTGGATGCCCGTGGTAAAGACGTGCCCGGTTTCCTGGGTGTATTTTTGATCGAGACTGATCGGACCCTGGTTGATGCCCATGCTGTCCTCTTTCCACGCCCTGTTCAGGTCTTGCCGACTTAAGCCGTTGCCTTCCCGTTATTTTTAGCTAGGGCGCGCCGACCAATTCCGCCACTCTATGTCGGATATTTCACGATCCGCACCACAAATCTGGAGCAAAGGGAGGCCTGGGTAAAAATCGCAATTTCGTGGCCTGAAACACGCGTGGGATTTTCAGTTTGTGTCACCATACCCCCGCCATCGCGAAATGAATTGATGGCGCGCTTGCGTCGGTGAGGTCGATTGGTCGCAGGAGAGGCTTGGGATGCGGACGATTCTGACTGGCTTGGCTCTTGCGGGCTTGGCGTTGTGCAGTGCGGTTGCCAGCCGCGCCGCCGAACCGTCGCCGGAGCTGATCGCCTACGGCAAGACGCTGGTCGACGCCGGCGACTGCGCGGGCTGCCACACGGCCGATCCTGCAAGACCGTTCGCGGGCGGCAAACGCGTCGACACGCCCTTCGGTGCGATCTACGCACCGAACCTGACCCCGGACCGCGACACCGGGATCGGCGCCTGGACAGACGCCGACTTCGTGAGCGCAGTGCGCACCGGCATCGCGCCTGACGGCTCGAACTACTATCCGGCCTTCCCCTATCCCTACTTCACGAAGATGACCAAGGACGACACGCTGGCGATCCGCGCCTATCTCGGCACGCTCGCGCCGGTCGTCAGCCGCAACAAGCCGCCGGAGCTGCACTGGCCGTTCGGCTATCGCGGCCTGATGCGGATCTGGAACGCGATGTATTTCAAGCCCGGCCTGTTCGAGCCGGACCAGAGCAAGAGCGCGGCCTGGAACAGGGGCGGCTATCTCGTCACCGGGCTCGGCCATTGCGGCGCCTGCCACACGCCGAAGAATTATTTCGGTTCGGACAAGAGCGCGCAGGCTCTATCGGGCAATGAGGTCGGCGGATGGTACGCGCCGCGGCTCGACGGCGCCGCGCGCGCAGGGTTGCAGTCGTGGAGCGCGGAGGACATCGCCGAGTATCTGCAGAGCGGACGCAACGCCAGGAGCCATGCCGGCGGGCCGATGGCGGAAGTCGTCGTCAGCTCGACCTCGAAGATGAGCGAGGCCGACGTGCGCGCGATCGCGGTCTACTTGAAGAGCCTGCCGCCGGCGCGGCGCGAGACCATCGTGGCGCCGCCTGACGATGCCGAGATGAAGGCCGGGCAAGCGGTCTACGCAAAGCTCTGCATCGCCTGCCATGAAGCCGACGGCTCGGGCGCGCCGCGGATCTATCCGCCGCTGCCGGGCAACGCGCTGCTGCAATCGATCAATCCGTCCTCGACCTTGCGCATCATTCTCGACGGCGCACACACCGTCACCACGCCGCGCGCGCCCAACACCGGCGAGATGCCGGGCTATGCCAAGCAATTGTCCAATGAGGAGATCGCGGCGGTGACGAACTACATCCGCAATTCTTGGGGCAATGCCGGCCCGCTGGTGACGCCGGCGCAGGTGGCGAAGGCACGGAAACAAGAGTAATTCCATCCCCCTCATCGCGAGGGCGGGGCAAAATCACCGCTACCTCTCCCCCTCCCCCGTGAACACGAACTTCGGCATCTCCCATTTGTAGCGCACCGCCAGCAGGCGGAGGCTGATGCCGAGGGCGAAGGTCAGGAGGGTCCAGAGCTCGGCATTGAGATTGAGGCCGAACGCGGTGGCATAGAACAGGCCCGTCACCACCGACACGCTGGCGTAGAGCTCGGAGCGAAACAGCAACGGCACGTCGTTGCAGAGCACGTCGCGGAGCACGCCGCCGGCGCAGCCCGTCACCATGCCGGAGACGATCACGATCGACAGCGAGGCATCCATCTGCCAGGCAATATCGCAGCCGGTCATGGTGAAGACGACGAGGCCGATGGCGTCGAGCACGATGAACGCGACCTTCAGTCGGTGCACGAGGCGCGCGAACAGGATGGTGAGGAAAGCGGCGCCGCCGGCCAGCGCGAGATAGGTCGGGTTTTGCACCCAGGCCAGCGGATAATGTCCGAGGAAGAGATCGCGTAGCGTGCCGCCGCCGAGCGCGGTGATGCATCCGAGGAAGCACACTCCTAACCAGTCCATGCTGCGGCGCCCGGCGGCGAGCGCGGCCGTCATGCCCTGCGCGGCAATCGCGACCAGGGACAGGAAATGCAGCACGCTATCGGTCGGCGGCAGGCTCCACATTGCTCATTCCCTTGGGCTCGTTCTCGGGCTTGTTCCTCATCGCAGCCATGGAACTCGCGCGGGGTTCCCGGGAATCAACAGGTTCCCGATTCCCGCCATGAGAGCAACATGCGACGAAAGGATAGGAGGCGCGGAACAGAATCTCGCACCTGAGGGTTGTCCCGGCGTCTTAACCGAGGAGACCTAATCGATGGCTGACGACCGTTTTCCCAACGATCCGTATCGCCCGAACCTCGCCGACGATGAGTATCTTCGCACGGCGCGCCGGGATGCCGACCTTCAGGCCGATCCCGAGCTTGGTGAAGGCCCCGCCTCCAGCGGCAAGGTTGCGTTGTTCGCCGTTGCGATCGCACTGGTGCTGGGTGCCGTGTTCTACGGCCTGAACAATACCAGCACGACCAACCAGGCCAGCAATCCGCCGGCAACGCAAACCGCCCAGCAGGCGCCGGCGACCAATCCCGCGGCACCTCCCGGCATGCGTGACGTGACGCCGCGTAACAACACCGAGCCCGGCGTGACCACGGGTGCTGCGCCGAGCAAGCCGGCCGCCCCGGCTCCGGATACGCCTGCCGCAAAGCCGGCGCCGGATACGCAGACGCCGTCTGACGGCACGAAGTAAGAATTCGCAATGAGACGTGAGAGCGGCGGGACAATGTCTCGCCGCTCTTCGTTTGCTAGCTGAACATCTTGTTGAGCTCACCGCCGGGATAGCCGCCGCCGAGCTCGGTGAATGTACCCTTCTCCGCCATCTCCTTTGCCGCGCGCATGAAGCCGCCCCAGGCGGCGCGGGCGAGCGAGCCGCCGACGCTGATCCGGCGGACGCCGAGATCTTCGGCCTCTTTCAGCGACAGGCCGGACGCGCCGATCAGCAGGTTGAACGGCTTTGGTGCGACAGCCTTCACCACGGCAGCGATGTCCTCGCGGGTCTTCAGGCCCGGCGCATAAAGGCAATCCGCCCCGGCGTCGGCATAGGCGGTGAGCCGGTCGATGACGAGCTTGAGATCGCTCACGCCCCATAGATAGGCTTCACAGCGGCCGACCAGCAGCGTGCCGCTGTCGCCGATCGCCTTGCGCGAGGCCTTGATGCGCTCGACCGCGAGCGCGCGCTCGTAGATCGGCTTGTCCTTGTCACCGGTGGAATCCTCGATCGAGAGGCCGGCAACGCCGGTGCGCACGCAGCGCTCGACATTGTCCGCGACCCTGTCCGGCTCGACCGCGAAGCCGCCCTCGAAATCCGCGTTGACGGGAATGTCGACCGCCGAGCTCAATGCTGCCAGATGCTGACAGACGTCCTCGACGGTGACGTGATTGTCGGCCTTGCCGATGGTCCAGGCAAAGCCCGCGCTCGACGAGGCGAGCGCCTTGAAACCGAGATGCTGCAACGCCTTGGCGCTGCCGACGTCGACCGGATTGGGCAGGATGAAGCACCCGCTCTCGTGCATCTTCTTGAACGCGGCGCGCTTGTCAGCAGTTGTCACGTGCATGTTTCTCTCCCTTGATGGCCGCGCAGAGATAGGCGCGCCTATGTGCGATCGCTAGTGCGCATCGTGCACGGCGCGGCTGTCCTTCGGCGCCTGTTCGCGATCTTTCATGCCGTAGTCCCTGACCACGCTGGCGATACGCAGATGATAGTCGGCGAAGATCTGTCCGCGGCCCTTGGCCTGGGTGCGGCGGTGCTCCATCGTGTTGCGCCAGGCAGCAACCGCCGCCTCGTCCCGCCAGAACGACAGCGACAGGATCTTGCCCTTCTCGGTCAGACTCTCGAAACGCTCCACCGAGATGAAGCCGTCGATGGTTTGCAGCATCGGCTTCAGATCGGCGGCGAGGTCGAAATAAGCCTGGCGGTGTTCGGTCTTGGGCCAGACCTCGAAGATCACGGCGATCATAGGCATCTCCTCTTCAGTGGTGAGCTATCTTACCACCTACAGGACCACTTGGCGCAGGAACGTGCGCTCTTCCGCAAGGATGAATTTCTCCGCCTCGGCAAAGTTGAAGTTGGCCACACCGTCGAAATCCGCGCGCAATGTCTTGCGGTACGATTCATAGTCCGCGAGACTTTCGAAGGAGATCAGGCCGAAGGCGATGTTGTTGGTGCCCTCATGCGGCATGAAATAGCCGATCAACCGGCCACCGCAGCGCGGAATGATTGTGAGCCAGCGCTTGGCATATTCCTCGAACTGCGCGCGCTTGAAGGGATCGATCTGGTATCGGATGAAGACGGTGACGGACATGACGGCTCCTGCTGCGCGTCTCACGAGGACGACGTGTCAAAGGAATAGCGGCTTGCCCTGCGATAATGCTTCGGCTACCATCGAAGCATGAAATCCGGACCCGACATCGCCCTGGTCGCCTCGCTGGTCGGCGACCCCGCCCGCGCCAACATGCTCACCGCGCTGATGAACGGACGCGCGCTGACGGCGAGCGAGCTGGCGCAGGAGGCCGGCATCACGCCGCAGACCGCGAGCTCGCATCTGGCCAAGCTCGAGGCTGGCGGGCTGGTCGAGCCGGAGAAGCAGGGCCGCCACCGCTACTATCGCCTCACCGACGACGACGTTGCCGGCGTGCTTGAGGGACTTGCGGGCCTTGCCGCGCGGACCGGCCACATGCGGGTGCGCACCGGGCCGAAGGATCCGGCGCTGCGGCGCGCGCGGATCTGCTACGACCATCTCGCCGGCGATCTCGGCGTGCAGATGCTCGATTCCCTGCGGGAGCGGAATCTGATCCGGCAGAAGAAGCAGGACATCGAGCTGACCGCCGAGGGAGAGCGCTTTCTCGCCAGGCACCTGCAGATCTCGCCCGACATGCTGACCCACCCGCGCCGGCCGGTGTGCAAGGCCTGCCTCGACTGGAGCGAGCGGCGGCATCACCTCGCCGGCACGCTGGGGGCCGCCATGATGCAGCGCTTCGCCGAGCTGAAATGGGCGGCGCGCGACGCAACCCCCGGCAGCCGCGTCGTGAACTTCACCCGCGCCGGCGAAAAGCAGTTTGCCGCGCTGTTCGGCAAGGGCAAGGACTGACCGCGCTTCGACCGCTCGCGGACGCCGGTCCTATCGGCTTCCTGAAGGGCCGGAAGCTCGTGCCGGCTTCCCGTCCGCCCGCGCCGGCTTCTGTCGCCCCAGGCCGTATGCGGCGAACGTTCATGCCGCATTCAGGTCATGATTGGCAGGTTTGGATCGCGCCGGCTCGATGTGTTGCAAGATTTGACATGTCGAATCGTGTCTTTTGATTCATTGTGCGCCGCAAGCACCACTCCCAAAGACTTGCTCCCCAGGACGAGAAGGAAGATCAAATGAAATACCTGTTCGCTGCCGCCATGCTCGCCAGCGCTGTCGTCGGTTTCACCGAAGCGGCCAGCGCCGCTGACGGCTGCGGCCGCGGGTTCTATCGCGGTCCCTATGGGCATTGCCGTCCGATGGGCGGCGCGGTCGTGGTGCGCCCGGCTCCTGTGTATGTAGCCCCGCCGGTCGTCGTCGTGCCCCGCGCGCGCGTCTGCCCCTATGGCTTCCGCTGGTACGCCGGCCGCTGCCGTCCGTTCTGATCTCTCCTGATGGCAAAATGGCCGCGCGGCGAAAGCCTGCGCGGCCATTTTCGTTTCAGGGCCGCCGACGGTTCGGCTGCGAAATCGAAGCCGCTTCCGAATCGAAACGGGGACCGCTGGCTGCGATCCCCGTCGAGTTCGCGCGCTGCGGCCGGCTCACCAGTGATGGCGGCGGTGCCAGCGACGGTGATGCCGGCGCCAATGACGGCGATGCCAGCCCCAGTGGCGGTGGTGGCCGTGCCAGTGCACCTGCTCCGGCGTCAGCTGCGCGGCTTCCTCGCTGGTGGTGACGGCCGGATGAGCGTCGGGATTGGCTTGCGGCATGCGGGCGGGATCGACGACCGGCTGCGGTGACAGCGGCGCGGCCTGCGCGGTCGCGGCGAAGGCGGCGGCGCCCGCCGTCACCCCCAATGCGAGTTTTAGAAAGTTCCGACGCTCCATGGCTTCTTCCTCTTGGATCTCTCAGCAAGTGATGCAGAGGAAGTGTCGCGGTCATGACATGAACCGAAGCTGAATCGTATGTTCAGATTCGTGCGAAGCGGACATTCGCTGCGCCCTACTTCGCAAACTCCTGCGCCAGCACCAGCGTCTCGCGCGCGCGCTTCACGTCAGGCCAGTCGCGCTCGAAATCGGCGACGAGCGTCTGCAGCGCGTCCCCCTTCAGCATCGCCGCGAGCTTGGCCTCGTCGTCGAACTGATACATCGCCTGGTGCAGCGAGGGATCATCGAGGCTCCAGAACCGCCACGCCTTGCTGACGCCGAACGCCTTCACCGCGTCGGGCACATGTTCCGTCTCGTACCATCTGTCGAAGGCGGCGCGCTTTCCGGCGTCGGGGACAATGGCGCGGACGACGAAGAAGGCTGCCGGCATCTTGTTTCCTCCTGTTGTTGGGCGCGAGACTATCCGCTTCAGCCGCCGGCGACAAAAAAGTTGGCGCCGGTGTCGGAACGGACGCCCTCCGCTCGTCCTCTGTTTCGAACCAGGACACGGAGACAGCAAATGGCCGACCTCACCCTGACCACCTTCAATTGGGTTCCCGAAGCGCCGCGAGGCTTCGTTCGCGACCTCCGCGTGCGCTGGGCGCTGGAAGAAGCCGCACTGCCCTATCGCGTCGCCAGCGCGCCGTTCGACGACCGCGGGCCTGCGCATCTCGCGCACCAGCCGTTCGGCCAGGTGCCGTGGCTGACCGACGGCGACCTCTCGATCTTCGAGACCGGCGCGATCCTGCTGCATCTCGGCGAGCGTAGCCCCAAGCTGATGCCCACCGACCCGCACGGCCGCACTGAAGCGACGCAATGGGTGTTCGCGGCGCTCAATTCGGTGGAGATGGCGAGCCTGCCCTGGGGAATGTCGAAGTTCATGGGACACCCGACCGACACGGCGGCCTGGAAATTCGTCGACGACTTCCTCAAGCTGCGGCTGAAGCATCTCGAGCCGGTGCTCGCCCGCCGCGAGTGGCTCGCGGGGTCCTTCTCCGTCGCCGACATCCTGATGTCGGACGTGTTGCGCGTCATCGATGGCTTCGACGCCCTGGCGGACAGTCCCGCCTGCCGCGCCTATGTCGCGCGCGCCACCGGCCGCCCGGCGTTCGCCAAGGCCCACGCGGACCAGATGGCGCATTTCGCCGCGGCGGATAAAGCCCGTGGAACGTGATGCACATCACATAATCAATCCCACGCCCGGCCTACAGTCGCCAGCACCGGACGGAAGCAATCAAAAGGTGACCCATGGTCCGCATCGAATATCTCAAGCGACAGATCGCCCGCGCCGAGCGGCTGGCCAAAGCCATCCTCGACCGCCAGACCGCCGAGAGGCTGCAAGCCTTCGCTGCCGAATGCCGCACGGAATTGTCGGAGCTGACGCTCAAGACCGTCGCGTAAGGCGTGGTGGGCCGGATGCGTCACACCAGCTTCGGCGGGGGTTTACGAGAGGCAGATTGATCTTGTCAGCCAGCGTCGAACTAGATGCATCATCGGGGTCGGAAGACAGCGAAGTTCCTTGCCAGCGATTCAATAAACTTGCCTTCGCTAGTCCGAATTTGATCACTCAACTGCATCCCACCCCGAATACCTGCTGTCATCAAAGCTAGCAAAGGCCAATCCACAATAGACCCTCTGGGTCGCAGAGATCTCCAATATGCCTCGTCTGAACGCAGTCTCGACACACGCTGAGAATAGCGAGCCTCAAGCTCGGCCAAACCAAGCATTGATTGCATTTGCCCTCTCGCACTGTCCAAACCGACAACTAAACGGAACTCCGGGCTGACGACCACCTCGTCTAGTACACTACGCTTAAGCGAGCTTTCAACACCGCCGCCGATGACGCGCCGCGCATCGCCGGACAAGTTAGATACCGCGGCTGCTGGCAGCAAGAGACGGACAAGTCGCGAGGCATCAACAGCGCTCGCAAACGGCCAAGCCGTAAACTGCTGAAAACCAGGGTCATGAGCGACGCCCGACTGTGCCAATCTGATCCCTACTCCAGCCGAAGTGAAGTAGACATCAAACAGACCGAGCAGCGCTCCGACTGTCGCAAAAAATGCAAACTGCATAGGCGGCGTTGGCCGTGCTAACTGGTTCCCAACGAGCTGAGAACAGATTGTTATGCCAAGACCAAAATCATCAGAAGCAAAGGCCAGCTCGGCTGCGCGTCCCAAAGCAAAGATCGCGTCAGATGCGACGAACCGGTCAATTCGTTGAGATTGGGTGATGCGATCGCTCCTCGCTGTCTCCCGCAACACATATCGTACGCCATCGGCAACATTTCTCTCGAACGCAATCCGTTTCGCGATTGCCTGCGCCGACCACTCTTCGGTTCCCGGTAGTCTCATTCAAAGCGCCTTGATCACATTCGAGGCTCGATCGGGATGAACAAAGTTTTGATTGAGCAGGGCTCGCTTAGGGCGCCCCTTCGGTATCCATGTAGCTTTTGCGGGCTTGGTGTCCGGCCCCACTTTAAGAACCCACTGTATTTGCCGACGAGGAACGAACAGCTTTGCCGTTACCTCCCCTTCACGATGGTACGTGTACATGTCGGAAAACAGGTTTAAGTCTCTTACTTCTTCGGCAGTGCCTGGCAGCTCCGGCGTCGACTTCAAGCCAGTTATCACCCAACAGCGAAAAACATATCCCGACGTCGCGCCTCCATTGGTCGCAAAGTCGAGAGCTGTCCGAAGGGCTGGATATCGGGCAGGCGCAGAGATGGAGCCGTTGAACTCGATGCAGCCAGCTGTCAGCGAGATATACGGTGTACTGCGTGCAACTGACGAATAATCGTTGACGTGATCATCTAAAGCATCTGCGCTTAGCACACTCTGTGAATCGACGTTTGCTTGGCGAAGCGCCATGCCGCTGTTAGAAAGCATCCACGCACTAAGAATGCCAGTATCAGTTAGAACAGCATAAGCCTCAGCGTCGCCAAAGGCAGGATTTTCTGCGATTCCCTTATAACACCAGTTCAGTTGCATTCGAATTCGCTTCAAAAAAAATCAATGCCGTAAATTAAGAAAAATCAAATTAAGCGAAGAATGTTCAATCTACAACGAAAAATTGTTTGGTCACCGAGTCACGTCTGTTGCTCCGCGTCGTTAGCACCCACGACAGCCGGACATAGGTACACGTCACACCAGTTTCAGCGGACTATCGGCGACGACGCGCAGATCGATGCTGCCGATCAACGCCGCTCGCCGCGCCTCCGCAGCACTGATGGCATCGTCCGTCTGCCGCAGCGTCGAGACGTTCGAGCCGAGCGACACGATCCCGCCCAGCACCAGCGCAATCGATCCGAGCGCTGCGGTCTGACCCAAGCCAAACACGCCGAGGATCGTCACCAGCAGCAGCGCCGCCCCGCCCCCGATCGCGATCTTGGACGCGAGGATGTACTTCCGGCACCGCTCGGCGATCTCGGCGAGCCGCTCGATGCGATGTTCGATGTCGGAGATTTCGTCGGTCGGATTGATGTCGGTCATTGTCAGAGATCGAATGCATACGCAGGCGCTTAAGAGAGAGACTCCCTAATAAACTTCTCAAGAACCAGAAAAGATCGACATGTCTTTAACCTAGCAACGCTCACCTGCTCAAACAATTTCTCATTGTGAATCGTGCTCACATAGCGCTTGGCACCGGCGCTAGACTGATAAACAAGTTGACCAATTTTTTCCTTCGGGTCCGACAGCCCCTCCGGATTTGAAACGCGTTTCAGGCCTTTCTTTAGCTTAAAGAATTTGGAGATAGCTACTTCATCACTTAACAACCACGCCTCGATTTCGCGCGTTGGAATAACAATTGCTGATTTTGATATAGGACTATTTGAGATTGCACGGCGCAACGCGGCTAACAAATCCGCCGGATTTCGCTGATCCAAATCATGGACCACAAGCAAATAAGAGCAGCCTGCACGAGCAAGCTCCTTGCTCCAAGCATCGGCCTTACCGAGAATCTTTCCGCAGCCATTCCCGACAAACTGTTTCACGGAAATTGGGGTTGCGCCTAAGCGATGGATCAATATCTTAATTGCGGCAACGTCGCTCTTATCTTCGGCAATTATTCCGACTTTCTTGCTCATCTAGTCGAATCCGCTACTTCTCCAAAATTCTCCCAAACTCCCTGTCGTAGCTAGGTAGCTTCTCAATGCATCGAGCTGCACCTTAGAGAAGGCTTCTGAAACCTCCTTCACTTTCGTACCACTCCTAGGAGAATGCGCAACTAGGCGCAACTGCTCCGGGTCGAGACTATCCACAATCGCTTCCGAATGAGTTGAGAAAATGATCTGCTTGGTCCGGCTGAACTCTTTTAAAATGCTTACGACGCTGCGAAGCAAACCATGGTGCACACAGACTTCCGGCTCTTCAATCAACAAAAGAGAGTTTGTGTCCGAGACTACGTAGAAGATCAAAGCCAATGTCCTGAACGTTCCCTCGGACAACTGATTGAAGGATAGTTTGGACGAGCCAATCTTCACTGTTGGGATTATCAATATCCGCTTCTTCTTCTTGCGTTCGACTTTTCCCCCGCTTCTAACTTCGTGGGTTTCGGATAGAAATTCAGTCGAGCGCCATAGAAATTCGTTGACTAACTTAAGCCCGCGCCTGTCGACGAAAGACAGGAAGAGATCGTAAGCGTCTGGTCGCTCCTTTGCGAAGATGTACAAATCATACATAAATCTCAGATGCGCCCAATTTCTATGTGTCGCTGGCCGACTAAGCCTTCCCTTTTCGTCAATTTCGAAGGACGTTTCGCAAATGGCAGGATTCGTAAATTGCGAGGCACTATAATAGCTCATTTCAGAAGTAAAGTTTGCAACTTCACCTGAGATTCGCACCCATCGCTTGATTGGGCCAATCTGAGATTCTGCTTTAAGGGCTCGCGAAATATCCGACTCTCTAAGAATCTCCGACTTGCGTCCCGCGGGAATAGAAAAATGTAGTCGACCATCCTTGCGGTGAGGAACGGTCTGGAAATCCTCCATGTTAATCCATTTCGCGCGTTCCTGCGCCCTACGTTCCGGAAAGCTCCATCTCTCATCAAAAGAGAGAGCTTCGTCCCGATTGTCAGTACCCGACCTGTAGGTCACCCTGCCTCTATATTTGACTGGTCGACCGGAACGAAGGAAATCAGCCTCAACTTTGCATTCTAGCGAATTCAGTTCCTTTGGGCGCCTTGCCACACCTGGCTGACCAAACAACAGAACTGCCTGCAACAGATTTGTTTTGCCCGCGCCATTGGGGCCTATGAGCGCTGTGATCTTAGGATCGAATTTTACCTCAGTATCTATGCACGATCGGTAATTCATGACCCTAAAGCGAGTAAGGAATATCTTCGGCATTTGAATACTGAACCTTGGGCTCGGCTTTCCGATACAGTGGCTCTCACTACAACGGCAAATTGTCGTGCTTCTTCGCCGGCGTTTCCACCTTCTTGTCCTTCAGCATCGCCAGCGCCCGCGCGATCCGCTTCCTCGTCGAGTGCGGCATGATGACGTCGTCGATGTAGCCGCGCTCGGCGGCGATGAAGGGGGACAGGAAGCGGTCTTCGTATTCCTTGGTGCGCGCGGCGATCTTGTCGGGGTCGCCGATGTCGCTGCGGAAGATGATCTCGACCGCGCCCTTGGCGCCCATCACCGCGATCTGGGCGGTCGGCCAGGCGTAGTTCATGTCGGCGCCGATCTCTTTCGACGCCATGACGTCGAAGGCGCCGCCATAGGCCTTGCGGGTGATGATGGTGACCAGCGGCACGGTGCACTGGGAATAGGCGAACAGCAGCTTGGCGCCGTGCTTGATCAGGCCGCCATATTCCTGCGCGGTGCCCGGCAGGAAGCCCGGCACGTCGACGAAGGTGACGATCGGGATGTTGAAGGCATCACAAAAACGAACAAAGCGCGCGGCCTTGCGAGAGGCATCGCTGTCGAGCACGCCGGCCAGCACCATCGGCTGGTTGGCGACGAAGCCCACCGTGCGGCCCGCGATGCGGCCAAAGCCCGTGACGATGTTCTTGGCGAACATGTCGGCGATCTCGAAGAAGTCGCCCTCGTCAACGACCTTCAGGATCAGCTCCTTCATGTCGTAGGGCTTGTTCGGATTGTCGGGGATCAGCGTGTCCAAAGACATGTCGACACGGCCGATATCGTCGAAGCTGGGCCATTCCGGCACGCCGTCGGTGTTGTTGGACGGCAGGAAGTCGATCAGGCGACGCATCTGCAGCAGCGTCTCGACGTCGTTCTCGAACGCGCCGTCCGCGATCGAGGAGCGCGTGGCGTGCACCGAGGCGCCGCCGAGCTCTTCGGCCGTGACGACCTCGTTAGTGACCGTCTTCACCACGTCGGGGCCGGTGACAAACATGTAGCTGGTGTTCTTCACCATGAAGATGAAGTCGGTCATGGCGGGCGAATAGACGTCGCCGCCGGCGCAGGGGCCCATGATGACGGAGATCTGCGGGATCACGCCCGAGGCGAGCACGTTACGGCGGAACACGTAGGAATAACCGGCGAGCGCGGCGACGCCTTCCTGGATGCGCGCGCCGCCCGCGTCATAGAGGCCGATGATGGGCGCCCTCGCCTTCATGGCCATGTCCTGGAGTTTTGTAATTTTCAGCGCGTGCGTTTCCGAGAGCGAGCCGCCGAACACCGTAAAATCCTTGGCGAAGACGAACGTCTTGCGGCCGTTGACGGTGCCCCACCCCGTGACGACGCCGTCGCCGGGCACCTTGTTCTTCTCCATGCCGAACTCGGTGGAGCGGTGCTCGACGAACATGTCGAATTCCTCGAACGATCCCTTGTCGAGCAGGAGCTCGATGCGCTCGCGCGCGGTCAGCTTGCCGCGAGCGTGCTGCGCCTCGATGCGCTTCTCCCCGCCGCCGAGCTTTGCGCCGGCACGACGATCTTCAAGGGCGTCCAGGATGTGTTTCATTTGCTCCCGCCAGTATTTAACTAAGCCACGCTTGCCGGGGGTTCTAACACGGCATTTTGCGGACCGGGAAGCGCCTTTCGGCGTCGCAGGGCTGCCCTGTCCGGGCTAAAAGCGCGAGAGATTTCAGAGTTTTGCCCGGGAGGTGCGCATGGACGAAGGAACGACCGAGACGGGTGCTGCGACGGGCGGCGTCAACATCCTGCTGCGGCTGGAGGGCCTCACCCTGTTTATCGGGATGGTGATGCTCTACTGGTCCTGGGACGGCTCCTGGCTGGTCTTTGCCCTTCTCTTTTTCGTCCCCGATCTGAGCTTCCTGGCATACCTGTCCGACGCCAAATTCGGCGCGCTGGTCTACAACGCCGCCCACAGCTACATGGCGCCGGTGTCGCTGCTGACTCTCGGCTTTGGCCTCGGCTCGCCGCTCACCCTGTCCATCGCCTTGATCTGGCTCGCCCATATCGGCATCGATCGGGCACTCGGCTATGGCCTGAAATATTCCGCCGGCTTCGGCTTCACGCATCTGGGCCGGATCGGGCGGCAGAAGGACGCCTGAACCGGGCGCCGGCCAGTTGACCGGGCCTGCCGATTCAGGCTTGCTTCGCACTCGCGATCAGGCGCCGAATGTTGCGTGAGCCCAGTCGGTACGGCGGCGGTCATCTTGCCCTGGCTTTGGCATCACACATGTCCGCGACGGTCGTTCCCCTGCCGCCGAACTCATCGTCCGAAACCGTCGACTTCCTGCGGCGCATGGCCAGCATGGTGTCGGGGCGGAACGGCGAGATGCTGCTGCGCGCCGCGAGCCTGATCGAGCAGCTCGGCCAGCGGGCGATGTCGGCCGAGCGGCTGTATCACGAGCAGCAGAACGAGAGCACGCGCAACGCCGAGCTGCGCGAGGCGGCCGAGCTCGCCTCCGACGCCATGGTCGGGCAGATCGACGTGCTGCGGGCGCAGCTTGCCGAGGTCACCGCGGCAGCCGCCGCCGAACGAGCCGCCTTCGATGCCGAGCGCGGCAAGCTGATCGGCCTGATGCAAAATGCCGAGAGCCATATCGTCAAGCTCACGACCGAGCTGGATGCCTTGCGCGCCTCCGTCGACAGCTTCAACGAGACCGCGGTCTCGGTGCCGGTCGAGGTGCTGCGGTTGGCGCGGACGCAGTTCGATTTCCTCTCCGCCGGCTTTGCCCGCAAGGGCGACGTGATCTCGCAGGCGATGAGCGAGATCGGCGGCTTTGCGATCGACCAGGCGCTGACGGCGAAGAAAGCCGACAAGGGCTGAGGTCAACCCTGCGACAAAATTGACAGCGCGCAGGCTGGTTGGTCTACTTCCGCAAAATCACAAGGGAGGATCCGATGCCGACGGCATTCCGCGTCGTTGCAACGCTCATTGCGCTCTGCGCTTCCGCCGGGCTCGCTTACGCGCAATCCCTGCCCAAGGAAGTCGCCGTCAGGGCCGAGATCTACCCGATCCCCTCCCTCACCCTCTCCGACCAGCAATTCCTCAGCGGCGATGCCGCCGCCGGCAAGCCGGTGACGGTCGCCGGCGAATTCCGCGTCGCGCAAGGGACCGGTAAGCTCCCCGTCGTGGTGCTGATGCACGGCTCGAGCGGCGTCGGCGCCACCACGGAAGCCTGGGTGCACGCCTTCAACGCCATGGGCATCTCGACCTTCGTGATCGACGGCTTCACCGGCCGCGGGCTGACGGTGGTCGGGCCGAACCAGGCGCTGCTCGGCCGGCTCAATCTGATCATCGACATCTACCGTTCGCTGGAGATCCTGGCGAAGCACCCGCGCGTCGATCCTGATCGCATCGTGCTGATGGGCTTTTCCCGCGGCGGACAGGCGACGCTCTATGCAAGCCTCGAGCGCTTCCACAAGCTCTGGAACAAGTCGGGCATCCAGTTCGCGGCATACGTCCCGTTCTATCCGGACTGCTCGACGACGTACGTCGGCGATAGCGAGGTCGCCGCGCGCCCGATCCGCATCTTCCACGGCACGCCCGACGACTACAATCCCGTCAAGAGCTGCAAGGCGTTCGTCGAACGGCTCAAGGCCGCGGGCCGCGACGTGGTGCTGACCGAATACCCTGACAGTGCGCACGGATTCGACAGCGGCCTGCTCGGCGTCAGCACCGTTGCGGTGTCGGCCAATGCGCAGACCGTGCGTAATTGCCGTATCAAAGAGGGCGACGGCGGCGTGCTGATGAATGGGGAGACCAATGCGCCCTTTACCTACAAGGATTCCTGCGTCGAGCTGAACCCGCATGTCGGCGGCAATCCGAAGACGGCCGCGGAGGCGCGCAAGGCGGTGGAGGAGTTCTTGCAGGCGTTATTCAAGCTGGGTTAGGGGCATGAGAGCAGCGTCGTCGCCGCCCGCCCCGTCATTTCGAGCGCAGCGAAGCACTCCAGACTGCCTCAACGGAAAGACTCTGGATTGCTTCGTCGCATCAGCGCAAAATTGCTTCGCAGTTTTGTCGCGAGCTTCTCGCAATGACGTTGAGAGAGACGCAGGCGCGCTCGCTAGATCGCTCCGATCTCGGTAAGGCAGGCCTGCGTCAGCGGCATGCGCTCGCCGATGAGGCGCGGCTCCTTGCAATCCATGTTGAGCGCGAAAACCGTGTGCGCCTCGCCCTTCTCGGCCCAGCCGACCATCCAGCCGAGCGACGGCTCGCCGCGCTCCGCACCGAGCAGGCCCGACTTGGCGCGAATGACGGTCTCGCCCACCTTGGTCACCGGCAGGATGTCGGCGACCAGATCCTGGCTGCGCTTGCTGACCGGCAGCGCGCGGCGGCGCAGCCGGTCGACGAAATCGATCTGCTCGACCGGATCGATGCGCAAATTTCCGGTGAGCCAGAACTGGTCGATGCCACCGCCGATATCGCGATTGCCGTAGTCGAACTCATCGACATATTTCTGCATGCGCTCTTGCCCGATGCGCCGCGCGATCTCCTGATAAACCGGCACCGCGCTGACAGCGATCGCGCTGCGCAGCGTGTGATCCTTGTTCCAGGCCTCGATCGGACGCTTCACGCCATCCCAGGCAAACACGTCCTTGTCGGGGTCAGTGACCACGCCCGTCTCGAGCGCGATCAACGAATTCGCGATCTTGAAGGTCGAGGCCGGGAGCCTGCCCTCGCCCGAGCGCTCCTTGTCACTGGCGACGACCAGATAATCCTCGACCTTGTAGCCGACGAAGGTGCCTGATGTGCCGAGGTCGGTGAAGCGCTTTGCGAGACTGTCACGGATCTCGTTGCGCGGCGGCGCGACGTGGGCGAGCGCGCGCTGCGGCAGGATGGCAGATGCGGCAAGAAGGCCGAGAGTGGAACGGCGGGTGAGCAAGAGCGATGTCCATTGACTGATGAAAGCGGCCGCGACCATGCAGACGCTCCATGGTGAAACGATGACAGGTAGGACCTACCGCCCCCGGCCCGACAGCCGCAGCACGAACACCAGGACCTCGGCGACGGCCCTGTAGAGGTCCGGCGGGATCTCCTCGCCGAGCTCGACCTTGGACAGCGCGCCGGCCAAGACCTCGTTTTCCTCGATCGGGATGTCGTGGGCCTTGGCGATCTCGACGATCTTTTCGCCGATCGTGCCCTTGCCCTTGGCGACGACGACAGGCGCGCCAGACCCCTTCTCGTAGTGCAGGGCGATCGCGAGCTTGGATGGATCGCTCATGTGGCGCGATCCAGGAAGTGGCCGGCGCGGGCCGGTGCCGGTTGCGGCGGCGTGCCGTCGCGAACCAGGATGTCGCCGGGCGTGAGCTCGGCCCTCACCAGGGCCTGGTTGAGCTCACCGATACCGGCGCGGAGCTGCTGCGCGGTCGCCGGCCGCTCCGCCCACATCCGCACGAACGTCTTGTCGCCGTTCAGCGTGATCAACGCATGCACCGGGCCGGCCGGCTCGACATTGAGCGTGAAGCGCGCGCGCCAGGCTTGCTTGGCGGGATCGGCGGATTCATTGCCGCCGTCGCGCGAGATCTCGAACTGCGCCATCGCGGTGCCTTGCGGCGTCGCAAACGGAATCTCGAAATTCCACTGCGGTACCGTGGGATCGACGCGGTGACCGCTGGCATCGGTGCGATCGGGAAGCGATGCGACCTGGAGCAGGGTCTGCCGCGCGATTGCGGCATCGGTGTCGTCGAGCAGGCGATGCACCGTTGCGGAGAGCGGCGTGTCCGGCGCGAGCGACGGCGAGGCAATGGATTGCGACGCCGGCAGCGCGCCCCGGAACGGCGGCGGCGTCGCGCGCGCGGCGGCCTCGAAGATATGGCCGTCGGGCACTGCCTTGTTGGAGCCCGGGACGTTGCCGGTCAGGCGCGGCAGGTTCTGCGTAACCTCCTGCAACAGGCTCGCGGCAAGGCCCGCGGACATGCGCGGCATCGCGGCCTGCGGAGCGCTGCCGGCGACGTCGACCAGCACGGCCGCGGCGAGATTGGCGTTGCGCGGCTGCAATTGTTGAGCGCTTTCGGGAACGGTCGACGGCGACGCCGTTTGCGCGGCCTCACCTGCAAGCGGAGCCGGCGCGGCGGCGGCCTGCGGTGTCGCCGCGGACGCAGTTGGAATCGCAGTGCCTTGCGGTGCGGCGGTCTCGAGCGTTGCCAGCGTCTGGCGCAGCACCAGCAGCGCGGCCTTCAGATCCGGCGTCGCGCCTGCGGATGGCCTCGTGCCCGCCGCGAGCGAGGCTTCGAGGAACAGGCCGGATTTCTGGAATGCGGATTCGATATCACCACCCTCGAGGCCGGTGTCGAGCGGCGTCTGTTGCGCCAGCACGTCGAGCACCGCCTGCTTCAGCCCCGCCGGCAGATTGCTGCCGGTGACGACGGAGGCCAGATTGGCGAAGAGCGGCGCCTGGCTGCCCTGCTTCGTCACCGCCTCGGCCGAGGCCGTGGTGACGGCGGCCTGCTCCAACGGCGTCAGCGTATTGCGCGTCGCGCTCGCGGACGGCGCCAGCGGCGGGCTGTCCACCAGCGAAGCCGCACGCGGCGTCAGCGTGATCTGATCGGTAGCCGCCTCGCCTGCTCCGCCCAATATTGCGAGGCGGATGGTGCCGTCGTTCTGCGATACCGCGAGCTGGAGATTCTGCCCCGGCGTCAGCGAGACCTCCGACATCACGTCCATCGAGAGGTTGGCGATCGCGATCCGCACCAGATTGTCGGCCATCACGCTGACGACCCTGGCATCGACGACGCTGCCGGCCTGAAGCACGAGGTCGGGCGTCGTCGCACCAGCCGCGGGGCTGGGGGCGCTGACGGGAAGGATGGACGTGACCGGCGTCGGCATCTTATGGGGGCCCAACGAAGCACGGGAGGGGGAGTACGCCCCCACCGTAACGCCGCGTCGTAAACCTCTCGTTAAGGACCTTTGGCCGCGGGCTCGTTCACAGCCGTCAAGACCGCCACGGCGGCGTCGAAATCCCGTGCCCGCGTGGCCCGGCGGCGAGCTGCCTCCTCGTCCACGCCCCATTGCTCGATGTTCCAGTCCTCGTCGACATGGGCGGCGGCCCAGATTTGGCCGGCATCGCGCACACCATGGGCCAATGCCAAGGCCAGCAGCGCCGAGCCGGTCAGGGTCGTCACCACGTGGAGCGCGGCGACCGACCAGGCATCGGCGGGCAGCGCGGCGCGCGCGGCCTGAAGCGCCTCATCCGGCTGCTTCACATGCATGACGCCCTCGGACAGGATGAAATGCGCTCCAAGCGCCTCCGCGGCCCAGAACACCACGGGATCCCAATGCGCGGCCTCGCGGGCGACAAGCCCTTCCGGATGGCCGGCGCGATAGAACACCAAATCGGACTCGAGATATTTTGCGAGGTCCTCGGCGACGAGCTCGACGCGATCGACGACGCCCTCCACGACGCTGTTGGCGATCCGCGTCAGCGGCATGCTCACGGGATCGATGCTCTCGCCCTGAGCCGCCCATTCCGCGGCCACGGCATCAGCCAGTGCGCGTGAGGGCATCACCACCTGACGGCCGGAGGGCGTGCGGATCGGCTTGCCGTCGAGGGTGATGGCGAAGCCGCCCTCGGCCTCAGTGACACCGGCCTCCTTGTAAAAGCGCTTGCGCTGCGGCGGGCGCGCGGCCCGCCGGATCGCGCCTTGCGGATCGGACGGGGTCTGTCCCGCTTCTTCGAACAGTTCACGCATGTCGTTTCGGCCCCGGTCGCTGGATGCTAGGCTTTTAAGATAAGATCCGTGGCCGATAAAGCGAGCAGCGGCATGAGGGAACTTGCGGGCATTGCGGCCCTGTTCGCCGGGCTTTGGCTGGCCGCGGCGGAGGCCGGCTTTCGCACCCCGGAATCACTGGTCCGCAACGTCTACGCCCATTACGGCGACGGCGCGCCGGCGCTGTCCAAAGGACTGCCGCGGGATACGGCGACCGCCCGGCAATTCTTCGATCCGGCCCTGCGCAAGGCCTGGTCCGCGCCGCGGGCCGAGCCCTACGACTTCCTGGTGCAAAGCCAGAGCTGGAGGCTCGGCCCGATCGCCATCGCTGTCGTTCGCAGGCAATACGACAAGACCTACGTCGCGGCGAATTTCGACAATCGCGGCAAGCCCGTGACGCTGAACTTCATCGTCGTCAACGGACCGGAAGGTTGGTTGATCACGGATGTCGAGAGCCCGCATGACAGTTTGCGGATGTTTCTGGAGCAGTTTCGGAATTAGCCACCGCTGTCATGCCCCGGCTTGACCGGGGCATCCAGTACGCCGCGGCGGACATCGTGAGAGCGGGCCCTCAAACGTTGGCCTCTTGAATACTGGATCGCCCGCCCCAGTGCGCAACTGCGCACAAGGCGGGCGATGACACCGAGTGTTTGGCGCGCCAGCCCCTACTCCTCCGGCGCGTTCTCGATCGGGTCGAACCGGCTGGCATCCAGCCCGAGCAGATTCCACGACTGCTGCATGTGCGGCGGCAGCGGCGCGGTGGCGTCGATCACGCCGCCGCGCGGATGCGGGATGACGATGCGGCGCGCCAGCAGATGCAGCCGGTTCTGCAGGCCGCCCGGCAGCTGCCAGTTCTCGATGTTGAAATATTTGGGATCGCCGACGATGGGATGCCCGATATGGGCCATGTGAGCGCGGAGCTGATGCGTGCGGCCCGTCACCGGCTTGAGCGACACCCAGGTCAGCTTGTTGCCGGCGGTTTCTACCACCGCGTAATACGTCACCGCATGGCTGGCGCCCTCGTCGCCGTGCTCGGCGATGCGCATGATGGTGTCGTCCTCGGTCTCCTCCTTGGCAAGGAAAGTCGAGATGCGGCCCTGTTTCGGCTTCGGCAGGCCCGGCACCAGCGCCCAATAGGTCTTTCGCGCCGAGCGCGAGCGGAACGCGCCGGTCAGATGCGAGGCGGCAAAGCGCGTCTTGGCGATCAGCAGACAGCCCGACGTCTCGCGGTCGATGCGGTGCACGAGGCGCGGCTTCTGGCCCTTGGAATCGCGCATCACCTCAAGCATCTGGTCGATGTGCCGTGTCATGCCCGAGCCGCCCTGCACCGCAAGGCCGGCGGGCTTGTTCAGCACGAGAACGTCGTCGTCCTCGTAGATCGTCATCTCCTTCAGCGCCTTGAGCGTCTTCTGCGCACCCTCCGACAACTCGTCGACAGCCTTCGGCGTATCGAGCTTCAGCGGCGGAATGCGGACGCTCTGCCCCTCCTCCAGACGATCCTTGCTGTCGACGCGCTTGCCGTCGACGCGCAGCTCGCCTTTTCGGACGACACGCTGGATGTGGGAGAACGACAGGCCGGGAAAACGCGCTTCGAGGAAACGGTCGACGCGCATGTTGTTCTCGTCGGCGCTCACCTTGACGGTCTGCACCCTGGTCGGCAGCAGCGGCTCGACGGATTTTGCCGGCGCGGGCCTTTCGAATTCAGCCTTCTCCAGCCTGGCTTTGGGCGGACGCCGCTCGGCACGCTCGCCCGCAAAGCGCGGCGGCTTGCTGCTGGGCTTACCACTGGGTTTGCCGCCCGGGCGCGGCCCGGCCTTCTTCGCGCTCCCTGCCTTGAACGGGCGCGCTTCCTTCCGCTCGTCACGGTCCCGAGGCTTCGGGTTCATTCTCTTGATGCGGCGGCTCATGCGGTCTTTCCAAGCTTGCGTGTCGACTGCGCGCTGGCGCGGCGGGGCAGCGACGCAACCTGCGCGCCGACCTCCTTCTCCGCCAGCCGCAGCTCATATTGCTGTTGCAGGTTCATCCAGAATTGCGGGCTGGTGCCAAACCAATGACCAAGGCGCAGCGCGGTGTCGGCGGTGATACCGCGCTGGCCGTTGATGATGCCGGTGATGCGATTGACCGGCACGTCGATCTGACGCGACAGCTCCGCGGCCGTGATGCCGAGTTCGCGCAGTTCTTCGGCGAGCTGTTCGCCGGGATGAATGGGCGTGCGGGGCATGAGCTTCCTTCAGTGATAGTCGACGATCTCTACATCGGTTGGACCTGGCGATCCCTCTGACCAAACGAAGCAGATCCGCCATTGATCGTTGATCCGGATCGAGAATTGTCCTACACGATCGCCCTTCAAGGTCTCCAGCCGATTACCGGGCAATGCCGCCAAGTCGGCTAAGCTCGTTGCCGCGTCCAATCGATCGAGGCGGGTCTCTGCCTGGCGGGCAAATCCCGAGAATTCCTTGACGTGCTGGCCAGCTGCAAATCGCTCCGTACGCTTGTCGCGGTAGCTGACGATCATGTGCATCCGTTAGCAGGATTTACGAGTTACGTAAATAGTAAATTCGCCAGGAATGCCTACTTCCCGCCCCGCTCCTTGCGCAGCTTGGCCCAGTAATCCAGCCGCTTGCGGATCTCGCGCTCGAAGCCGCGTTCGGGCGGGTCGTAGAAGGTCTGGCGGCCGAGGGCTTCCGGGAAGTAGTCCTGGCCGGAGAAGGCGTCGGGGGCGTCGTGGTCGTATTCGTAGGCCGCGCCGTAGCCTTCCGACTTCATCAGCTTGGTCGGCGAATTCAGGATGTGCTTGGGCGGCAGCAGCGAGCCGCCGTGCTTTGCGGTCTGCATCGCAGCCTTGAAGGCGGTGTAGACCGCGTTCGATTTCGGCGCAGTGGCGAGATACACCACGGCCTGGGCGATCGCGAGCTCGCCTTCGGGATGGCCGAGGAAATCGAAGGCGTCCTTCGCTGCGTTGGCGATGACGAGCGCCTGCGGATCGGCAAGCCCGATGTCCTCCACCGCCATGCGCACGACGCGGCGGGCCAGGAACAGCGGATCCTCGCCAGCATCGAACATGCGGCAGAGATAGTAGAGCGCGGCATCGGGATCGGAGCCGCGCACCGATTTATGCAGCGCCGAGATCAAATTGTAATGGCCGTCGGCCGACTTGTCGTAGATCGGCGCGCGGCGCTGCAGGATGTCCTGCAATTGCGCAGCGTTGAAAATCTCGTCCGCCCGCGCCGAGCGCCAGACCTCTTCGGCGAGCGTCAGCGACGCGCGGCCATCGCCGTCGGCCATGCGCACCAGCACCGCGCGCGCCTCGTCATCGAGCGGCAGCTTGCGGCCCTCGACCTCCTCGGCATGCGCGAACAGCTTTTCGATCGCGGCGGCATCGAGCGAGCGGAACACCAGCACGCGCGCGCGAGACAAAAGCGCCGCATTGAGCTCGAAGGACGGGTTCTCAGTGGTAGCGCCGACCATCACCACCGTGCCGTCTTCCATCACCGGCAGAAACGAGTCCTGCTGGGCGCGATTGAACCTGTGCACCTCGTCGACGAACAGCAGCGTGCCCTTGCCCATCTCGCGGCGTGCGCGGGCGGCATCGAAGGCCTTCTTCAGATCGGCAACGCCGGAGAACACCGCGGAGATCTGCTCGAAATGCAGGTCAGTCGCATCCGCCAGCAGCCGCGCCACCGTGGTCTTGCCGGTGCCGGGCGGTCCCCAGAACACCAGGGATCCCAGCGTGCGCGTCTCCAGCATGCGCGTCAGCGCGCCGTCGGGGCCGAGGATGTGGTCCTGGCCGACGACTTCCGACAGCGTGCGCGGGCGCAGCCGGTCCGGCAGCGGATGCGGAGCCTCGTGGTCGAGCCCCGCCGCGGCAAAGAGAGTTGGCGTTTGTGGCCGCTTCGGACTCATCCGCCCAGCGTGACGTTGATCTGCTGACCGCCGCGCACCAGCGTGATGCGCCAGATTCGCGGGCGCTCACCGGCCGCCTTTTCGAGGTCGCCAGTCTTGCTGATCTTCAGGTTGTTGACCGCGAGGATGATGTCGCCCTTCTGGAAGCCGACATTCGCGGCTGCGCTGTCGCCGCCGAGATCGGTGATCACGACGCCTTCGGTGTCGGCATCGAGATGCAGCTCGTCGGCCACCGCCGGCGTGATGGTCGAGACTTTCGCGCCCTGGAACGGCGATCGCGCGGTGACGACCAGCTCGTTGCGGCCGGTATCGGGCGCCGTCTCCAGCGCGATCGTCAGCTTGAGCGGTTTGCCGCCGCGCTGCACGTCGATCTGCGCGGTGCCGCCGAGCGGACGGGTGGCGAAGCGATAGTCGAACGCGTTGGGATCATCC
>Ga0209257_1001524_pt1 | contig 27052 bp, 22 predicted proteins | sample AraplaCvi_mCL_r2_FD_184277 | JGI IMG/M metagenome (GOLD analysis project Ga0209257, IMG submission 184277) | Arabidopsis root microbial communities from North Carolina, USA - plate scrape MF_Cvi_mCL_r2 (SPAdes) (version 2) | ecosystem: Host-associated > Plants > Roots > Endosphere | place: USA...
AAGATGGGTGGCGTGAAGGGCTGACGACGCCAGCCTTTCGCGTCGTCACCGCATTTCCTTGCTTTCGCCCCAGTTCCGCCGCGGCGGAACCGCGATGGGCGGGCACTCTGGCTTCCGGGGACATGACCCAAGCCAGAGGGGAAAGCGATGACGACCGACCACCCGATTGATCCTTCCGCCACGCGGCGCACACCATGGCATCGCGGCTTCGGCCTCGGCGCTGCCGGCTTTGAAGCCACCAAGCGTGCCTTCTTTCTCGGCCTCCTGACCCTCGTTCTGCTGATCCCCTTGAGCATGATCGAGGACCTGGTCTCCGAGCGCGAGAATCGCAAGCTTGAGGTCGATCAGGAGATCACCGGCCAATGGGGCGGGCCGCAGACCATCCTGGGGCCGATCCTGGTCGTGCCCTATCGCTATGTCAGCGAGGCCGCTGACACATCGGGAACGCCGCGCATGGGCACCAGCCAGCTCTATTTCCTGCCCAAGCATCTCGACATCGCGACCGATCTCAAGACCGAGCGGCGCGCGAAGAGCATCTATGACGTGCTGGTCTATGGCGGCATGGCGAAGCTCAGCGGCGATTTCACCGGCCTTGCAAAGCCGCGCAGCGATGTCGCGCCGGAGATGATCGACTGGAGCGGCGCCCGGATGATGATCGGCATCGCCGATCCCTCGGCGGTGCGCGGCATGACGATCGCGGTCGGCGATCAGCCGCCGGTCGCGGAAGACGCCCTGCAACGCGACGCCAGCCTCTCTTCGAGCCTCGCCGTCGCGGCGCCGCTCAGCGCCGCCGATGCGGCGAAACCGCTCCGCTTTGCGATCGCCATCGATTTCCGCGGCAGCTCGGCCTTGCGCTTCGCGCCGATCGCCGACGCGACCACTGTGACGCTGGCGGCGGATTGGCCGCATCCGGACTTCTCCGGCCGCACCTTGCCCGACCAGCGCACCATCACCGAGACCGGCTTCGACGCGCGCTGGTCCTTGGGTGCGCTCACCCGCGGCTTCCCGTCAACCTGGCGCACCGGCGAAGCCAATCCGGAGACGCTCTGGAACACGACGGTCGGCGTCGCCTTCGTCGAGCCCGGGGACGTGCATCAACAGACCGACCGGATCCTGAAATACGGGGTGCTGGTGATCGCCCTCACCTTCGCGACGATCTTCATCAACGGGTTGTTTGGCGGAAAGAAAGTGCACCCGATCCAATATCTGATGGTGGGCGCGGCACTGTGCCTCTTCTACCTGCTGCTGCTCTCGCTCTCGGAGCATATCGATTTCCTGCAGGCCTATGTCATCGCCAGCATCGCCGATATCGCGATGATCGCCTGGTACGCCTGGCGCACCATGAGCCGCAAGCTCGGCTACGCCACCGCCGCCATCTTGAGCGCGGTGCAAGCCTATATCTATGACCTGCTGCAGATGGACGACTACGCGTTGCTCGCCGGTACGATCGCCCTCTTCGTGGTCCTGCTCGCCGCGATGATCGTGACCCGCAACATCGACTGGTACCGGATCGGGAAGGAGCGGGTAGCTTAGCCCGCCCGGACGCGCTTCAGGAACTCGTCCACCCGCGACTGCAGGTCGTCGCAGCGCTGGCCCACCAGGGACACGGCACTGGCCATGTCGCTGGCGGTCTGGCCGCTGCGGCGGGCGCTTTCTGCAACGGTCTGGATGTTGCCCCGGAGCTCCGATGTGCCGGTCGCGGCCTGGGTCACGGCGCGGCTGATCTCGCCGGTCGCGGCCTCCTGCTCGGTCACCGCCGCGGCCACCGTGCCGCCGATCTGGTTGATCTGCTCGATCGTTTTCGCGATCTCGGAGATCTCCGCCGCCGCTGTGCCGGTCGATTGCTGGATCGCCTGCACCTGGGTCGAGATTTCCTCGGTCGCCTTCGCCGTCTGCATGGCGAGGTTCTTCACCTCGGACGCGACGACTGCAAAGCCCTTGCCCGCCTCGCCGGCGCGCGCCGCCTCGATGGTGGCGTTCAAGGCGAGGAGGTTGGTCTGGCTGGCGATGTCGTTGATGAGCGTGATGACCGAGCCGATCTGCTCGGCGGTCGAGACCAGGGCGTTCACCCGCTCGACCGCGTTCCGCGCCCGGTCGGCGGCGGAGTTCGCCACCGAGCTCGAGCTGTTCACCTGCTGGCTGATCTCGCGGATCGAGGCCGCCAGCTCTTCGACCGCGGCCGCCACCGACTGCACGTTGTCGGAGACCTGGCCGGCCGTATGCTCGACCGCGCCGCTCCGAGACACGTTGTCCTGCGCCGTGCCGGACATGGCTTCCGCCGAGCGCGCCATGTTCTGCGTGGTCTGCGCCATCTCGCCGATCGATTTCGAGACCTCCGCCTCGAAGCTGACCGCGAGCTCGTTGCGCGCCTTCTTCCGGTCCTCGGATGCCTGCTTCATCATCTCGGCCTGCTCGGCCTGCAGCCGCTGGTTCTCGCCCAGGCTCTCCTTGAAGGTGGCGACGGTGCGGGCCATCTCGCCGATCTCGTCGCGGCGGTCGGTGGCGGGAACAGCCACATCGAGCTTTCCGGAGGCGAGCTCCTTCATCACCTGCGCCATGCGGCGCACCGGACGTGCGGTCCCCGACCCCACGGCCCAGGCGATCAGCAGACAGACGACCAGGATGCCGATGCCGATCACCAGGGCCCAGAACCACATGTTGTCGACCTCGCCCATGATGACGGCGCGCGGCACCGTCACCATCAAGGTCCAGACGGCCGGCGAATCCTCGAACCGCACCGGCACCAGGACCGAAAAGCTGCTGCCATCGAGCAGGCTCGACCCGTCGTCGCCGATCTCGACCTCGCCCTGCAACGCCTTGTCCTTGTGATTCTTGTAGAAGGCGTCATCGACCGGCTTGCCGACCAGATCCTTGTTGGGGCTGGTCGCCCAGTTCCCGGCGGCGTCGATCAGCGCGGCGCGCCCTTCTGCCATAGGCCGAAGCTTGTTGAAGTAGTCCAGCAACTGGTCGGTCTTGTAGTCGATGCCGGTGACGCCCAGCGTTTTTCCGTTCTCGATGACCGGCACGCAGAAACTCACCAGCCAGACCCAGTTCGGCGCCTGCTCGGTGCCGAAGTTCCAGCCGGCGGGGTTGGTGACATGAAGTTTGCCGCTCTGCATCGGTGTGTTGTAGTAGTCGAGCGGATTGGTGCTGGTGTCGAAATCATAGGACTTGTCGAAGGTGAGGCCGGCGTCGGTGCGATAGACGTAGGGCACGTAGCGACCGTTGCTCTTCACCGAAGTCGGATTGTCCTTCCCGGCGAAATCGGCGTCCTTGCCGTCGAAGGCGTTGGGCTCGTAAGTGCCCCAGATGCCGAACCACTGCGGCTCCGGATCGATTTCGTTCTTGAGGATCGCTTCGAAGGTCGGACGATCCGCGGTCTTGGTTGCGCGGACCGCGAGGGTTATCCGGGCCAAGGCTCGGGCCGCGGTGATGGCTCGCGCAAACTCGGCATTCACATGCTCGGCTTCCTGACGGGCGGCGGTGGCCAGCCTCTGCTTGGCGGTCTCGGTCAGGCCCTCGGCCGCCTGCTGCGTCAGCAACAGCGCAACACTGGCCACGCCCAGCACGGCGATCAATGCGCTGGTCAGCACGATCTTGCCGCGGATACCGATGGTGAAGCCCTTCATGATCGCAAAGAATCCCTCTATCCCGGCGACGGATTGTCGCTACGTAGTTTCCCGAGGTGATCTAGCGCCCTTGAAGTTGATCAATCGTTAAAGCGTGCCGGATGCCCGGCTTGTAATCGCGGCGTTTTTCCGCCGATAATCGATCCAACACGGCCAAAGCGCCAAACTGTCACGCGCCTGACATGGGGAGCAAAAAGGCATGAGCGATCAGACCGAGTTTCCGGTCTCGGAGGATTGGGCGAAGCGGGCCTTTGTGGACGCCGCCAAGTACGAGGACATGTACAAGCGTTCGGTCGCCGACCCCGAGGGTTTCTGGGCCGAGCAGGGCAAGCGCGTGGACTGGATCAAGCCCTTCACCAAGGTGAAGGATGTCGATTACACCGGCGACGTCCGGATCCGCTGGTATTACGACGGCACGCTCAACGTCTCGGCGAATTGCATCGACCGCCATCTGCCGAAGCGCGCCAACCAGACCGCGATCATCTGGGAAGGCGACAATCCCAAGGACGACAAGAAGATCACCTATGCGGAGCTGCACGAGCAGGTCTGCCGCCTCGCCAACGTGCTGAAGGCGCATGGCGTCAAGAAGGGCGACCGGGTCACCGTCTATCTGCCGATGATCCCCGAGGCCGCCTATGCGCTGCTCGCCTGCGCGCGGATCGGCGCCATCCATTCCGTGGTGTTCGGCGGCTTCTCGCCGGACAGTCTCGCCGGCCGCATCCAGGACTGCGAATCCAACTTCGTGATCACCGCCGATGAGGGCTTGCGCGGCGGCAAAAGCGTTCCCCTCAAGGCCAATGTCGACGCGGCCCTGAAGCAGTGCCCCACGGTCAAGACCTGCATCGTGGTGAAGCGCACCGGCGGCAATGTCGCGATGCAGAGCGGCCGCGACTTCTGGTACCACGACGAGACCGCGAAAGTGCCGGCGGATTGCAAGCCAGAGGAGATGAATGCGGAGGATCCGCTCTTCATCCTCTACACCTCGGGCTCGACCGGGAAGCCCAAGGGCGTGCTGCACACGACCGGCGGCTACCTGGTCTATGCCTCCTACACTCACCACTTCGTCTTCGATTACCACGAGGGCGATATCTATTGGTGCACGGCCGACGTGGGCTGGGTCACCGGCCACAGCTACATCGTCTACGGCCCGCTGGCGAACGGTGCCACCACGCTGATGTTCGAAGGCGTGCCGAATTATCCCGACGCCTCGCGCTTCTGGCAGGTCTGCGACAAGCACCAGGTCAACATCTTCTACACCGCGCCGACCGCGATCCGCGCCCTGATGCGCGAGGGCGAGGGCCCGGTGCAGAAAGCCAGTTTGAAGAGCCTGCGCCTGCTGGGCTCGGTCGGCGAGCCGATCAATCCCGAGGCTTGGCTCTGGTATCACCGCGTGGTCGGCCGGCATCGCTGCCCGATCGTCGATACCTGGTGGCAGACCGAGACCGGTGGCATCCTCATTTCGCCGCTGCCCGGCGCCACCAAGCTGAAGCCCGGCTCGGCGACACGGCCGCTGCCCGGCATCCAGCCGCTCATCGTCGATGCCGAGGGCAAGGTCCTGGAAGGCGAGACCGAGGGCAACCTCTGCATCGCGGATTCCTGGCCGGGCCAGATGCGCACTGTCTATGGCGACCACAAGCGCTTCGCCGACACCTATTTCAGCACCTATAAGGGCCGCTACTTCACCGGTGACGGCTGCCGGCGCGACGCCGATGGCTTCTACTGGATCACCGGCCGGGTCGATGACGTGATCAACGTCTCCGGCCACCGCATGGGCACGGCGGAGGTCGAAAGCGCGCTGGTCGCCCACCCCAAGGTCGCCGAGGCCGCGGTGGTCGGCTATCCGCACGACATCAAGGGCCAGGGGATCTACGCCTATGTGACCCTGGTCGCCGGCGAGGAGCCGAGCGAAGCCCTGCGCAAGGAGTTGGTGCAATGGGTCCGGAAGGAGATCGGCCCGATCGCCTCGCCGGACCTGGTGCAATGGGCGCCCGGACTGCCGAAGACCCGCTCCGGCAAGATTATGCGCCGCATTCTCCGGAAGATCGCCGAGAACGAATACGGCAACCTCGGCGACATCTCGACCCTCGCCGATCCCAACGTGGTGAAGGATCTGATCGACAACCGCGTCAACCGCGGGTGATGCTCTAGGCCTAGGGAGACTCCGTGTCGCTTCCAAACTCGGTCGTCATGCCAAGGCTTGGCCTTGGCATCCACGAGTTTGTTGGCCGGCAAACTCGTGGATGCCAGGCCTTCGCCTGGCATGACGACCGCGAGGGTGTATGCAAAGAGACGGCGGGTACGGCAGTGCGGAGCAGCCCATGACCGCCGCCAGCCGCAGCCGCCTGCTGCACCTGCTCGACATCGACGCGCGGGACGGGCAGGTGAACTGGCCGGCCCGCGCCGGTCTCGTCCTTGCGATCCTGCTTTCGGTGGGCAGCGCGTCGATCATCACCTTGCCGGATCTTCCGGACTTCGAGCGCTTCGACTGCCGCATCGCCGCTGCGGTCGCCGGTCTCATGTTCCTCGCCGAGTATCTCTGGCGGATCTGGCGGGCGCCTCTGCTCGACCCCGACCTGCCGCACGCAAGGCGGCGCTACCTCCTCTCCTTCATCGGCATCGTCGATCTGCTGGCCGCCGTGCCGCTGCTCGGCCTGGTTTTTCCCGAGGCGGCGGACGATCTTCTGATCGGCCAGTTGCTGGCGCTGTTCAAGCTCTCGCGGCTGACGCCGGCCCTCTCCCTGGTCGCGACCGTCCTCCGGAGCGAATGGCGGGCGCTGGCCGCGGCCCTGCTGGTCATGCTGGTGCTGCTGGTGATCGCCTCGGGCATCATGTACCTGCTGGAGCGCGCGGCGCAGCCGACGGTCTTTACCTCGATCCCGCGGGCGCTCTGGTGGGGCATCGTCACCATGGCGACGGTCGGCTACGGTGACATGACACCGGTCACGCCGCTGGGGCGGCTGTTCGGCGGCATGGTGATGCTGCTCGGGATCGCGATGTTCGCGGTGCCGGCCGGTATCCTTGCAACCGGCTTTGCGACCGAGATCCGGCGCCGCGATTTCGTCGTCACCTGGAACGCGGTCGCCCGCGTGCCGCTCTTTACCGGCCTGGACGCGACCCGGATCGCCGCCATCGCGCGTCTCTTAAAGCCGCAGATCGTGCCGGAGCGCCAGGCGATCGTCCGCCGCGGCGAGCCGGCCGATGCGATGTTCTTCATCATGGACGGCGAGGTCGAGGTCGATGTCGAGCCGCCGGTCCGCCTCGGCAAAGGCCAGTTCTTCGGCGAGGTCGGCCTGCTGCACGACACCACCCGCAACGCGACGGTCGCCGCCCTGCACGAATGCCGCCTCTTGGTACTGGACCGCGCCGAGTTTCAGCGCCTGATGTCCCAGCACCCGGATTTGAAAGCCCGGATCGAAGCCATTGCGGCGGAGCGGGTGAAACGGTAGGCGGATTGACGGGGCTATCCGGCGGCTATTCCATCACGCTCCTGAGCGCCCGGTTGGCGACCGCGAGCATCGAGAGCTCGATCTTGCCGACCTGCCTCAGGTCGGCGAACAGCTGGTCGATGCGCTGTGCCGTGACCGCGCGCCCCGAACGCCAAGCCTCGATCGCCTCCTTGGCCGGCTTGCCCTTGGAGTCCGCCAGCACCGCGGCGGTCAGATCGCGCTGGTGGCCATAGAGGTCGTCGATGATGGCGAAGACCGCGAGCCGGTCCCAATGGTTGTCGCCGATCAGCTTGCGCGCACCCTCGCGCAGCCAGTCCAGGCAGAACACCGTGCCGATCTCGTAATAGACCGCCGCGGCTTCCTCGACCTTGATCCCCGCTTTGGTCGCGATCCGCACGATGTCCAGGGACGACCAGAGTTGCGGCAGGTTGGCGATCCGCTTCGCCAGATCCTCCGGCACCTTCTTCTCGATCAGCGCCGCGCGGTGCTGGTCCATGTCGTCGCGGTCGGATTCGGAAATGAGATCGTACATCGCGGCCTCGAGCGCCGTGATCCCGGGCTGCGCCTCGGCGAGCAGGGCCGAGACATCGAGCGGATGAGTCCCGTTCCGGAGGAACCAGCTTGTCGCGGGCTCCGCCAGCCGGTTGATCTCGATCAGCATTTCGGTCTGGACCTTGGCCTCGACCTTGTTGTCCAGGGCTTCGATTGCCGACCAGAGCTCGCGGAAGCGGAAGGTCTCGCGCACGATCGCATAGGCGCGGGCGACGGCATTGGCGGGCTGTCCGGTCTTTTCGCGGATCACATGCACGAAGGTCGAGCCGACCCGGTTCACCAGCGAGTTGGTGACCAGCGTGGCGATGATCTCGCGGCGCAGCCGGTGCTTCTCGATCTGCTGCCGGAACTCCGACTTCAGCGCCGGCGGGAAATAATCGTAGAGATCCTGTACCAGCCTTGGATCGTCGGGCAGATCCGAGGGCAGCAGCTCGTCATAGAGCGTGGTCTTGGAATAGGCGAGCAGCACCGCGAGTTCTGGCCGGGTCAAGCCGATGCGTTGCGAGAGGCGCTCACGCATGGTCTCGTCGTCGGGGAGGAACTCGATCGCGCGGTCCAGCTTGCCGGCCCGTTCCAGCGCCCGCATGAAGCGGTTCTGCTGGTCCAAGAGGGTGAAGCTCAGGTTCTCCGCAACCGACAGCGCCTGGGATTGCAGGTAGTTGTGCCGCAGCACCAGCTTCGCCACGTCGTCGGTCATGCTGGCCAGCAGTTTGTCGCGCTGCTTCATGGTGAGATCGCCGTTGGCGATTGCCTCATTGAGCAGGATCTTGATATTGACCTCGTGGTCAGAGGTATCGACGCCCGCCGAATTGTCGAGCGCATCGGTGTTGAGCTTGCGCCCATTGAGTGCCGCCTCGATGCGGCCGCGCTGGGTAAAGCCGAGATTGGCGCCTTCGCCGATCACCTTGGTGCGCACCTGGCCGCCGTTGATGCGGATCGCGTCGTTGGCGCGGTCGCCCACCTCGAGATGGGTCTCGTCCGCGGCCTTCACATAGGTGCCGATGCCGCCGAGGAACAGCAGATCGACCTCGGCGGTCAGGATGGCGCGAATCACTTCATTCGGTGTCACCTGTTCCTTGGCCAGGCCGAGCGCCTTTTGCGCTTCCGCCGAGAGCTTGATCGATTTGGCCCGGCGCTCGTAGATGCCACCGCCTTGGCTGATCAGCTTGGCGTCGTAGTCCGACCAGGTGGAACGGGGCAGGTCGAAGAGACGCTTGCGCTCGGCAAAGCTCGCCTTCGGATCCGGATTGGGATCGATGAAGATGTGCATGTGGTTGAACGCGGCAATCAACCTTGTTTCCGGCGAGCAGAGCATACCATTGCCGAAGACGTCGCCCGACATGTCGCCGACGCCGATGCAGGTAAAGGCTTGGGTCTGGATGTCGGTCCCGAGCTCGCGGAAATGCCGCTTCACATTCTCCCAGGCGCCGCGGGCGGTGATGCCCATCTTCTTGTGGTCGTAGCCCGCCGATCCGCCGGAGGCGAATGCGTCATCCAGCCAGAAGTTATAGGCGCGCGACACGCCGTTCGCGATGTCGGAGAAGGTCGCCGTGCCCTTGTCGGCCGCCACCACCAGATAGGGATCGTCGCCGTCATGGCGCACCACTTGCGGCGGCGGAACGACCTTGCCGCCGACCAGATTGTCGGTGATGTCGAGGAGGCCGCGCATCAGGGTCTGATAGCAGTGAATCACCTCGGCCTGCATCGCCTCGCGGTCGATGACGCCCCCTGGACCCGCGGCCGGCGGTCGCTTCACCACGAAGCCGCCCTTTGAACCGACCGGCACGATGACGGCGTTCTTCACCATCTGCGCCTTCATCAGCCCCAGCACCTCGGTGCGGAAATCCTCCTTGCGGTCGGACCAACGGATGCCGCCGCGGGCGACCCGTCCGCCACGCAAGTGCACTGCCTCGGCGCGCGGCGCATAGACGAAGACCTCGACCAGCGGCCGCGGCAGAGGCAGCTCGTCCAGCTTCAGGGAATCGAGCTTGAAGGAGACATATTCCTTCACGCCACCACCGGCCTGCGGCTGGAAGAAATTCGTGCGCAGCGTGTTGACGACCGCGTTCACGTAGCGGCGCAGGATCCGGTCATCGTCGAGGTTGCTGACGCCTTCCAGCATCTGCTCGATCTCGGCATTGATCTTGGCCGTGCCGGCGATGCGGTCGCCGGTGAAGCCGGGATCGTTGCGAAGATGGAACAGGCGCACGATCGCCTGGGTGATCTTCGGATTGCCGCAGAGCGTCTGCTCCATATAGGCCTGGCTGAAGGCGATCGCCGCCTGGCGCAGGTACTTGCAATAGGCACGGATGAGCGTGACGTCGCGCCAGGCCAATCCGGCGGTCAGGACCAGGCGGTTGAACCCGTCATCCTCCAGCTCGCCGGTCCAGATGCGCTGATAGGCCTCCTGGAAGCGGTCGCGCAATTCCGCGACGTCGATCTCCGCGCCGTCGGCAGTGACCATGGCGAAGTCGTGGATCCAGACCGGCTCCCCATTGAAAGCATCGGGCAACCCGGCCGGTTCGATCGCATAGGCGTTCTCGCTGATGACCCGGAGGCCGAAATTCTCCAGCGACGGGAGGACGTTCGAGAGCGCGATCTTCTCCGATGCGCGATAGAGCTTCAGATGCAGCGCATTGCCCGCGGCTTCCACCGGGCGATAGAGGTTGATCGGCGGTGTCTGGGCCTTCAGCGCCTGCTCCACGCGCTCGATATCGCCGACCGCGGCACGGGCGCCGAACTGTTCCTGGAAGCCCAGCGGGAAGGCTTCCTGATAGCGCTTGAGGAGCCCGAGACCGGCGGCCTCGCCCTTGATCTCGACCAACGCCTCTTTCAGCCGGTCGCGCCAGGAGCGGCAGGCATCGGCGACCTGGGTCTCGACTTCCTTCAGGTTGACGGCGGGTACCTGGCCGGGCGTGGTCGCGATGATGACGTTGAGCCGCGCCAGCGGGCCGTCGTCCATATGCGTGTAATAGGTCGAGACCCGGCCGTTGAAGGCTTTGGCCAGGATCTCCTGGATGGTCAGCCGGATGTCGGTCGTCATCCGGTCGCGCGGCAGGTAGACGAAGCAGGAGATGAACCGCTCGTAAGGATCGCGGCGGATGAAGAGCGCGACCCGCTGGCGCTCCTGCAGGTTGAGAATGCCGATTGCGATCTCGTAGAGCTCGTCCTCGGTCGCCTGAAACAGCTCGTCGCGCGGGAAGGTCTCCAGGATGTGCTGCAGCGCCTTGTCGTCATGGCTGTTCTTGGCGAAGCCGGCACGCTTGGTGACCTGCTCGACCTTGCGGCCGAGCAGCGGAATGTCCCAGGGGCTACGGCTGTAGGCGACCGAGGTGAAGAGGCCGACGAACAGCCGCTCGCCCACCACCTTGCCCTTCTTGTCGAAGCGCTTGATGCCGATCGCATCCATCGGCGCGTCGCGATGCACGGTCGAGCGCAGGCTCGCCTTGGTGACGAGCAGCGGCTTCGGCTGGTTGATGAAGCTCCGGATCTCCGGAGGTGCGTCCTTGCGGTTGCGGATGCCCTCGAAGACGCGGGTGTTGAAATCCTTGAGGACGCCGAGCGCCGGCCCGTCGCTGATCGTGTAGCTGGCGTTCTTGCCGCTGCCCGACAGCGCGTATTCGCGATAGCCGAGGAAGGTGAAATGGTTGTCGGCCACCCATTTCAGGAAGGCCAGCGCCTCCTCGCTCTCCGCCTTGTCGACGCCGGGCGGCATCGCGGCGACGTCGTCGATCGCATGCAAGAGTTCCGAGAGCATGGCCTGCCAATCGGCGACCGCGGCGCGCACGTCGCCCAGCACGGCTTCAAGCCGGCCCTTCACCTCTTCCATGCGCGCGCCGCTCGCCGCCTGGGCGACGCGCAGCTGCATGACGGATTCCGCCGGCGCATCGGCCTTGCCGAGCGAGAGCAGCTTGCCCGTGCCATCGCGCTCGATCCGTATGATCGGATGGATGACCAGATGCACGGCCACGTCCTGGCGATTGAGTTCCGCGGTCACCGAATCGACCAGGAACGGCATGTCGTCGTTCACGATGTCGATGATGGTATGCGGGCTCTTCCAGCCGTGCTCCTCCACCTCAGGGTTGAATACCCGGATCTTCGGCGTGCCGGGCGTCCGTTTCTGCGCGAAGTTGAAGAGCGAGAGTGCAGCCGAGAACAGATCCTCCGGCGCCGTATCCGCGATGTCGTCCGCCGCGACATTGGCATAGAAGGCGCGGATGAAATCTTCGACCGGCTTCTGGCGTGAACGTTCGATGCGCTCGCCGACAAAGTGCAGGACGTCGTCGATGAACTTGGTCTTCAGGTTTTCGGCTCGCATGATCGGCTCGCTCGGGACTGTTTATGCGGGAGGGCGGAGGCACGGACGCGGCCGTGTCGCGGGTTTCCGAGGATTTTCGGCATTGGCACGGTAAAGACTAGCTTAAGGCGCCAGGCTCCGCCAGTTGCCGAACCATCGATAATGCCGGCAGCTTGCCGGTAAGTGCCTGTCGAACCGTTGGTTTTTGCCGGCGATTGTTCATCCTCCATTAAACATCTGTTGCGAAAGTCGGGTGCGCGTTAAAAGCGTCCCGTCGCGCAAAGGAGCCCGGCCATGATGATGGATGACGTGCGTGGCGAAGTGGTGTTGCGGCGCATGCCGCCCGACATCCTGCAGAGCCTCAGTACCGAGCAGGTTTCCGCGATCCGCAATGCCGCGGGCTCGGCCCGTGCGCGCCGGCATCCGATCGATGCGCGCTTCGGCCTGCGCCTGCCGCTGCTCGGCCGCTCTTACCTGGTGGTGCTGATCGGCAAGGACATGCGCAGCCCGAAGCGCCTCTCGGCCGACCGCCAGCTTCGCCCCACCGACCGGCTGAGCCATCTGGTGCTGGCGGTGCTCGGCATCTCTGCCTTCGGTCTCGCGGCGCTGATCGGGATCCTGATCCAGAATGCGTTTCTGGCCGGCTAGCGCCGCCGTCCTGCTGGCGCTTGCGCTGGCCCTGCCGGCGGTTGCCGACAACCGCAAGCCAGCGGATTCAAAAACCTGGCCCTGGATCGCGATCGGTCGCCTCAACCGCGAGGTCGGTGGGCACTGCACGGCGGCATTGATCGGCCCGCGCCAGGTGCTGACCGCGGCGCATTGCCTCTATAACCTCACGACCCAGCGCTGGATCCTGCCGCAGGAAGTGCATTTCGTCGCCGGCTACTATCGCGGCCGCTATGCCGCGCACAGCGTGGCTGCGCGCTTCACCATCGCACCCGGCTACGATCCGAAGCACCGCACCGAGCTCTCGGAGATGGCCCGCGACTGGGCGATCATCCAGCTCGCCGATCCGCTCGAGGTGAAGCCGATCCCGCTCTCGACCCGCAGCATCGAAGACACCATGGCGGCGGCGCAATCGGGCGAGATGAACGTCGCCGGCTATGCCGCAGATTACGGCGAGCAGCTGATGCGCGACACCGGCTGCGCGCTGCTCGGCGAGGCCACCGATGCGAAGCTGCTGGTCCATCGCTGCAACGTGACCTTCGGCGTCTCGGGCGCGCCGCTACTGCTGATCGCCGATGGGAAGGCCGAGATCATCGGCATCCACAACGCGATCGCCGAAACCCGGAAGGGCCAGATCGCGACCGCGGTTCCGGTCGCCACCTTTGCGTCCAGCGTCAGCGCCGCCCTCAGCGCGCGTTAGCCGCCGGCGCCAGCCGCAGCACCACGTAGCCCAGCACCGCCGAGAGGATCGAGCCTGCCAGCACGCCGAGGCGCAACGGCGCCGCGCTTTCCGGTCCGGCGAAGGCAAGGGTGCCGATGAAGAGGCTCATGGTGAAGCCGATCCCGGTGAGCACGCTGGCGCCGTACATCTGCGCCCAGGTGACCCGCTCCGGCAGGCGGAGGAGGCCGAGCGCCACGCCCAGCGCCGCCACCAGCATCACGCCGAGCTGCTTGCCGATGAAGAGCCCGCCGGCGATCCCCAGCGTTACCGGTTGCAGCAAGGTGTCGATCCCGACGCCCGCCAGGGCGACTCCCGCATTGGCGAAGGCGAAGGTCGGCATGATCCCGTACGTGACCCAGGGATGCAGCGCATGCTCGCAGCGCCGCAGCGGCGCGTGCTCCGGCGCGCCGCCGGTCTTGAGCGGAATCGCAAAGGCGAGCGCGACGCCGGCCAGGGTCGCGTGGACGCCGGATTTCAGAACGCAGATCCAGATGAAGACGCCGATCAGCAGATAGGGCCAGAGCCGCAGCACGCCGGCCCGGTTCAAGGCGATCAGGCCGGCAATGCCGAGCGCGGCGAGGCCCAGTGAGATGAGCGAGAGATCGGCCGTGTAGAAGAGGGCGATGATCACGATCGCACCGAGATCGTCGATGATCGCGAGCGCCAGCAGAAAGATCTTCAAGCCTTCGGGCGCGCGGTTGCCGACCAGCGCCATGACGCCGACGGCGAAGGCGATATCGGTGGCGGCGGGGATCGCCCAGCCGGAATGAGTCTCTGGCGTCGCCCAATTGAAGGCGAGATAGGTGAGCGCCGGCACCGCCATGCCGCCCAGTGCGCAGAGTCCCGGCAGCGCCACCTGCCGTGCGCTGGAAAGCTCGCCTTCAACCACCTCGCGCTTGATCTCCAGTCCGACCAGGAAGAAGAACACCGCCATCAGGCCGTCGTTGATCCAATGCAGCAGCGACTTCTCGAGCGAGAGTCCCGCGACCGGTCCGACATCGATCGTCGGGCCGAAATGCCAGTTCAGCAGCGCGTCGTATTGCGCGGCCAGCGGCGAGTTGCTGATCGCCAACGCCAAGGCGGCGGCGATCAGCAGCAGGATGCCGCCGGCGCTTTCAAGCTGCAGAAATTCGCGGAGCGCCTGCAGCGGTCGCTGCAAGTTCGGCGACGTTGCGCCGGGCCGTTCGTCCTTTTGCATGGGTCCCCTCGGCAAATCCTTGCCGCATAGATAGGGACCTCAGCCGGCAGAGACACGCGATTTCGAAACCGCCTCAGGAGGCGATGAAATGCGGCGCCCAGAGAATAAGCGTGATCAGCGCGCCGAAAGCGGCACCCTCGCCGATCTGATTGATGATCTTGCCGATCCCGGCAGTCCCCAGAGAACGCGTCCGAAACATCGCAAACCTCATCCTTTGTATTAACTATGTACACATAATGTTCTCTTTTTATTCCAAAGTCAAGCCCGGGTGAATCACCAGGCAATCGGCCGTTTTCAAGTCGGAGAGAAGGGGACCTGCAGCCGCCGAGGTCAGCGGCTGGCCTGTTCCTCGGTGCCGGTCTGGGTTCCGGTGGCCGGCGCATGAGCGATCGGCTCCTGCAGGACCGGTGCGGCCCGCTTGCTCTTGCGCAATTCGTTCAGGAGATCGCCATAGGCCCAGACCGCTTCCGGCTGCACGTCCGGCAATTTGAGGACGGGCCGGAATTTCTCGACGCGGGCGAGAATGTCGTCATGGCCGAAGACCGGCTCCTTGGTGAAGCGGACGCCCAATGCGGCGCTGTAGAAGTCGAGATCGTCGAAGCGCGGTCCGACGGGGAACTCGGTGATCGCCTTGACGCTGCCGTCGGCCCAGCGGCCGAGCAGCCGGTCCTTGCCGTCGCGGCGCTCGATGAAGCTGTAGACCGCGCCGTCATAGGTGCTCGGCAGGCTGACCCGCTCGCGCGCGTTCTTGCCCGTCAGCCGCTCCAGGATCAGCGCGTCATCGACGGCCTTGATCGGGCTCTTGACCGTGCAGAGCCCGGCATAACCGGCGCGGGTGAACTTCACCAGCGTCGCCACGTTGTCCGGCTTGTAGCAGACGTCGCCGCTCGCCTTGCGATAGAGAGTCATCGTGTCGGTCAGCGGCTCGTGCCCGACCACCGAATAGCTGGTCTCGGCCAGCACCTGCATGCAATCGGCATCGCAGCCATGCGACGGCAGCATCACCAGCTCGTGCTTGGCTTCCGGCTTCAGAAAGGCGCGCTGCTCCAGATTGCGCACCTCGAGCATCTGCACATAGCCGGTATAGGCGAAGACAGCCGCGGGAATGCCGGCGGCGACCAGCGGGCTCGCGATCAGCCCACGGCGCTTGCGCGCCATGCCCATCACCACGAGGGTGAGCGGCGGGATGAAAATCCCGGCGGCGATCATGATCCCGAGCGTGCCCGAGAAATTGAGGATGGTGGTGACGACGTCCGGCATCACGCGGAGCAGGAGGAACCCGCCGCCCCAGGCGGTTCCCAGCACCATGCAGCCGATCAGGACATCGCGGAAAAATCTCAATACCGGAAGCGACGCGTGCATCGTCATCAACTCGCCCTTATTGATTCTCCCCGGACGGAAGGTAGCTGAGCATCGGTGACGATCAAGTAAATCGCGTCAAATTGGGAACGATTTTTATCCCACCGTGTTGATTCGGCATCATAATATATAGTTAATCTACACCGCGCACAGGACGCGGTGTGATTTTCGATCTGGCTCAAAACGAGACTTCCGGCCGGATGCGGACTCATCCCGCAATCACGCCGCGTCAGTTCGGCCGCATTCCCTTAATTCGATAGATGCCGCGTTTCGGGCTGGTGAACATTTCACGCAGCAAAGGGTGGCGGCAGGGCTCGCCGGTCTCGTCCGGCAGCAGGTTCTGCTCCGAGACATAGGCGACGTAGGTGGTCTCGGCGTTCTCCGCCAGCAGATGGTAGAACGGCTGGTCGCGGTGCGGCCGGACCTCTTCGGGAATCGAAGCGAGCCATTCCTCGGTGTTGTCGAACACTGGATCCACATCGAAGACGACGCCCCGGAACGGGAAGACGCGGTGCTTCACCACGTCGCCGATCTTGAACTTGGCGTGTTTGAGAAGACTCGCATCGGACGACACCGCACCCGTCGCAACAGGCGCCGCTGAATCTGTTATCATGGTCCCTGACCCCGCCGGCATTCCGCCGCCGATCCTTTCGATCGTCCCCGGTTCAAAGCTAGTCACGCATCTGACACCGTTCAAGCGAAACGAACGGGCCGCACGCAATTGCCGCCGAACCGTGACGATTCCGCATCATAGACTGGATGGATGAACGCCCAAGAAACGCCACAAAGGCGCAGGTTGTTCCGGCGTCCTACATTGGATTGAGTGCGCTGCACCGCCGCGCTGTGATTAAGGTCCGCCGCGTTCACCGATGCGTTAATCGTTTTGGCGCGAATCCGGCAGCGGGCAGCCTTCGCGTTCGCAGGCGCCCGCATCGCAATAGCGGCAGGTGTGATCGGCCTGGGCCGAGTCGGTGACCAGGTTGTTCAGCATCTGCGGCAGCAGGCGCTCCAGCACTTTGCGATCGGCGGCGTTGATGCCGGCAAGCGCCTTGCCGAGACTCTTGCGCCGTCCGTCGAGCAGGCGTTCGGCGACGCGCGCGCCGGCCTTGGTCAGCACAAGCACGACGGCGCGCTTGTCCTCGCAGGCCTCGCGCGCGACCCAGCCGGCCTGGCTCAGGCGATCGACCAGCCGCACCGTGCCGGAATGGCTGAGCGCGAGATATCGCGCCAGCGCCTCGATCCGGGTATCCGGATTCTCGCGGATCAGGATCAACGCGGCCGGCGCGCTGTCCCCGACCGCGCAGGCCTCGTCGAAGGCATCGTCCATGCTGTCGTTGACGGCGACACTGAACGCGCCGAGCAGATTCTCCAGCCGTGTGGTCATGCTCTCTTTTTCCCCCGGCGCGTTCTCGCCGTCGAGGAAATATGCGCAAAGCACATAATCGTCAAGTATGCCTGTGGCCCGGTCAGCGGTCTTGCTTGCGCCGCCGTTCCGCTTCGCGGCGTTCGTCGGCGCCGCCCATGATGTCTCCGATCAACCAGGGAGCCCGCACCAGGGCCGGCCACATCATGAAGCTCAGACCATGGGGCACGCGGTTATCCCCTCGGCGATCGTAGGAGCGGTTGTTGCGGTCCATGATGTTCCTCCGTTCTCGGGTGCTTCAGTCGATGTATGACAGCTGCGTGTATTTATATGTGTGACGCATACATATTGTCAAGGAGAGAGCGAAAAATCGCGCCAGATAAGGGGAATCCCGCGCGATCAAGGTGTTAGGAGACGGGCGGCGGCGGCGACGGAGGTTACTGGAACGCCACTTCCGCGAAGCTCCGGAGCTTGCGGCTGTGCAGCTTCTCCAGCCCCAGCGCCCGCAGGCGCTCCATGGTGCGGATGCCGATCTTCAAGTGCTGACCGACCTGCTGCTTGTAGAAGGCGTCGGCCATCCCGGGCAGTTTCAGCTCGCCGTGGAGCGGCTTGTCGGAGACGCAGAGCAGCGTGCCGTAAGGCACCCGGAAGCGGAATCCATTGGCGGCGATGGTGGCGCTTTCCATGTCGAGGGCGATGGCGCGGCTCTGGCTGAAGCGCTGCACCGGCTCGCTGTAATCGCGCAGTTCCCAGTTGCGGTTGTCGATCGTCGCCACGGTGCCGGTGCGCATGACGCCTTTCAGCGCCTGCTCCTTGAGACCGGTCACTTCGCTCACCGCACGTTCCAGCGCCACCTGGATCTCCGCGAGTGCAGGAATCGGAATCCAGATCGGCAGGTCGGCATCGAGCACATGGTCGTCGCGCACATAGGCGTGGGCGAGAACGTAGTCGCCAAGCTTCTGCGTGTTCCGAAGGCCGGCGCAATGGCCGAGCATGATCCAGGCGTGTGGCCGGAGCACCGCGACATGGTCGGTGATGGTCTTCGCATTCGACGGCCCGATCCCGATATTCACCATGGTGATGCCGGAATGGTCCGGCCGTGTCAGGTGATAGGCCGGCATCTGCGGCAGGCGCTGCATCGAGGGCGGCGGCGGGCTCTCGCCCGGCCTGGTCACGCGATCGCCCGGCTCGACGAAAGCTTGGTATTCGCCGCCGCCGCTCCTCATCAGCTCCTGCGCGGTGCGCACGAACTCGTCGATATAGAACTGGTAGTTGGTGAAAAGGACGAAGTTCTGGAAATGCTGCGGCGATGTGGCGGTGTAATGCTTCAGCCGGAACAGCGAGTAATCGACCCGCGGCGCGGTGAACAGTGCCAGCGGATGCGGCACGCCGGGCGGGATCACGGCCGTCCCGTTGACGATGTTGTCGTCCATCGCCGCGAGGTCGGGCAGATCGAACAGATTGCGTAGATTCTGCAACGACTCCGGCGTCAACTCGCCCTCGACATGGACGTCGGGAAAGGCGAAATGCACCGGAATCGGTGTCTCGCTGACCCCGACCTCGACGCCGACCCGATGGTTGCGAATGAGCTGGTCGATCTGCTCCAGGTAATAGTGGTGGAAGAGATCGGGCCGCGTCACGGTGGTCGCGAAAGTGCCCGGGCGGTCGACGAAGCCGTAGGACAGCAGGGTGTCGCGCGGGCTGAAGCCGCTGACCGTGATCGCGACGGTCGGGTAGCAAGCACGGACCGGTCGCGCCGGCGCCTGGCCGCCGACATAGGCGCGGAACGCCTCGCGCAGGCGCGCGGTGTTGGCCTCGTAAATGTCATGGAGCCGCTGAACCGCGGCGTCGGCGCTGTCAAACCGCTCGGGTTTGAAGGCCTCTGGAGCAACAGGACGATTCATCGCGGCAGTCTTAGCACAAGGCCAGACGCGGGATAAGAGGGCGTCTCTTGACGGCTATGCGAGAGGTCGGAGCACCGCCGCTTCCGCCGCGTAGCGCGCATAGCGGAAATCGCGGATCCCGACCAGGTTGCCGTCCGCCCATTGCAGCAGGATGAAATAGCTCGGCCGGTCGGCCGGTCCGTCACCGGTATAGGCCAGCGCCGCGGGCCGTCCGTCCGCGGTACCGGCCACCAGCCGGCAATCCCGGATCGAGGCATAGTTCGAATAATAGCGCACGACGTCGTTCCGTCCGCTCCGGCGCTGGCGCGCGACCAGGTCGAGTTGCACCTCCTCGGCCAACCGGTCGCGAATGGCGTCGAAATCCCGCGCGTTGAACCGATCGACATAGGTCTCGAGCAACGCCTGCATTGTCGCGTCCAGATGCGGCGCCGGCCGCTCTGGCGGCATCTCCGCGAGGCGGCGCAACGTTCCGCGCCCGCGATGCAACGCGGCCTTCACCGCCGGAATGGTGGCGCCGATGATCACCGTGATCTCCTCGATCGAATAGCCGAGCACGTCCATCAGCACCACCGTGCTGCGCTGCAGCGGCGGCAGCCCCATCAACGTATGCAGGCCGACGGCCACCGCCTGGCGGTCGGCGATCGGATCCGCCGCGTCCTCGACGCCCTCCAGGTCGGTTGCCTGGAACACGGCGTCGCGCCGGTTCCTGCTGCGCAGGAAATCCAGCGCGGCATTGTGGGCGATGCGGAACAGCCAGGCCTCCGGCTGCTCCACGACGTCGATCCGCGGCAGCGCTTCGATCGCCTTCATCAGGGCCGACTGCACCACGTCCTCGCCATCGACCGCGGAGCCGGTCATGCGGGCGCAATAGCGGTGCAGCTTCGGTCGCAGGGTGGCGAACAGCCGTTCGAGTTCGGGGGCGGCGACGGGTGCGTTCATGGTCTTCCCAAGGATCAGCGACAGCTTCACCGGCGGGGACGATCGGCGGGGCACGAAGGATTCCGTCGTAGGAGAAAATATTCCGGAATCCCGCTGCGCTGCCGCGGCGTCTCTCGGATACGGACCGTTTTCAGGTCCGCCCGCAACAGGCAAAGGACGCTTCCCATGCAGCTCCACACTTTCGTCGGCTCGCCCTCCGGGCGCAAGGTCGAAGCCGTGATCAATCACCTCCGGCTACCGGTCCGGATCCAGTACCACGATTTCTTCGCCGGCGAGCTGAAGCGCGCCGACTATCTATCGCTCAATCCCAACGCCCTGGTGCCGACCCTGGTCGACGGCAGCTTCGTGCTCTGGGAGTCGGATGCGATCATGCAGTATCTCGCCGACCGCACCGACAACACGACGCTCTTTCCGCGCGACCTCCGGCGCCGCGCCGAGGTGGTGCGCTGGCAGTTCTGGGCCAGCATGCATTTCAACCGCGCTTTCGGCACCTTGGCCTTCGAGGCCGTGGCCAAGCCGACGCTGAACATCGGTCCGACCAACGAGGTTGCCGTCGCCGCGGCGCAGATCGATCTCGCCCGCTTCGCCCCGGTGCTCGATGCGCATCTCGACGGGCGGGAGCATCTCGTGGGCGACGGCATCACCCTCGCCGACTATGCGATGATCCGGACCGAGGCCTACCAGGCGAAGGTCCCCTTCAACTGGTCGCCCTATCCACATCTCAACGCCTATTTCGAGCGGATGCGGCGAGTCGATGCCTGGGCCCGGACGGCGCCGCCGAGCTACGATGCCATCGGGCGCAAGCCGGCGGTGGCCGCCTAGCGTCTCCGAGGGGGCGGACGGTGCGCTTCGGCTGTCGTCCGCCCGCGGGCCGTTGAGGCCCGGGGCTATGTCAAAGGACCCGGCTCAGCGACGGGCGATCCCGCTCCCTGGTTCCGCGCTGCGCTCCGTGCTAGGCATGGAAACGCGTCCGCGGCGATCCGGGAGCATCATGAGCGCATCTCTCCAGACCTACCTGCTCGCGCTGTCCGCGTTGTTCTCCATCGTCAACCCGCTGGGCTCGGCCTTCATTGTCAGCACGGTCACCGCCGGCCGCGGCCATGCCGAGCGGGTGCAGCTCGCCTCCAAGATCGCGCTCTATTCGGCCATCGTCATGCTGGTGGCGCTCTGGGGCGGCGCCTATGTGCTGAGCTTCTTCGGCATCAGCCTTTCCGCGCTGCGCATCTCCGGCGGCATCGTGGTCGCCGTCAATGCTTGGAGCCTGTTGCAGGCACCGGAAACCACCGAGTTGCGCAAGCAGCGCCAGGCCTCGGAGGCCGAAGGCATCGACGCCGTCGCCTTCTTCCCGCTCACCATTCCTTTCACCACGGGACCTGGCACGATTGCCGTTGCCATCACGCTCGGTTCCAACCGTCCCTATGCCGGCGAGCCGGCGCTCTCCTTCGTGCTCGGCGCCTCGGCCGCGGCGCTGACCGTGGCGGCGATCGTCTGGCTGACCTATGCCTTCGCCGATCGCATGGAAGCGCTGCTCGGCCGTTCCAAGGCCCAGGTGGTCTCGCGCCTCGCCGCCTTTCTGCTGCTCTGCGTCGGCACTCAGATCGCGCTCGGCGGCATCGCCGATTTCGTGCACGGGCTGACCGGCCCGGCGTCGTGACGTTTCCATGACAGTTGCTGCAGATTAAGCGCTTGCTAGGAAATCCGGACTAATGCCTCCTGACCAAGGAGACGTCCGGTGCGGAAATCGGGAATCGGCGGTCGGCTGCATGGCAAGGCAGGGGTGCGCTTCTTCGGCGACATCCATGGCTGTCTCGCGGAATTCGCCGCCCTCGCCGAGGATGCCGTCGCCTGCGACCTGCACCTACACGCCTTGGGCGACCTGATCGACCGCGGCCCGGATTCGCCGGGCTGCATGCGGCTGGCCTGCGATCTTCACGATTCCGGCTGGCTCGATCTCAACCCCGGAAATCACGACGAGCGTTTCCTGCGCTGGTTCCGTGGCGAGGCGGTGCCGATCAAGCCGAACAATCTCGGCTCGACCCTCGCCCAGCTCGAGCGCACCGCCGATCGCACCGAGTTGACCCGCCGCTATGTGCAGCTGCTGCTGCAGGCGCCGCTCTGGTCCCGCTTCGGGCGGATCTACGCGGTCCATGCCGCGCTCCATCCGGAGATGATCGGGCGCGACGGTCCCGCACTCGGCGCTTCGGACGGGAGTTCGGCCGTGCATGACTTCGCGCTCGAAGGCGAGATGCGCGCCGAGGACGATCCCGAGCGCTGGGCCTTGGGTCGACGGAGCTTCAACTGGCTGGAGCATATTCCGGCCGAGGTCACGGTTCTGGTCGGCCACAGCACGGTCTCGACCGAGGGCCCACGCGAACGCCGCAACCAGGCCGGCGGCCGCATCGTCCATCTCGACACCGGCCTGAAGCGGAGCGGCCGCTTGACCTATCTCGACGTGCCCGCCGCGGTCATTGCCTGCCTCGACGAGCCCGCAATCGGGGAGTTCCCGCAGGTCACCGAAACCGAAATCCGCGCCATCCGCGCGGCAAAGCACGCGCATCAACGCGCCAGCGACCTATCCGCCGGCGCGAGTGCTAGTCTTCGGCGCCGGTCGTGCCGCCGACCGCCTGGTCGTAGTTCTGCTTGAGATAGTCCTGGGCGAGCGTGGCGATGCGTTCCAGCATGCCGTTGTCGGTCCCGCCGACCGACCAGGCGCCGCCCATCGCCGCCGCGCGCTGATAGAATTCCGGCCATGCCACGACCTGCCCGGTCGCCGCATCGGTCAGCTTGAGCTTGATGACCACGGCGGAACTGCCGGCGAAGGCGCCGGCGAAGAACCGGGTACCGCCGTCTACGAATTTCAGTTGGTCGACATAGGGCTCGATCCGCAGCTTGCGGGCGCCGGCATCGGCGCGCTGCCATGGTGCCGTGACGGCGCTGATCTTGTCGTGGAGATTGGCCTCGACCTTGGTCAAGGCTGCGGTTTCCTGCTTCGCCTCGGTCGAGGCCTGGAGGGGCAGCAGTTCGAACTGGCCGAAATTCTTCAGCGCCTCGGTGGGCGGCGGATTGGTCTTCGCCGATGGTTCGATATGCGTGACGCAGGCGCCCAGCAGCAGAAGGACGGCCAGCCCTTGGATGATCCGCGCGATCGATGTGCTCATGATTCCCCGATACTTCGTGCTTGCAACCATAACGGCAAGACGCGGAGGGTTATAGAAGAGGGCGGCCCCGGATCGCCAGTGCTTTCTGCGAAGTTCACCGCCGCGTTTCGTCGCGCCCCTGCTGGCGCTCGAACTCCAGGCGCAAGGCCGCGAGGTCCTCGGCCTGCAACCCTTCGACACTACCGTAATCGCGCTTCCACCCGGGATCCGCCGACCAGCGCAGCGGCGATTGCACGGCGGTCCGCGGCGCCCGCGCCTGTTCCAGGAGATCGAGCGCGAGATTGAGAGTGAGATCCTGCGAGGCGCGGTCGCCGGGCCGCCCCGCCGCGTTGCCCAGCGGAAAGTCCGAGAACAGGAACCGCGGTGCGCCGGCGCGCTCCACGATGTCCTTGGCACAGCCCATCACCACGGTCGCAATGCCGTGCGCTTCCAGGTGCTGCGCGACCAGGGTCAGGCTCTGGTGGCAGACCGGGCAGTTCGCCACCAGCAAGGCCGCATCGACCGCGTCTTCGTTGCAGCGCGCCAGCACCGCCGGCGCGTAATCATCGCGCGTCACCCGCTGGCTGCGGTTGGTCGGCACGCCGTGAAAGCGCGGCGCCACGCTGCCGATCCGTACCGAACGCCGCAAGGCCGGCAGCGGGAAATAACTCCCGAGATCTTCCGCCGTCGTGTGTTTGAAATCGATCGCCACATGGTTGATGCCGAGCGCCGGGTCGCTGTCCGTGCTCTCGGAATAGACCGCGAAGAACTTCGCCTTTCCGTTATAGGCGGCACCCGGCGACTGATCTCCTTGGCCCGGCTGCTTCAGCGCCGCGGTGGTGACCAGCGCGACTCGCGCTTGCGCCAGGGGCTTCGCCAAAGGCCGGAACGGCACATCCGCATGCTCCGCCCAGCGGTAGGGCACGGGATATCCAAGAGCCGCGTAATATTCCCGCGTGCGGTCGATATAGGGAATGGGGGCATCATCCATGACCCCAGCATCCGCAATTCGCGGCCTTCCGCAAGACTGTCACGGCGGCTAGTCTGCGGCTCCAACCCGCCCGAGGATTCGATCTTGCCGGAATATCATATCTACGAACCGAAGAACGGCCATGGCCTGGCCCATGATCCCTTGAACTCCATCGTCGTGCCGCGGCCGATCGGCTGGATCTCGACCCTGGACGGGCAGGGGCGGCGCAACCTCGCGCCCTACAGCTTTTTCAATCTCTATTCCTACAAGCCGCCGATCGTCGGCTTCTCTTCCAACGGCTGGAAGGACAGCGTGCGCAACATCGAGGCGACCGGCGAGTTCGTCTGGAACCTCGCCACCCGCGACCTCGCCGAAGCGATGAACGAGACCAGCGCGCCCTTGCCCCATGGCGCCGACGAGTTCGAGCGCGCGAAGCTCGAGGCCGCGCCCTCGCGCCTGGTAAAGCCGCCGCGCGTCGCCGCCAGCCCGGTCGCCTTCGAATGCAAGCTGACCCAGATGATCCCGCTGACGAATACCAAGGGCGAGAAGGTCAATTCCTGGCTGACGCTTGGCGAAGTGGTCTGCATCCACATCGACCGGCGGCTGATCAAGGACGGCGTCTACGACACCGTGGCGGCACATCCGATCGCCCGCGGCGGCGGCCCGGCCGATTACTTCGCGGTCGAAGAGAGCGTCCGCTTCCGCATGCAGCGGCCGGCGAATTGAGCGTCATGCCCGGTGTGTGATCCGGGCATTCGTCTCCGATTGGCGCGAGCCTAAGTCAAAGTGCGCTCACTGATCGAGCAGCGCGCGAATCTCGCTTTCGCTGCAGCGCTGCGAGAGCTTGGTGTATTCCTCCTGGGTGTCGAAGGCCGCGTGCTTGCGGTTCTTCTCGGCGGCGAAGCGGTCGAGCGCCTGCTCGACCGCCCGGCTGGCGGCCTTCTCCAATCCGGCCGTCGCGGCGTCGATCGACTTCGCCATCACGCCGCGCCGGGCGACGCCGGTGATCGCCTGCTCGACCCGGGCGCGGGCCAACGGCAGCGAGCGCCGTTCGAGATCCACGTGCTGCTGCTCATGCTCGGCCACTGCGAGATAGGCGCAGCTCCCGCGCTGGAGCTCCGACGCGAGATGAACGGTGAGGCGCAGTGTGATGGTCGCGGTGACGCTGGTCAGGGTCGCGCAAAATTTCCGGCCTTGCTCCACGATCTGAAAGCCGTAGTGGACTTCGGTTGCATGCGAGGCCTCGGTCAACCCGAAGGCCTGCCAGCCCGGCCCCACGCCGCCGACCCGCTCCGACAGGGCGTGGCGCGAATAGGCCTGGTCCTGCGCGATCGGCTGTTCCAGCACCGTCACGGTGATCGCGGGATCGCGCTTCGCCGTGCAGTCCGCCGCCGCGAGGGACGGGGCCGCGCAGATCAGGCCGAGTGCGAGAAGAATGGCGTGCTTCATGCCCTGAGGAATAGAACGCCGGCGCCGCTTTGGCTGCTCAAAAAAAGTTGCGCCCGGCCCGAGCGGAAGATTCGGGCCGGGCGCTTTGCGGGCTAGTTCTGCGGCGCCTCAGCGGCGCCATTAGACTTCGCCGCCGAGATGAGGCTCTGCACCGGATTGCCGCCGGCATGGAACCCCGCCTCCTTCAAGAGGCTGTCGATCACCGGCGACTGGGCGCGATAGGCGAGCAGGGCATCGACCAGGCTGTCCGCCTTGCCGCCGCCGTTCCCACCATTCGCCGCGCCGATGCCGGCCAGGCCGCCGCCCATATCGATGATCCGCACCTCGCCGATCTTCTCCAGGGGCTTCACCGCCTCGGCGAGCGCGATCGGCAGGATGCGCAGCCGCTCCTTGGTGATCTCCAGCTCGATCACCGCCGCGGACATCGCGTTCCGCGCCTCGTTGATCTTGCGCTGGCCCTCGGCCTCGACGGCGTAGGTCTTTTCTGCGGCTTCGGCCTGGATCTTCGCCGCGTCGGCTTCCGCCTGCGCCGAGATCTTGATCGCCTGCGCCTTGTTCTCCGCCGCCTCCTTCTCGGCCTCGGCCGCGACGGTGATCTTGGTCGCCTCCTGCTCGGCCTGCTGGCGCGCCATGATCACCGCGGTCTGCCGGTCGCGCTCGGCGATCGCGACCTTGCGCGCGGTCTCGACCGATTCCTGGGCGCTGGTCGCCACCGCACGGGCCTCTTCGGCCTTGGCCTGCGCGACCGACTGCTCCTGGCTCTTGGCCGCGACCACGATCGAGCGGTCCTGGTCGGCGAGCTCGACGTCGCGCTGCTTGGCGATCCGCAGCGTCTCGGCGGTGCGATCGGCCTCGGTCTGCTTCTGCGCGATTGCAAGCTGTGCGTCGATGCTCGCGGACTCCTGCACCTTCTTCGCCAGGGCCTGGCGCTCGGCGATCGACTGCTCGGCCTCGATCCTGGCCGTCGCCTCGGCACGCTGCGCCTCGGCCTCCTTCAGCGCGGATTCGGCCCGGGTCGCCGCCGACTTGTTGACGATGTCGCGCTGCTGGTTGAGCTCCGCTTCCTTCTTCTGGCGCTCGATCTCCAGCGTCTTCTGCCGCGCATCGAGATCCTGCTGCGCGATCGTCACCTCGGCCGCGCGCACGGTCTGGTTCCGCTCCTGCCGCTTGGCCTCGGTGATCTTGGTGAGCGCGGTCAGGCCTTCCGCATCGAACGCGTTGTTCGGGTTGAAGTACTTGGTGTCGGTCTGGTCGAGCTTGGTCAGGCTGGCGCTCTCCAATTCGAGGCCGTTCAGCTCGAGATCGCTCGAGACCGTGTTCTGCACCGACTTCACGAACGCCGCGCGCTGCTCCTGGAGATCGGCCAAGGTCATGGTCGCCGCCACCGAGCGCAGCGCGTCGACGAACTTCGCCTCGACCAGC
>Ga0209257_1001534_pt1 | contig 26937 bp, 16 predicted proteins | sample AraplaCvi_mCL_r2_FD_184277 | JGI IMG/M metagenome (GOLD analysis project Ga0209257, IMG submission 184277) | Arabidopsis root microbial communities from North Carolina, USA - plate scrape MF_Cvi_mCL_r2 (SPAdes) (version 2) | ecosystem: Host-associated > Plants > Roots > Endosphere | place: USA...
CCTCGCAGCCGGTTTCGCTGATCTATGACGACGTGGTGCAGGAAAACCCGATCCTGAAGGGTTACCCGATGTACGACCTGGCCAACGTGGAAGTGCTGCGCGGCCCGCAAGGCACCCTGTTCGGCCGTAACACCCCGGCCGGCGTGGTCAAGTTCGAATCGGCCAAGCCAAGCCTGCGCGGCGTGGAAGGCTTCTATAACGTTTCCTACGCTTCCGACGCTACCGCCAATATCGAAGCAGCCGCCAACGTGCCGCTGTCGAAAGAGTGGGCGCTGCGCGTATCGACCCTGCGCCAGCACCGCGACGACTTCGTCGACAACACCTACACCGGCCAGAAAGACGCGCTGGAAGGCTACAACGAGCACGCAGAGCGCGTGCAGGTGCTGTACCAGCCGAACGGCGTGTTCAATGCCCTGTTCAACGTGCACCAGCGCCAGACCACCGGCAGCTCGCGCCTGTTCCGCGCCAACATCATCAAGAAGGGTTCCAACACCTTCGTCGACGGCTTCGATCCTGAGCGTATCGCCATCAACGGCCGTGAAGACCAGGAACTGAAAACCCAGGGCGCCAATGTGCGCATGAGCTGGGACCTGGGCGCGCACAAGCTGTACTCGATCACCGGTTACGAGACCGTGGCCCGCTACAACTCGCGCGGCGACATCGACGGCGGCAATCCAGGCGACGCACCGGCGGTGCCGTTCCAGGTTGCCACCGCAGCCTTCGTTCCTGACATCAAGCAGTACTCGCAAGAGTTCCGCGTAGAGTCCAAGTACACCGGCCCGATGAACTGGCAGGCCGGCGTGTACTACTTCGACGAGAAGGCAGTGGCAGGCCAGGACAACTTCAACGTTGCCGGCGACCGCACCTCGCGCGTGAAATCGCAGCAGAAGAACGAAGCCTGGGCGCTGTTCGGTTCCGTGAACTACGCAGTGAACGACCGCTTCACCGTGCGCGGCGGCCTGCGCTACACCGAAGACAAGAAGGACTTCGACACCCTGGAAACCACCGGCACCACCCTGGTTGGTCCAAAGTCGGTTTCCGAGTCCAAGGACAAGTTCAACTGGGACCTGAGCGGCACCTATAAGCTGAACAACGATGTCAGCCTGTACGCCCGCTACGCCACCGGCTTCCGCGCTCCATCGATCGCTGCCGCTTCGACCTCGGTGCCGATCAGCGTGGCCGACGCCGAAACCATCACTTCGATCGAAGCCGGCGTGAAGGCCGACCTGTGGAACCGCCGCGCACGCGCTACCCTGAGCGTGTACGACTACGACGTGAAGAACCAGCAGCTGACCGTGGTTGGCGGCAACTCGAACGTCACCAAGCTGATCAACGCTGCCAAGACCAAGGGCCGCGGCATCGAAGGCGAGATCGAAGGCTTCATCACCAACGATTTCAAGATGTCGGCCAGCGCATCGTACAACTTCACCGAGATCCGCGATCCTTCGCTGTCGCTGAACAAGTGCGCGCAGTGCACCATCCTGGACCCGATCAACGCGTCCAACCGCGTGGTCATCGACGGCAATGCACTGCCACAGGCACCGAAGTGGATCATCAACCTGAACGCCCGCTACAACTACCCGCTGGCAGAAGGCAACCTGTTCGTGGTGACCGACTGGTCCTACCGTTCGAAGGTGAATTTCTTCCTGTACGAAGCAGTTGAATTCACCGGCGCTCCGCTGACCGAAGGCGGCCTGCGCGTGGGCTACAACTGGGCCGGCGGCAAGTACGAAGTCGCAGCCTTCGCACGCAATATCACCGACCAGCGCCGCATCACCGGCGCCATCGACTTCAACAACCTGACCGGCTTCATCAACGAGCCACGTCAGTTTGGCGTGCAGTTCAAAGGTTCGTTCTAAACTTTCTGGGACTGGCACTTGCCAGCCCCAGAATAGGCCGATATAATGCGGCCTCTTTTCCCTGATAGCTCAGTCGGTAGAGCGACGGACTGTTAATCCGCAGGTCCCTGGTTCGAGTCCAGGTCGGGGAGCCAGAATACAAGCGGCCCCGCGAGCAATCGCGGGGCCGTTTTCGTTTGGATATTCCCCAGATATTCCCCACTTGGGGAATATTCTTCCATTTCAGCTATGCCGTATTCCTGGATGCGACTCTTGCAGGCGCCTTAGGGATATATTGGGCAGACCAATAACCTGACCGAAAATGGAATTCCGAACACGCTCGACTAGCCGATCATCAGCCTTCACCCTCGTCGAGCTCATAGTCGTAATCATGGTCCTCGCCATCCTCGCCACGGTAGGGTTCCTGTCCGTGCCCGGCTATTCCTCGCGTTCCCGGGACTCCGCCCGCGTCGCGGACGTCGCGCAGCTCGCGAAGTCGCTCGACCTGTCGGCCATCCTTGCCAGCTCGTACCCGATGCCGGACGGCTTCTTCACCGTGGCGTATTCCGATGCTGGAGTGTGGTACCAGGGCACGGCGGGCGCTAACGTAATCCAGCAGTTCCGAACGGGCATAACCGGCGGAGGGCTGGGAAAGAGGCCGGCGGACCCGCTCCGGAAGACGGACTACGTCTACTCGACCCTCGCGTACGGGAAGGCGTACCAGATCAAGGCGGAATACGAGGGGGACGCTCTCATCGCGGCAGGATTCAGCGCACCTGCCCATGCCGCTCCCGGCAATCCGACCGTCGCGTACGCCCAGGAAACTACGGCGGCCTCGCGGCGAGGACGCAGACCGGAAACGTTACCTACGTGCTCGCGGTGCCGTCCATCGTCGCTGGAACGGGCAGCGTTGGGCAGGTGCTCGAGATCTCCTCGAACTCGCTCTCCGGAACGCTCCTCCTCAAAGGGAGAAACCTCTCCGGCACGAGCTCGTTCAACCCGAACGTGGTAGCCTTCTCCGGGGCATCCCTGCCGAAGGACGACTCGTCCGGGCAGCTCACGACCATCGCGAACCGGCTGAAGGCCGCCTATACTGGCTCAGACCTCGCGGGGGCGTCGCCCGTGAGGGAGCTCCTCGCCACTCCTGCCGGAGGGCTCGCGGGACTGGGGGCGCCATCGTCGGGCAGGTCGGGGGGGAGCGCTGCCTCGACGGCAGCCGCTTCCGCGCTAGCCGGGCCGGTTGTATCGAAATTCTTCGCCGGGACCGCCCACACCTGCGCCCTGACCACGGCTGGTGAGTCAAGTGCTGGGGATACAACGGTACCGGCCAGCTCGGAGGGCGACGCAATCGAATCGAAGATCTCGCTTCTCAAGCTCCAGTCGGAACTCTCGATGGCCGAGGCGGTTCCGGCGCAGAACCTGTTGGACCTTGCGCTCAAGGTCTACGGCTCGTACACGCAGTATCAGTCGATGTTCGTCGAGTTGGAAACTCGAACGAAGTACGTCTTGGCGATGCTTCAAGCGATCGAAGGCCAATAGTTTGGTTTCCTGCGTTTGCCGCCATGGTGAAAGCGCCCAATGGCTTCGAAGCAGCGGTTCAGTACCAGCCGTATTCCAGATTCTTGTGCCAGACGACGTAGTCGATTCGCTCCCGGACGGCATACGCGGAGGCGAGCGCAAGCGCGTGCTCAAAGAAGATGCGGGCGTCCTCCAGGATTGGGAACACCGTCGGCTCGTCACTTTCAGCGCTTGATCGCGCGACCGCAATTCGAGATACGTCGTTCGCCCTGTCCTGTCCGATTTCCTCGGTAATCAGCAGGACGTAGCGCGAGGGGAGGACGCTACTTTCTGTCCACTCAATTGCGCGGCCCATCGTGTCCCGCACGGCTTTCTCGAAGAGCTCCGTGGCGAGGCGATGGACGGATTGCATCGAGGGGGAATGGCCCTGTCCTGTTTGCCATGCGGTCCAGTCATCAAACCTCACCGGCATCGTTACCATCGGCTGTAGCGCGCTTCCGGCTTCACGGTTGTCCTCCAACCGCCTTTTCCATTGGGAAAACGTCTGCCCTGCGAGTCCGTCGAGCGTGCGCTGGAAGCTTGGCCAGTCCTCTGGACTGATCTCGCCTCGGACGATGGCAATCTTGGGGCAAGTGTCTATGCCTGACGAGTTTTGCCTTGGGCGGCCGCGATAGTAGAAGCTGGAAGGCTCGCCCATCCGTGGCGTCGGCATGACGAACGTCGTGCTGCCGACGGTGAACTGCTGGTCGATTACCGGTCCCCTCGTCGCCTCCTTTCCCGGAGGGGCTTGCATCAGGCGGGTCATGAAACGCTGTGAGAAATTGTTCCAGGCGGCGTGAAGCGACTTGAAGTCGAAGGATTTCGAGACGTTGATTGGCACGTATTCGAGCGGCCAGATGTAGCACGAATCGAATCCGTCGGTGTAGTAGTAGCATCCGCCGACCACCAGCCCGTCTATCTCGGTCGTATCCTGCCTGGCCCGGTGCGCGGCCAAGGCGAGGAGCTCCTCGTGGCGCAGCGCGGAATACCCGTTGTTTATCACCATCAGGACAGAGGCGTCCGTTCCTTCCAGTTCCTGCCTGGATTGCGAGAGCTGGGCGCGTGACTTCGACACCGCTGTCTTTACCGGTCCCTCCAGGATGCGGTTGTAGTCCCTGCGTAGAGGCTCGGGCAGCTTCTTCCTGTCCAAGACGATGACGGGACGGTCGGGCGTGACCTTGAGGAAGAGCGCGGCAAGCTTTGCTTGCCGTTCCGGCTTCGACAGCCCGTCCTCCTCCAGTATTTTCAGTTCTACGACGGCGTTTCCCAGTCGGTAATCGGCTCCCTTCAGCGTTCTCCGGTGCGCATCCTCGTGCGCACGGGAACCGCCTGCCTCTCGGACGATTTCATCAATGTCGGCTTCGCTAATCGGGCGGATTGTCAGTGTTGGCAGCATGGGCGTATTTGATCGTTGTGGTTTGCTGAGTAATCCTGTTTTCGGGGTTAGATATCCCAGATCTCGCCATTGAAAAGCTGCTCGTTGATTTCCGGCGGATTCCGCATCACGTAAGGATGATTGGCAAACGCTTGCCTAATCGTGCGGACCGCGTCGTAGGCCCTGATCACCAGGCCCCGCTGAGTCCTGAAGAACTCCTGGTCAAATGCGTCTGCCCTATGGGCGTGGGCGGGACTTTGGCGGAGCTTCCTTACTTCTCTGAACGCAGCGACCATTTTCTTGATGGGTTCGTCGTCAACCGGGCGGAACTTCAGCGCAAACCATTCCGCGAGTAGAGTCACGGTCCCCTTTGGCTGCACGATGAGCTTTCCGTCGTTCCGCTCGGTCTCGGTTTCCAGTTCCAGGTCCCCCTTGAAGAAGTCCTTGTTCAGGTTTTCGGACATCATCTTGTCAAGTAGCAGGACGAATTCGTTGAACTCCGCCGCCGTCGGCCGCAGGAGGAACCCGAACTTCGTTGGGCGGTCTTCGGCGAAGGTTTCCCTGAATAGGTTCGGCATCTTCATGAGCTTGCTCATCTCGTTCACGATCCCGAGCTCCATGGTGAAAGCCTCGAAGATCGAAAGGCGAGTTCCCCAGGAGCCGTTGACAGTGCTTTCGAAATAGTCTGGGTGCAGCTTGATGTCACCTCTTACTTCCCTTGCTGCCCAGATTCGCTGGTGTTCCGGGCTCAGGTCCGAGAGGTACCTGAGGTACACCGCGACGTACCTGCTGAAGTCGCCGTCATATGCGAAACCGAAAGTCTGCAAAAGGATCTGGTCGTGTTCAGGAACGCCGGCCGACTCGTAGTAGGCGCTCTCGATGCATATTTGGCCGTGAATGAAGTCAGTCTCGTAGGAGTAGCGGGGGTCGTTGCGGTACTGCTCCAGGACTGCCAAATCGAACGTGCGGAAATCGAGTTGGCCTCCGCCGCTCGCCAGCTCAAGATCGTAAGGCCTATCTCGATAATCAGCTAGCCGATTGGATGCCTTGAGTCGTTCCGCGTGCGGGTAAAGGCAGACCCCGGAAAGGTTGCGGGCACTGTCGAACGCGTCCAGCACGTGTTCTTTAGGCATGGAAGAGAAAGCAAGGATATGTGGGTTGCCTCCGATGCGGGCGGTAATCGTGTCGGACACAATTCCGTTCCGGAGGAGGTTGCGGAATTCAGGCGAAGATATGTCGAATTCGCTCGCCAGCGCCCTAACTGGCAAACCGTTGAAGTCTCCCGAGTTGAAGTACTGGTCCTCGACTTTCGCATAAATCTGTTCAATGGTCATAGTTGGGATCCGATAGGCATGTTGAGGTTGGCACCCGCTTAGCGCCAGCGAATGCTGCTGGCGTAGCGGGCAGCCTGGTTACGCTGCTCTTTCGATGCAGCACTTCTTGAACTTCTTCCCGCTGCCGCAGGGGCATTGTTCGTTCCTCCCAACGCGCTTCCCGATTGCCGCCACCTTCCTAAGCCGTTTTCCGCGAAGCGATTCGGCCATCTCTTCGAGTTTCGGCCGTTCTAGGAAGGAGATATCGGATTGCCTCACGACCCTCCAGTCTGCGGCGTTGAGCTTTCCATCCACGTCGAAGGAAAGCTCCAACAAGTGCCGGTCTGGTTCACCGTGGAGCAGCATGATTGCCTTCACGTGCTCCAGCATTTCCTGAGGCAGCGCAGCTCCCCAGCGCTCGCTCCAAGGTGCCACCGTAAGCCGGACGTCGCCGTGTGACGAGAGCGGGCGCGGCCGCGAGCCGGGCGCGTTGTCGATCTCCTGTTGTACTTGGCTGAAGATGTCGGTCCGCCAGTGGCCGCCGAGGTCCAGGACGTAGGCAGCGATCTCGGACCTTCCCGGTTTTTCTGAAAGCGCGAGGAGGTCGAGCAGTCGGATCATCAGCGGCGGCATTTCCTGCCTCAGCGGCGATATGGCCGAGGGGTCGCCCAGCCGCGCGCTGTAGAACTCGTCGATCTTCTGCCGGTACCCGAGCGCCTGGATGCGCGCCTTGGGGCCTCGCATGGCGTCCTCGAGGTGCTTGGTGTAGTGGTTGTGCTTAAGGTAGAGGCCGAGGTGGTCGAGCTCGTCGTCCAGTTGCAGGTTGGGGGACGCGAAGGCTTCCTTCCGCTGTTCGATGAAATGGAGGAACTCGAGCGGGTTCGTAAATATGTCCGCGTACACGCGGAGGTCGCCAATGGAAAGCGCCCATAGCGGCTCGGTGCCGACCTCCACTCCTATTTCGCCTACCCGTTGGGTCTGGGCAGCGATTTCAGTGAACTGATCGAGCGTGATCGCGCAAAGCGTGATCTGGCGGTAGTCGCTCTTGCGGAGGCGGCATACCTCGTTTCCGCCCTTGTCGAAGAGCGGCACTTCCTCGGAACCGCGCAAGTAATTAAGGAACCTGCTTCCCTGCTTCGCGGGATCGGCCAGCAGCGCCTCGAGCGATTTGACGTGCGCGTCGAAATCGTTTGTCGGATCGGTGTAGGTGAAAGCTCCGGACTTGACCTCGACGACGAAGATGTGGTCGTCGTAAATGAGGATTCCGTCGGTTTCGTACGTCTTGGCCTTCTTGCCGTTTTCCGCAAGCGGGTAGTAGACCTCCTGGAACTGCGTTGCCTGCGGGAGGATTCGTGCTAGATACTCGAATGGCAGGCGTTCTGTAACGTCCTTCCGCGTCGCGATCCAGGCCTGCTTCGTGGCTTCGTCCACTTGGTAGACGCGCTTCTCGAGCTGGCGGAAGAAATGGTCGAACAGCGCGGTCTGGTCGAAGCAGTAGTGCTTGCCGCCGACTTTCAGGAAAGGGCGCTTGAACGTTGGCCAGATCCGCAGCGGCCAGCCCTTGAAATTGCCGTTGCTGAGGAAGTCCGTTTCCTGTCCGGGCGACCAGGAAAAGTCGTCGAGAAGATTTGCGGGGAGGTTGGTGACCTTCTGGAGGTCGAAGAGGTCGAGGCCAAAGAAGCCGCCCATCGCGGCATCTCGTTTCTCGGTGAGGCCGTGCCTCTCCACGGTCCTTTCCATTTTCTCTCGGAGCGATCCCTCGCCGGCGATACCCGCCTCTATGTCGGCCTCCAGGGCGTCCAGGGACGCGTGCCGGAACTCGCCCAACGCTTGGACGGCCTCGCCAATTCCCATCGTGAGCGAGTGCCAGACCTTCGCCAGTTCGTCGCAGAGCTGGTGCCCGTCAAGGCCGTATGCTTTCTTAATATTGTCGCTTTGTGGGATGAGAAGCTCGCGAAGCGCCGGGATGCTGTGGGCCTGGTACTCGGCACCGGAGACGTTGCACCAGATGGTCTGCGCGCGGAAGCGGAATTCCTCGGCCGCCTCGTTTATTTCGGGAAGCGTGGCCCTCCGGTGGGCGGTCTCGGCTATGAAGAACCACGGGTTGAGCTTTTCGAATATCGAAGTGATCGTCTTGTTCAGCTTTTCCCAGGTTTCCTCGCTCGCTTCTTCCTGTTTCTCCGCAGGGGGAGTAGCGGCGATAAGGCTCTGGACGTAGTCGATCATTCGCTGCTTGTGGGCGTGCTCTTCCTCGACCTCAACCTCGCTGTTGATCTTGACGTAGGCCGCCGCGCGCTGCCACCAAGCCAGGCGCAACAGCGAGAGCGGTTCCGTAGCGGAGATGATGGCCGTCGCCTCCGCTATGAGCGCGTCGATCTCGCCGACGATCCGGGGATAGGCCTCCGCCAGGCGCTTGAGGTATTCCTTGTGCTGGTCCGGCTTCCAGTTCGACTGGCCGACCGTCAGGTTCCCGAACCGGGCCATCGATATGGGACCGTACTCGAAAAAATCGTCCGGAGCTACTTTCTTCTTGCTAGCATTGCTGGTGCCGTTTCGTTTTTTCATATCCTGCCTGATGGTTAGCGCACCGCCTATTTCCGGCGGAAAGTCATGACGGAATATTACGGCGTCCAGGCAATATTTCAATACGGATGGCAACCCTGGACGACTACCGTGGACTTGGAATAGATATTGGGTTGACCGGGCGACACGGCCGGATAAGATAAGGGGGCGAAGGCGCGCTAACGCCTCCACCCCTTACCCGTAGCCCTAAGGACAGGGCGTCTCTTCCTTATTTGTCCTTAGATCTGCGTGCCAAGCCAGCAGTTCCCGCTCACGCGCGCGGGAACGGAGAAACGGCAGCGGCAGGGGAGCCGGATACTCACGCAGGCGGTTGCGGACGTCACCTCGGTCCACGCGGACACGATCAGGCAGGAGCGCCTGCGGGCGCTCGACCACGCGCAGGCAATGGAGCGGCTGCGGCTGGAGAGCGGGCTGAAGGCCGCCGACGCGGCAACTGCGAACGGACTGTTCGACAGGCGCGCGTCGTTCGACCGGCTGCTCGACGTCACGATCAAGGCGCTGGAGCGGAAGCTGGGACTGGGCGACCAGGCCGTTGACGACGAGCAGCTCGCCGCCTATGTCCGCGAAGCGATGGAGCAGGCGGGGAACTTCGACTGACGCCCGCTTGCGTTTTAAGGCCCGATTCGTATAGTCGTTGTCATACAACGTAAGACAATCAATATGAAATCCTCCACATTAAGCGCGCGCCTGCCCGACGACCTCAGGGCCACGGTCAACGCGTTGGCGAAGACGTCATGATTGTCCGTTACCTCGATCACCGAGGAGGCATTGAGGGAGTACGCGGGTTGGCGAGTGCCGCAGATCGAGGATCTCCGCGAGGCAGTGGCCGCAGCCGACCGTGGCGAGTTTGCTACCGAGGACGAGGTAAATGCGGTGTTCGCGCGCCATGGAGCGTAACCTCGAGTTGCGGTGGACGCGCCGCGCCATCGAGAAGGTGGCCGAAATTCTCGAGCACGTGTCGAAGGAAAACGCCGGTGCGGGCAGGAAGCTCGCGGGCGAGATCCGCTCAAAGGCGGAGATCCTGCGAGCCTACCCCTTCCTCTGACGCGAAGTGGTACCCGGCGTGCGCGAGCTCGTCGTCCACCAGCACTACCTGCTTTCCTACCGCATCCGGCCAGGACGGATAGAAGTCGTCCAGGTGTGGCACACGGCGCAGGACCGGTAGGGACGGAAACGTGGAGTTTCTGTTGCGAGAATGAGACCACCAATTGTCACTCGCCCACAAGTCCTTGACCAGCGGCATTATCTTCCCAAAACTGTCCCGTGCGTTTCGTTTTAGCCAATCTGCAAGGTTTCATTTTGCAAGCCGGCCGAGTTGCCAAGAGTAGGCCGCAACATCGTTACTTCACTAACTCAGGAGAGGATGAAAATGCCAGATTCGATTGCGGCGGTTGCCGTCGCCGACCCATTCGATACGTGGATGGCTGGGCGTCCCAAGTGGTTGCAGACGGCCGCTTCGGACATGCTCGAAAAGCGAGCCCTTCCGGCTACGGGCGAAATCGAGGTCCTGTCGGACCTTTGCATGGAAGAGGCTGGCGGAACAGGCAAGGGCACTTTCAAGGCCATCGGCGCGGAAGCCCTGGGGGCGGCTCAGAAACGACCCAAGCTACACCTTCGCGGGTTAAGCAAGGTAAATGGCGTCAACGCGATTTCCAACGATGCCGAACTCGAATTCGGAGACGCTTCGCTGGTCGCGATCTACGGCTCGAATGGGACGGGAAAGTCCGGCTATTCAAGGCTCCTGAAGCACGCGTGCGGCTCGCGGGCCAAGGAAGACATCCTGCCTAACGTCTTCTTGGACAAGCCCGTTGCTCCCAGCGCTTCCGTCAGCCTGGTCTACGGAGGCGCGGAGAAGTGCGTTGACTGGACGCCGAGCGGCGCAACGCACGGAGTCCTGAAAGAGGTGCATATTTTCGACGCGCACGCGGCCGCGCTTTACTTCGGCCCGAAAAACGAGGCGTCGTACGAACCTCGAAGGATCCGGTTCGTTACCTCCCTCATCAAGATTTGCGAGGACGTCGCCTCCAGCCTGGACCGGCGGAAACTCGCGCTGCCGTCAAAGGTGCCCAACCTTCCTGCCAGCCTGGTGCTTACTTCAGGAGCCAAGTGGGTTGCCGCGCTTTCCGCTACGACGAAGGATGCGGATATCGACGCGCGCTGCAAGTTCGGTCCGGACCTTGAGGCCGAAAGGCTAAGCGCGGAACAGACCATCCACCAAAAGAACGTTCCGGAGCGGCTCGCCGCTATCGCAACGGGCCTCGGGACGATTGCCACGGCTGAGAAATACATAGCGACGCTGAAGGCGGCATTTCACGGCGACACGGCGCTGCCGATTGTGAAAGCCCGGGCTGACGCCGTATCCAAGCGGAAGACGGCCGGCGAGGAAGCGGACAGGGTATTTGCCAAGGCGTCCCTCGAAGGCGTAGGACAGGAAACGTGGCGCTCCCTTTGGGAGGAGGCAAGGAGGTATTCGGAGCATTCCGCGTACCACGGGGCGGCGTTCCCCGTTACGGCCGAGGGAAGCCAATGCGTCCTTTGCCAGCAGCCGCTCGACGCGGACGCGAAGGCTCGGCTGGTTTCCTTCGAGGCCTTCGTCAAAGGCGGTCTTGAAGCGGCCGCAGCTAAAGCTGAAAAGGATCTCAAGGACCTGCTGTCAAAAGGTCCCGCCATGCCTGAGGACGGCGCCTGGAAACTCCAGTGCGGAGTCCTCCAAATGGAGGTCCCCCTCATGGAGTCCAGCTACGTGTTGCTGAAGTCCCGGTGGGATGCGATTCAGTCATCGGTAGACGCCGGAAACATCCCAGACTTCGACTGGACGCCGTTCGAGCAGAAAGCCGTAGTGCTCAGGGGGACTTTGGAAGCAGAACAAAAGACCCTTAACGAGCTCAAGAACGACGACAAGAGAAAAGCGCTCGAAGCCCGGCTATCCGAGCTCCAGAGCATGAAGTGGCTGTCAGAGAACAAGCAATCCTTGGTGGACGAAGTGCAGCGCCGCAAGAAGCTGAAGGAAATCGATGCCGCGCTGGCGCTGACAAAGACGAACACGTTGACCACGAAGGCCAACGAGCTAAGCGAGCTCGAAGTGACGAAGGACTACCAGGAGCGCTTCCTGTCCGAATTGTCGCTGCTGGGAGGCAAGAAGATACCCATCGCGACTTCCAGCAAGAAACAGGGAAAGGGCAAGGTAAGCATCGGCCTCTCGATCAAGAGCAGCAAGTCGGCTGCCGTGGCAAAGAACGTCCTGAGCGAAGGCGAGAGCAGGGTCGTAGCGTTAGCGGCGTTCCTAGCGGACATCGCTGGATTGGGTGAACACGCCCCGTTCATTTTCGACGACCCAATATCTTCTCTTGACCAGACCTACGAGGAGGCGGTCGTCAATCGTCTCGTCGAGCTCTCGAAGACCCGGCAAGTCATCGTGTTCACGCACCGCCTTTCCATGATCGCGTTGCTTGAGGAGGCGGTCGGAAAGGTCGAGAAGCAGGCCGAGGCCGCGCAGGAAGCTTCGCCCGTCAAGCTGATGGTCCATACGCTCCACAAGCTGGGTTCGAGTTCGGGCATCGTGGAAAAGTCGATGGTCAAGAATTCGAACACGCAGAAGGCTGCCAACGCATTGCGCGACCAGGAAATGGCAAAGCTTCGGAAGACCCTGGAGGCCAAGGACGTGGCAGGCTATGAGGTGCAGGCGAAGTACATGTGCAGCACGTTCCGGACACTCGTCGAGAATTCCGTCGAGAAGGTCCTTGTGAACGGCGTCGTAGCTCGCTTCAGGAGGTCGGTGGAGACCAAGAACAAGATCGGGGCGCTCGCGAAGATCAATCCTGACGACTGCGCGCTGATTGAGGACCTGATGACCCGCTATTCGGTTTTCGAGCACTCGCAGTCGAACGAGCTTCCAGCCGAGACTCCGGATTACGAGCAATTGAAGGAAGACGTCGAGAAGTTCGCCACATGGGTGGGCGAGTTCACGAACCGCAAGTACGGGCCGCTGGCTTAGGCTTTAGTGGTTGAAATACAGTAACGGCGCACAGCGCCAAGGGAGTACGCTGTCCATTCCATAGCCTGCTGATGGGCGGAACCACCACGGGATTTGCGCGGTGGCTTCCGCCTGAGGCAACCACGCTCTGCTGCGGAAGAATTTGCTCATTTGCGGCAGTCGCTTGGAACTCGGCTTTGGATAATCCCATGCCACCCCTCCTTTCTGCCTCCTTTTCCCATACTGCCCATGCCTGGCAGGCCACTTGCCCGCTTATCCGAGTGCAGCATTTTTGAGACGCCTGGCATTGCTTTCGCGCTGCGTCATAATACTATGCCAATAGTTGCATAACTTCACTTTCCAGTTCCGTCCGTCACCGATGCATACAGTAAAATTCGACCTCCACAAGCTCGGCTGGAAAGCCTTTGAGGATCTCGTCGGAACCGTCCTTAGAAATACGATGGGACAGACTGTCCAGGTGTTTTCCGATGGCGCTGATGGAGGACGTGACGGGGCCTTTCTCGGCACTTGGAAGGAAAGTGCCGGAAGCCCAGCGCTAAACGGCAAGTTTGTCGTCCAGTGCAAGCACGTCAGCCAGCCGGATAGGCAAATCCCCAAGGGGGTGATCGAAGGGGAGTTGCCAAAGGTCAGGCGGCTCGCCACCGCCGGACTTGTTGACGTCTACCTTTTCTTTACCAACCATGCGGTCTCCGCAACCAAAGCTACCGAAATCGAGAAGCAGTTTGAGTCGGCCGGAGCGGGGAAGGCCATTGTTTTCGGTTCGGAGTGGATAAACAGGAGCATTGCCGAAAATCCAAGCTTGAGGCGGCTCGTTCCGAGGCTATATGGGCTCGGCGACCTTACCCAGATCATTACTCACCAGGCGTATCGCCAAGCACGGCAGACGCTTGATTCCATATCGGGAGACCTTGCTTGCTTCGTGCCGACTGACGCATATGTCCGATGCGCGCATGCGCTCAAGGAGCAGGGCTTCGTAATCCTGATCGGCGATCCCGCCAGTGGAAAATCGACAATCGCGAACCTGATGGCACTGTCGGCTGCCGACGAATGGGACCTCCAGACCTTGATGATTACCTCGCCGGAGGATTTCGACCGTCTTTGGGACGCAGACGACCCCGGGCAGTTCTTCTGGGTTGATGACGCGTTCGGGTCGAACCAGATCGACTACCGCCGCGTGCAGGAGTGGAACCTGAGACTTCCGAAACTGAAAGCCGCTATTAAGGCGGGCGCCCGCGCGGTATTCACCTCGCGCAGCTACATATTCCGCGCCGCACAGGTGCAGCTGGACACGCACAAGTTCGAGCTCTTCGACGACAGCCGCGTAGTTATCGAGGTCGAGAAGCTCTCAGAGGTGGAGAAGGCGATGATGCTCTACAACCACCTCAAGCTGGGGACGCAGCCGAAGGGCTTCCTGAAATCCGTAAAGGAGTTCCTGCCTCTGGCGGCGGCAACCGAGAGGTTCCTTCCGGATGTCGCGAGGCGTTTTTCAAACCCGAAGTTCACCGGAGGAATGGACATATCCGAGGCGGGCGTGAAGGGCTTTTTCTCGAATCCCGTACAGGTATTGGAAGAGGTGATCAAACGGCTGGCCGCACCCGAACGCGCTGCGATAGCGCTGGTTTTCGTCAACGGCGGCAGCCTCCGCATCCCGTTGGACCAATCGGACGACTTGGCCATGGATACAATCGCCTCCATGCAGTCGAACATCGGCGACGTGAAGGCTGCGTTAAACTCGCTGGACGACTCGTTGCTGAGGAAAGGTGGCAAGGACGGAACCCAGTACTGGCAGTTCCGCCACCCTACGGTGCGCGACGCCTTCGCCTCCATCATCGGCAAGGACCCGGAACAGATAAAGATATACCTTTCCGGTGCTACGAGGGAGCGGGTCCTTGACGAAGTGACCTGTGGCGACATGGGCATCGAGGGAGCGAAAGTAGTCATCCCTCCAGCATCATACGAGCGCGTACTGCCGCTCGTCACCGGAGGCAACGCGAAGTCGGCGCTGGCTGACGAGAAGGTCGTACCTTTCCTCGCGAAGAAGTGCTCAATTGGTTTCCTGAAACTCTACTTCAACGACCCAGTCCTCATGGAATCGCTGCCGAAGCGCATCCGCTCGCCGTACGGATTCGATTCCGCGCTGACCTTGGTGGTCCGTTTGAACGGGGCGGGGCTGCTTTCCGAGACGGTTCGGAAGGAAGCAGTAAATCGGATCCGCGGCCTCGCCGAAACGGAACACTGGCGCGGCCTCGTAGACGGCGAGCTCGTTGGCACTTTGCTTACCAGCGAGGAGAACGCCGAGCTGCTCGCAAACCAGAAGGACATCGTCTATTCGAACACTGACGAGATAATTTCCGACATCAAGGGGGCCTGGAGCACAGGGGACGACGTTGACGACGCTTTCTACGATATAACGCGGCTCGTCGAGCGATTCAGGGAGGAGAACGACTCCCTATACGGCGAGTCCGGATACGACGCGGAAGAGGAGCGGAGGGCGGAGAGATTCCTTGGCGAGATCGAACGCGCGGCGCAGGCGCTGAAGCGGCAGCAGTCGGACGCGGAGGATTACGACGCCCTCGAAACTGAGCACGCCGTCACGACGGAGATCGCGACCGGCCGCAGCATCTTCGATGACGTCGATGAGTAGCGTTCCGGCACGCGGCCCGCAAGACGCGGAGGCAAACGCGTTTTCTGGTCGAGGCACCACCGTTCAAATTCGAGGTAAGGACGAACAAACATTTCGAAAGGTAATTGGATGACAGCAGGATTTCCGCAGTATTCGACATCGGCAAAGCTCGGGGAGCTGGGCGTGAGGATCGTGTCGCGCACTGTCAGCGACACTTTCGGGTGGCTGTTCAAGAGAAACCACCAGGAGCACGACTTCGGCATCGACGGCCAGATCGAACTGGTCACGGACGAGGGCGCGGTGACCGGGCAAATGCTCGGTGTGCAGATCAAGTGCGGCAAGTCGTTCCTCAAGGAGAGGAACAAATGGGGCTTCGTCTACCGTGGCGAACGCAAGCATTTCAACTACCTGATGAACTATCCTCTACCGGTAGTTATCTGCGTTTGCGATCCCGATTCGCAGGAGTGCTTCTGGGTCCGGTTCAATCCCGAGGAAACGGAACCCACCGACGCCGGCTGGAAAATCACAGTACCTTTCGAAAATACGCTTTCTCAGGCTAAGCAGCACCTTCTCGATATCGTCGGTCCCGCTCGCGATGGGCTCGCGGAGCTGGAGTGGTACTGGAAGATGAATCACCTGATCGCGGACACATCGATCATCTGCTACGTCCTCGACAGTATCGACGTTAGGACCAGGGAGGTCGCCTTGCCCCGTGCGTTCTTCGACCGCATGCGAGCGACGAAGCAGATAGCGTCCGAGTGCCAGGGCAAGGTCGAGCTCATGTTCGCTGGTTATGACGACGACAGGCGGGAACTCTTCGAGATCCCCGAGGTTCGCACCTACGTCGCAGAGCTCGACGCGGCCCTCCCAGATCTCTTGTACTTCGCACGGACCGAGGAGCCGACCCACGGCCTGAGGATGTTCGCGCTGTGCCAGATCGCCGTGCGTTGGGCGAACGGACGCTCTACTAAAAAGGTCACGAGGAAAATCAATTACTCGCCGCTCGACATGCTTGAGTTCCTAAACAGACACACTCCACACTTGAACCAACTGACAGAGTGGATTGGTATGCCTTTGGAAGATGAGAAACGAGTCTATTTCGATATTGTCAGGTGTCTCGGACTGCGGGTGCCGGACGATGCGTGACGCGAAATTAGAGTACTTATTTTGTACCATGCAGATGGTGACGAAGTGGGGAATATGCGGCGAAGAAAATCGAGTGTCCGGGACATGAAGATGATAGAATTCGCAGAAATATTCCCCACAGTTTTCGCTGGAGGCCAGTATTGATGCGGGTTTTCGACGAAAAAGGCTGACGGACTGTTAATCCGCAGGTCCCTGGTTCGAGTCCAGGTCGGGGAGCCAGAATATAGAGAAGCCCAGCCTTAACAGGTGGGCTTTTTGCATTTCAGGGCTTGTATAGGATGCGTGGCCCCTAGGGGCGGGCAAGGGTTTGCAACGCTGCGCTGATCCATACATCATCGCTGGACTGGCTCGCAGCGACCGAAATATCGGGTTCTATGCCGTCGCCCTGTATTGAAAGCCCGGATGGCGTGGTATTCAGGGCCGTGGTGAGCTTGACTGCGGCCTTGATTCCCAAGGGACGGATAGTCTGAAGCGTTCCGATCCCCATGCTTTTCTGTCCAACGATCTTGCCGCGCTTGTGGTCTTTGATCGCTCCAGCCAGGATTTCGCTGCCAGCGGCTGTGTTGGTATCGATTAGTACTGCCAAGGGCAACTTCGCGAGTTCCTCCGGCCAAGGGACACTCTTGTTACCGAGTGGCTTGGCCTTCAAGTCGTCGGCATACACGCTCAGGTTGGACTCCGGTACGCGTCCTTTCGCCGACATCACGACAACATGGGACTGGAAGAACATCGAAGTAATGTTCAGTACCGCAGGCAATATGCCCCCCGGCGATCCTCGCAGGTCGAGGACCATGCCGCGAAGCTTGCCCTTGCTGTCGGATTTCAATTGCTGGTACGCCGATATGAAATCTTCCACCGTTGTCGAGCCAAATGTCGTGAGCCTGACGTAGGCAACATCGCGATCCATCAGGCGGCCGTGGACGGGATTCGGTTTAAGGTATTCCCTCGAAAGGGTGAATTCGCGTTCTTCAATGTCGCCGTAATGTCGAATGACTACCGTCACAGTGCTGGCCGCTGGGCCTTTGAGTCGCGCGTGGGCGGTGTTGAGGTCCATTTCCTCCGTCGACATGCCGTCGATGGAGAGCAGGTAGTCGCGGGCCTTCAAGCCTGCGCGCGCTGCAGGAGATCCTTGGGTCACGCCGATGACGTACGGCAGGCCGGCTTTGTGGACCATGTAGAGGCCAATGTCCGACTGCTCTGTAGCGGAGCGGTCGAGCCATTCCTTATACATTTTTTCGTCAATGTACTCAGATCGGTTGTCCAAACTTTTTAACATTCCGTTGAAACATCCGGCGAAGACCTTTCCTTCGTCAGGCTCGGTCACATAGTCGCTGTTGATTATGCGAACAACCTCGGCCAGATTCCTCACCTGCTCCAGGTTCGCAGACTTCTCCGCTTGTGAAAACGCCGGTGCGCTTATCGACATAAACGCAATCGTTATCAGGGTCTTCTTCATAGATTGGGCCGCAAGGCCTCAGCGCGTTATTGAAGTGTTAATTTTCGCAGAAATCAATCGTTCTGGGGGTATAGCTCGCACCATATAAGTTATAGCTCCCGCGTCGCCGGACAGATGGATAATCTGCCAATGCAAGACATTGACGGAGACATGATGGGCGTAAATACTCGGCGGCGAAACCTGATGGTGTCGTTCGGGCTGGCGGCAGCGTTTCCGGGGCTGGCCGGGGCTGCGGTCAGTGCCACGGCTCGCGGCAAACGCGAAGATCTGGAGCTTTGGTATGAACGGCCGGCCGGCCCTTGGGTGGAGGCGCTGCCGGTTGGTAACGGCCGCCTTGGTGCGATGGTTTATGGGCGCATTGGGCAGGAGCGGCTGCAGCTCAACGAAGACACCTTGTTTGCCGGCGGGCCGAATGACTCGAACATGCCGGGCGCGCTGGCCGCCTTGCCGCAGGTGCGTGCGCTGATCGACCAGGGGAAATTCAAGGAAGCGCACGACCTTTGCGGCAGCACCATGATCGCCCACCAGCAAATGCCTTACAGCGCCGCCGGCGACCTGCTGATCGACTTTATCGGCGCCCCCGATGCGCCGACCGTTTACCGCCGCTCCCTCAGCCTGGATTCGGCGATCTCCACAACGACCTATGCAGCCGGCAAAACACGCTATGTGCGTGAAGTGTTTGCCAGCGCTCCGGCACAAGTGATCGTGGTTCGTTTGAGCGCCACGCAAGGCATGCTGGATTTCGACCTTGGCTACCGCCATCCGGAACAGGTGAAATACGGCGTCACGCAAGCCCCGGCGGAACTGCAAGAGTCGCTGAACGAGGCAGCCCGTCCGGCGACGCTGGCAATCCGTGCCGATGGGGCGGGAGCGTTGCTGGTGGAGGGCCGTAACAACGAATCTTCCGGCGTACCTGGCGCACTTCGCTATGCAGTGAAGGTGCAAGCGCTCTGCGACGGCAAAGTGGCCGTCGACGGCGACCGCTTGCAAGTACGCGGGGCGCGTAGTGTGACCCTGCTGGTTTCCGTTGCCACCAGTTTTGTCAACTTCGCCGATGCCAGCGGCGATCCGGTGGCGCGCGTACGCAGCGACTGCGCCGCTGCGGCACGGAAGCCTTATGCGCGGCTGCGCGACGAACACGTAAAAGCGCACCGGGCGCTGTTCCGGCGTTTCTCGATCCGCCTGGGCAACGGCCAGGATGTGCGACCGACCGATGCGCGCATAGCCAGCGCCGAATCGCAGCCGGATCCAACGCTGGCGGCGCTTTACGTGCAATATGCGCGGTACCTGCTGCTGTCCTGCTCGCGGCCAGGGAGCGAGCCGGCCAACCTGCAAGGACTGTGGAACGAAGGCACCAATCCTCCATGGGGCGGCAAGTACACCATCAACATCAACACGCAAATGAACTACTGGCCTGCGGGACCGGCCAACCTTGGCGAATGCGTCGAGCCGGTGCTGCGCATGGTGGAAGGGCTGGCGGTGACAGGTGCTGTTACTGCGCGCAAGGCATATGGTGCGCGCGGCTGGGTAACCCACCATAATACGGACCTGTGGCGCGCCAGTGCGCCGATCGACGGGCCGTTGTGGGGCATCTGGCCCACGGGCGGCGCCTGGCTGTGCAACACCTTGTGGGACTATTACGATTATTCGCGCGACCAGGCCTGGCTGCAACGCCTCTATCCTTTGCTGAAGGGGGCCAGCGAGTTTTTCATCGACACCCTGGTTGAAGATCCGCAAGGTCGCGGCCTGGTCACATCGCCCTCCATCTCACCGGAAAACCAGCATCACAAGGGCGTGGCAATCTGCGCCGGGCCTGCCATGGACCGCCAGATCCTGCGCGACCTGTTCCGGCACACGCTGGCAGCGCAGGCCCTGCTGCGGGACGACGATGCCTCCTTGCGCACGGCACTGGAATCAACGCTGAAACGCTTGCCGGCCGATCGCGTCGGCGCGCAAGGGCAGTTCCAGGAATGGCTGGAAGACTGGGATGCCGGGGCGCCGGAGCAACGGCACCGTCACGTATCCCACCTGTACGCCATTTATCCCTCAGGCCAGGCCAATGTGCGCGATACGCCGGAACTGGTGCAGGCGGCCAAGGTCACGCTCAATGTGCGCGGCGACAAGTCGACCGGCTGGGCCACGGCATGGCGACTGGCACTATGGGCGCGCATGGGGGAGGGCGACCGGGCGCACGCGATCCTGCTTGGCCTGCTGGGGCCCGAACGCACCTATCCGAATATGTTCGACGCCCACCCGCCGTTCCAGATCGACGGCAATTTCGGTGGCACGGCCGGGATCATCGAGATGGTGCTGCAATCCTGGGGCGATGAACTTCACGTGTTGGCGGCGCTGCCGAAGGCCTGGCCGGAGGGAGCCATGCGCGGCATCCGCGCGCGCGGCGCCATCGAGGCCGACGTTGAATGGTCGGGCGGGCGGTTGCGGCGGCTGACGCTGCGCGGCAAGCCTGGCGTCCGCGTCCCAGTGCGCTACGCCGGTCAAAGCCGGACGCTGGAGCTGGATGGAAAAGGACGGGCAGTCTGGCGCTTATAATCGGCTGGCAACGCAAAATGTGGTATCGGAGACTTCGGATGACCAGTCCTCATAAAGAATATTTTTCGTGCCCACCACCCCTGTGTTTGGCAATTTGATAATATTCAAGCCTTTTCCTGACATTTGGACAGCAATGGACTGGCGATACAACACCCTCTGGCCCGATCAAATGCCGCCGGATCAGTATAGTGCCAAGGACTTTCGGCAAGGTGGCGCCATCCCGAGCAGTACTTCTCCCTACCTTTTTGCCGATGGATTCAAACCGAAGAGCAAATGCGTGCGCGATCTGCCTGCCGACCCGCATATGCTGTATCTCGAACTCGTCCAGAGCAATATCGAATCATTCGACGGTGTTTCCATTTTTTCCCGTCTTAAACGGCTGGAGGTGCATTACTGCCTCAAGCTCGCGAGCGACAAGGGCCTGGCTGAATTAGCCGATTCGATCGAATGGCTGCACATCTCACAGTCGAAAAAATTTCAGCCCGGCGCAGACCTTCTGCGCCTGCGTAAGTTGAAGGTGCTGTGTTTGAATCACTGCGGACCTATACCAAGCTTGTCATTTCTCGATTATTTTCCGGAACTGGTGGACTTTCGCTTTGTGGGAACCAATATTATCGACGGTGACCTGACACCGTTGCTGCGACACCCGCACCTGTGCAACGCAGGCTTCCTTGACAAGCGCCATTACAATTTGAAAGCGGCATATGTAGACGAGCAGTTGAAGGCAAAGTTCGAGGCTGCGATTGTCGTTGCGCATAAAGGACCATTTCAAACGTTCAGGTACAAGGTGCTGGGCGCTTCAACACTATGAACGGTGCCGACAAGATCGGGAATATCCGCACTGCGCTTGAGCGTGCAATGGATGCCGTCATGCCGGGCGTGCTGGCCCGGTAGTCAGCAATGCTGGTCGAGCCAATCGCCGACCAGCGGCCACAGTACCTTTTCCTGGTGCGAGCGGAAGAAGCCGAAGTGGCCGATGCGCTCCTGGTTGAAGGTGTCGGGACTGAGCACGCGGTAGTCGACCTTGGCGTTGGTGTAGGCTTCATGCAGCATGCGCGAACCGGATTCGCGCAGCAGTTCGTCGTCGCTGAAGGTGAGGCCGAGCACGGGGAGGCTGGCGCTGGCATAGGCTTCGCGCGCACCGGGTTCGCCTGTCAGCAGGTAGTCCGGCGTGAGGCACCAGCGGCGCCATTGCATCATCGCGCCGCGTGGGATGTCGCCGAGGATGCCCAGGCGTTTGCCGGGGAAGTAGCCCAACACCCAGCATAGCAGCGGCGTCAGCACGTACCACAGCAGCGGTGCGGTGCGCTGGACGCGTGGATGGTTGTGGCGCGTGGTGCCGCTGCCGACGGCGATGTTGACCAGGCCTGCCACCTTGCCGATCGATGGCAGCAGCGGGGCGGTCTGGCCTCCGAGGCTGTGGCCGAGCAGGAATAACGGGAGCCCGGCGTCCTGCCTGGCGGCGTGCTGCACCACGGATTCGAGGTCGATCGCGATCCAGGTGGTGATGTCGGCCTTGCAGCGGCGCAGCGGTCCTTCGCGCGATTCGCCCATGCCGCGATAATCGAAAGTCCACACGCGGTAGCCCAGCCTCGCGAGGAAGGCGGCGAAGGTGGCGTAGAAGCCTTGGGGAATCGCCATGCCGGGCGCAATCACGACCTGTGCACGCGGCGGGCATGAGGGTTCGTGGCGGTAGGCGGCCAATTGCTGGCCGTCCTGCGTTTGCAGCGTGAAGCGGGTGGCGCTCATGCTTTTGATCCTCCGAAGGAGACGCCGGTGTGGGCAGGGTTGGTGGCGAGCGTGCGCCAGGCGGCGCTGCTCAATTCATCGACAGCGGTGAGCGGGTTGAAGGCGATGCGTCCGCCCAGCCAGTTGCGCGCCAGCTCTTGCGAGGGGCCGAGCAGCAGTGGGCCATACAGCTCAATCGGCAGCCGTCGCAGCACCCCTTGCTTGAACCAGGGCTTCAGTTTTTCGAACACTTCCTTGAAATGGCTCGCCGTGCGCTGGCGGATCGCGTCGTCATGTTCGGCGCTGACAGCCTGGCGGCGCGCGAACAGGAAGCGCGCCATGTCCGGCTGCTCCACGATCCAGTGCAGGTGGGTGCTGACGATGGCGTGAATGGCAAATTCGGCGTTGCCTGCCTGGGCCACGTTGGCCTTGATCTGCTGCCAGTAGCCATCCAGACCCTGTGCGAACAGGGCGGCGGCGATGCCTTCCTTGTTGCCGAAATGGTGATAGATGCTACCCACCGACGCCTGGCTGCGCTGGCGGATGTCTTCTATCGACGTGGCCTCGATCCCCTTTTCGGAAAACACGGCGAGGGCGGCGGACAGGATGGCGGATTTTCGGTCAACTTGGATCATGGCTAGAATATTGTTCTAGAATCATATTCTAGTCAAGTTTCTTCGTTTCGGGTTAAGCTCGACGGCATGAACAAGACTAGAGCCAGGATCTTTATTGTCCTGTTACTCCTGGCCATGCTGGACTTGCAGCCGGCGGCGGCAAATCCCGTCAAGGCTCCGCAGCAGGTTGTCTATCCGCGCCCCGAGTCCGCGCACGACAGCCGCTACCTGTATGACTGGGAGGTATTGCGCACGGCCCTCGAGAAGACGCGCGCCAGGTTTGGGCCGTTTGAGCTGCGGGAGTCCAGCCAATATATGTCCCCAGCACGGGTGACGGCCGAAGCAGCGGGAGCCGGTTCCATCAATGTTTTCGTGCGCGCCACGTCGGCACAGCTGGAACAGCAATTCCGCCCGGTGCGGATTCCGGTCGACCGTGGGCTGATCGGCTATCGCCTGCTGCTGGTGCGCCATGAAGACCTGCCGCGGTTCGCCGAGGTCAAATCGCTCGACCAGTTGCGCCGTTTTAGCATCGGCCAGGGCAAGGGCTGGGTCGACGTCGGTATCTTGCAGGCCGGCGGCTTCAAGGTGGTGGAAGGGAATAATTACGACGGCTTGTTCTCCATGCTGGAAGTCAAGCGCTTCGATGCGTTGTCGCGCTCCGTCGACGAAGCCTTGAGCGAGTACGACGAATGGCACAAGCGCTTCGGCTTTGAGGTCGAACCGGACGTCGCACTCTACTATCCGCTGGCGCGCTACTTCTTCACGCGCCGCGATGCGGATGGGGAGGCGTTGGCGATCCGGCTGGAGGCAGGGCTGGAGAGCATGGTGCAGGACGGCTCGCTGCAAGCGCTGTTCATGACTTACAAGGGGCCGCTGATCAAGCGTTCCGGCCTGGCGCGGCGCCGCCTGTTCCGCATTCCGAATCCTGATTTGCCGCCGCAAGCCCCGCTGGCGCGCAGTGAACTGTGGTATCGGCCGCAGGAGTTGGCGGGGAAGCGATAGGCAGGAACGCTACAGCCGCGTTACACTGGTCGCCAAGGAGGAGGCGCCATGAAAGCTTGGATGTTGGCCGTTCTAGCGGCTATTACTCTGGCAGGATGCAGCACCCCGCAACAGCACCAGCAGCAGCCCTTCATTTGCCGGACAGTGGAATCCGGCCTCGGCCAACCCCTGGTCGATAACCAGCAAGGTGTCGGGCATCCGGTGCGCGACGACGCCGGCAAGGTGGTCGGGTACAGCAGTCAATGCGCCATCAAGCCGCGCATCCAGCACTTTTATTTCACCGGAACGGGTTTCAAGCCGTTCGATTTTGGAAACGGCTACACGACTCCGCCGCCGGACATGAAAACAGTGGTCGTGAATGGTACCGCGATTCCATTCGTGGTGCGAGTGGAGGCCGGCACCATCAATCGCTTCGTCTACACGATTGCGATGCTTGAGCGCGCCCCCTGGAACCACAAGCTGATTTACTGGATGCGCGGCGGCGTTGGCATCGGTCACCAGCAGGGACTTGCGCTGTGGTTCAACGATGCCCTAAACGGCTCGGAAAAGCAGCTGATGCCCAAGCTGCTGGCGGAGGGCTACGCAATCGCCAGTTCATCCGGCAACGAAAGCGGGGTTCACTACAATATGCGGCTGGCCGAGGAGACTGCGGCGCAGACCAAGGCCCATTTCACCGCGACCTACGGCAAGCCCGTGTACACGATCGGTATCGGCGGTTCGGGCGGGGCTGTGCAGCAGTATATGTTTGCGCAAAATCGCCCCGGCCTGTTCGATGCGGGCATTCCGGTGCAGTCGTACCCCGACATGGTGACGCAATCGATCCCGATTTCGGATTGTCCGCTGCTTGGACAGTATTTCCGCGACGAGGTGGCGCGCGACCCGAATTCGCCGTGGGCGACCTGGAGCCGCCAGTCGCTGGTGCAGGGCATGAATGCCAGCGATACCGCGAAAAACCCCTTCACCGGCAAGCCGGGCACGACGGAGTGCATCAATGGCTGGCGCTTTGCGATGCCGGCGGTGCTGAACCCGCATTTCCGCGACAGTAAATTCGACAAGGCCTTCGCCTTCTACGGTTACGCGCCGGAGGCCTTCGCCAAGGTGAAATGGACGCACTGGAACGACCTGGAAGAGTTCTATGGCACGGACGCCGAAGGCTTTGCGCCGATCCCGCTCGACAATGTGGGCGTGCAGTATGGCCTTGCCGCGCTGGTGGCGGGCAGGATCGATGCCGACGAGTTCCTGCGGCTGAACGCCTGTGCCGGAAGCTGGAAGGAGCAGCGCGATTTCGTGCCGTACAAGCCGGACAGCGATCCCTTCGATTCGGTGAATATGCAGCGCAGCGCGACATGCCGCGATCCAGCCGGCACGCCCGCGCCGCGGCGCGCGGGAAACCAGAGGGCGATTCGCGTGGCCTTCGACTCCGGCCACGTATTTACCGGCAAACGCCTGGGCATCCCAATGATCGACCTGCGCCCATACCGCGAAGCGGAGCTGGACATGCACAATGCGCGCCAGGCCTTTTCCGTCCGCGCACGGCTGCTGGCCGCCAATCCGGCTGAAGCCAGGCGGCAGGTTGTCTGGTTCGCACGGGCGGATACGGACCTGCCGGGGCAGGTGATGCAGGCGGTGTCGGTGCTGGACAAATATCTCACCAGCGGCAGCGCGCCGGCGGAGTTTGCCGACCGCTGCGTGGACAGCGCCGGCAATGTGGTTGGCTCGGGGCCGGATGCCTGGAGCGGCATCCTCGATGGGGGCAAGCCCGGCGCTTGCACCCAGGCCTTCCCGATCCACAGCAGCCCGCGCATGGTGGCGGGTGAATCGATTCGTGGCGATACCTTCAAATGCAAACTGAAGCCACTCGATAAAGCCTTTGCCGACGGGACCTACGGGCCTGCGGCGAGCTTCAGCGACGAGCAAAAAGCCTGGTTGTCGCGGATCTTCCCCCAGGGCGTATGCGATTACAATAATGGCTTATGAAGATCCCGCCACTGAAATACCTTGTTCCCGGCACCCTGGCCGGGCTGCTGCTCGCTTACACCGGCATCGGCTTCCTCGCCGTGCCGGCCATCGTCAAGTCGCAAGCGGCCAAACAGGCCTCGGAAAAACTGCATCGCCAGCTCAGCATTGAGGAAGTCTCCTTCAACCCATTCACGCTGGCCGCCTCGGTGCGCGGCCTGAAGATGATGGAGCAGGACGGCAGCACCGTCTTTGCCAGCTTTGACCGCCTCGGTGCCGACCTGTCTTGGCAGTCCGTCACGCGCATGGCACCTGTCGTGCAGGAAGTGCGCCTGACCAAGCCCTATGTACACCTGGCGCGCAACGCCGACAACCGCTACAACATCGACGACATCCTGAAACTGATCGCGAGCCAGCCGCCGTCGCCTGAGCCGGCGCGTTTTTCGGTCAATAACATCCAGCTCGAAGACGGCAGCCTGTCCTTCGAGGATAAGCCGGCCGGGGTGACGCATAAGATGCAGGACCTGAAACTGGGCCTGCCATTTGTGTCTTCGCTGCCGGCCGATGTGACGATTTTCGTCGAACCGCTGTTCAGCGCCAATATCAACGGCGCGCCGCTGCTGTTGAAAGGTAAGGCGCGCCCGTTCGCGGAGCCGAAGGATTATGCGCTGGACCTGAAGCTCGACAAGGTTGACCTGACCACCTATCTTGGCTACCTGCCGTTCAAACCCGGCTTCAAGCTGCCTTCGGCGCACCTGGAGGCGCAACTGAACCTGACCGTGGTGCAGCCGAAGGAAAAGCCGGCATCGCTGGTGCTGGGCGGCGAGGCTACCCTGTCGGGCGCGCAGTTGCAGCAGCTCGACGGCACGCAAGTGGCCAGGCTGGATGCCTTGAAGGTCAAGCTGGGCAAACTGGATTTGCTGGCGCAGCGATTCGAAATCGCGCACGTCGGTATCGATGGCCTCGAGCTGGATATCAAACGCAGCAAGGATGGTGTGCTGAACCTGGACCAGCTGGTGCCGGTCGCGGCGCCGCCAGCCGACGCGGCGCCGGTGCCTGCGGCCAGGCCGGCAGGCACCGGCCCGGTGGTGGTGCTGAAGGAGCTGGCCGTCAACGGAGCGGCGCTGCGCTATGCCGATGACACCCCGAACGGTAACCTGCGTGCCGACCTGGCCAAGTTCGGGCTGGTAGTGCAGGACATC
>Ga0209257_1001536_pt1 | contig 26925 bp, 38 predicted proteins | sample AraplaCvi_mCL_r2_FD_184277 | JGI IMG/M metagenome (GOLD analysis project Ga0209257, IMG submission 184277) | Arabidopsis root microbial communities from North Carolina, USA - plate scrape MF_Cvi_mCL_r2 (SPAdes) (version 2) | ecosystem: Host-associated > Plants > Roots > Endosphere | place: USA...
GCGCCGATCCGTATGATTCCGCTTCTCGCACGGCCAGCCCGTTGCGGAATGGCCGGGTAGCTCAGTTGGTAGAGCAGGGGATTGAAAATCCCCGTGTCGGGGGTTCGATTCCCTCCCCGGCCACCATGATCAAAGCTAAGCCCAGTAAGGCTCTCCGGCCCTACTGGGCTTTTTGTTTTGGTCTAACAGTGGAATCGTGGGTAGCACGGGGGTAGCACGGCGTACGTGTGTCCCTATCGCAGCCAGATGGCATCGAATCGCCTTAGGTCGCCATGTGGCTCCGCGTGGCATCCATATGGCATCCGCGCGGCATCCATGTGGATGCCATGCACTCCGCAAGATTGGCTGCATCGTTGACCATGAGTTCTAACCCGCCATGTATTGAGGCGGGTTCCGGCCTTGCGCGCGCCAAGACGCCCTGTAGTCTGATCTCACATTGAACGGACGGCCCGTTAGCCGACAGAGAAAGTGACGCGACTTAGTAGGGGCCATCCCTGCCTGTCGTTTCGCCCGCTACGCCTGGCGCAGAGCCGCTGAGGCTTAGACGGCTGAGATTGTGAAGCTGCGTACCAAGCGCCCAGCACGGCCTTGGACGCCCTCACTGATATGACTGTTCTCAGAGCGGCTCGCCCGCTTCTGATTCTTGATTTGATTCAACGTGCCGACGCCAGATGGCGAGATCCAGGCGCGATTGATACGCCTTGTTAGCAATGGGCCCGTGCGGCCCAGCGCGCGAACACGCCTATCCACATACGTCCACTTTGCTGTCCGAGGCATACCACCTCGTTCGGCCCACATCGACGCGCCCAGCGTCCGGAGCAGACACCCCATGAACCCAATCACTCCCGTACCTATGCGGGGCGCCCCATTACCGCATCCGCGGCAGCTCGCAGGACCGCCTGACGTGCTGAGGGGCTCGGCACTCACCCTCTGGTGAGCCGGTCAGCGTGATTGGGTCTGCCCCCGGGTGAGCTACTTCGTCATCTCGTTTTTAGGCCGCTTCGGCGGCTGTTTGGGGGCGCTCCAGTCGGCTGACCGGCTTCATCGAGGACTAGGCATTGAGCAAGAAAACGGAAGCAGTATCGGCAGCGCGCGGTGCGGCAAAGGGCAGCGGGGCCCACCTGACTAAGCAGGCCCGGATGAGCACCATGGAGCGCGTGGTTGTGCTCATACATGCTTATGGCTACCAGGTCAGTGGCGTCGGCGGGCTTCGCGAGAAGCACATCGCGGTCTACATCGAGGCGCGGAAAAAGGACGGCCTTTCAGTTAGGACGCTCCAGAACGAGATGTCCCATGTTCGGGAAGCAATGCGAGCCGTCGGGCGCCATCAGGCCGCGGATTCGCCGTCGATCAGCAACGAGGCGCTGGGGATCAGTGGCAGTTGTCGGGACGGCACGAAGGTCGCCGCATCGGACGACGAATACGAGGGAGCTGTCTCCATTGCGGCCGATCTAGACGAAGGTTTGGCAGTCGCCCTCAAGCTGCAGCGTTGGCTTGGGCTTCGTAGCGCCGAATCGATCAGGTGCGCAGGCAGTCTCGAGAAGTGGGAGCAGGACCTGGTCGCCGGGAAGCGCGTGACGGTGATCTCTGGCACGAAGGGAGGACGCAGGCGAGAGACGCGACCTGCTGATGTGGGACTGGCCTTGGAAGCCGTCAGGGAAGCGTTGGCCGTGGTCGCCAAGCGTAGAGGGAAGCTCATCAACAAGCCGAGCCTCAGGGAGGCTATGACCTGGTATCGGAACATCGTGCATCGGCGTATCACCGACGCGGTCGGCATCCAGGCGCACGCCCTTCGGTACGCCTACGCATGCGACATGCTGGACCTGTACCACGCCGAGGGCTTCAGTAAAAAGGAAGCGGAGGCCCTTACCTCGATCGACCTCGGGCACGGGGACGGGCGCGGGCGATATGTGCGGCGGGTGTATGGGAGGCGCGGCCAGAAGCCAGATAGGGCTTGATCGTTAGGGTTTTTAGTGATCTTATCTAATCTTATCGGATTCCACTAAACTCACCTAAGGTCACTAGAAATGGACCCTCGCACAAATCCGTACGCCCCGGGAGCAGGTACTCCTCCGCCGGAGCTCGTAGGACGCGACCCATTGATTGAGCGCATCGACATTGCCCTCGATCGCATCAAGAACGGTCGGGCATCGCGAAGCTTCGTTATGTACGGCCTGCGGGGTGTTGGGAAGACGGTTCTCCTCAACAAGGTGAGACAGGATGCACTCGCAAACGGCATCCACACGGTCACTATCGAGGCGCCTGAGAATCGTTCCCTCCCATCGTCTTTAGCACCTGCGCTTAGAGCAACTCTGCTCCGCTTAAGCGCCACAGAAGCCGCTAAGGAATACGCGGGGAAGGCTCTACGCGCACTTGGTGGCTTCATAAATGGGCTGAAAGTGAAGTTCAACGACATCGAACTCGGCGTCGAGCTGCCTATTGAAAAAGGGCTCGCAGATAGCGGCAATCTCGATCATGACTTGTCGGAACTATTGATAGCTGTCGGGCAGGCGGCCAGAGAACAAGGGACGGCCGTTGTTCTGCTCATTGATGAGATTCAGCACGTTCCCGAGGAACAGCTCGCGTCGCTCATTATGGCGCTGCACGCGGCTTCGCAGGCACAGCTTCCGGTGACGCTTGTTGGCGCTGGCCTCCCGCAGCTCCTTGGTCAGATGGGAGATGCAAAGTCTTATGCCGAACGATTGTTTGAGTTTGTCCATGTCGACAAACTGGACCAGGAAAATGCGGTGGCTGCGGTCGCCGTGCCTGCGTCCCGCGAGGGTGTGGCATATCAGGAGGGTGCTCTTGAGGAAATTCTGGCTCGCACGGCCGGTTACCCTTACTTCTTACAGGAATGGGGCAAACACACATGGGACATTGCACCCACCTCGCCGATTACAGAGGCTGACGCGCAAGCGGCGACTGTGCAGGCGTTAGCAGAGCTCGATGTCAGCTTCTTTCGCGTGCGCTTGGACCGATTGTCTGGAGCGGAGAAGATTTACCTGAGAGCCATGGCGGAATTGGGCCCCGGACCTCACCGTTCCGGAGATATCGCCTCGATCATGCGAAGGAAGGTGACGTCTGTCGCGCCGACCCGCAGCAGCTTAATTAAGAAGGGCATGGTTTACGCACCCAATCACGGGGACACGGCCTTTACAGTGCCGCTGTTTGACGAGTACATGCGACGAGCCATTCCGACGTTCGCAGTTGCACGAGCCGACGAGCAATCCAACGCCGACTAAGAGCCGAGCCGCCATGTGCTACTCCGCGCAAATCTGGGCCGACTACAGGAAGTTCACGCGCCAGTTCGGGGCCATCCTGAGCGTCGGCGAATTCACCCGGATCTTCTGGGAGCGCCGGGAGGGCGGGAGCCCGAAGATCCCCAAGGCCATTGAGTTGGCCTTTGCCGAGCCGCGGGACGAGTTCGAGGCCCAGGTGAAGCAGATGATCGACGAGGCTCGCAACGCGGAGTTGACGCGCATTGATGAGCGCATAGTCATCCAGCAGGAAAAGATCGCCGAGGCTGAGGCGGCTCTCCAGAAGCGGGTCACCAAGAAGTCCCAGGAGATCATCCGCGTCGCGAACAACCGCATCGCGGCGGAACGCCTCAAGGCCGATAAGCTCCAGCGCACCGAGCCTGCGGAAGACGATGACCGGATCTGGCCTGGCGACTACACGCTCGTCATGGTCGTCGAGGATGGCCGCAAGGTCATCAAGCCGATGCGCTATCAGTGCCGCCTGCCCGGCTGGACGGTCGCCGATGAGAAGGCCAAGCCCGGCACCTACAACGCGCGCCGAGATAGCCTGCGAAGCGTCTGGAAGCGCCTCTACGGCTACAACCACGGAATCATGGTCGCGACGCACTTCTATGAGAGCGTTGCTCGCCACGACTACGAGCAGCGCGCGCTGGCCGATGGCGAGCGCCCGAAGAGTGTGGAATTGGAGTTCACCCCGCAGACTGGCGAGCCGCTCTACATCCCGGTCCTCTGGTACGCCTGGACGGACGGCGTCGAGGAACTACTGTCTTGCGCGGCAATCACGGACAACCCTGAGCCGGAAGTGGCGATGACGGGGCACGATCGGACCATCATCAACATCAAGCCGGAGCATGTGGATGCCTGGCTTAGCCCCGACCCGAAAAATCTCGCCGCTATGGACGAGATCCTCGAAGACAAGCAGCATCCGTTCTACGAGCATCGCGTCGCGGCCTAGGAGCAATCGATGATCCCAAACAACGTACTTCACCGGGTCTTTCAGGTGAGATTCGGCGACTCCACCGGGACGATGTTCGCGATCGATGTCGCCGACAAGCAGTACCTGATAACCGCGCGCCATGTAGTGGAGAAATGGGACCAGCGAGCGCTTCCCGAGATCTACTACGATCACCAGTGGAGACCATTCGAGGCGAGCCTACTAGGCCATGCACTCGACGGGGCAGACATCTCAGTGCTCGTTGGGAAGATGCTGTTCGTAAGTCGTGAATTCACGATGGAACCGACTCAGGCAGGGATCATCTTGGCTCAGGATGTCTTCTTTCTTGGGTTTCCGTATGGATGGAAGGCTGAAGTCGACGCAGCGATCAATCGCGGGTTCCCGCTCCCATTCGTGAAGAAGGCGCTTCTATCGGCAATGACGACGACTGAGGACGGAAGAAACGTCCTGTATCTCGACGGCCATAACAACCCCGGCTTCTCGGGCGGCCCCGTCGTTTTCCGCGACCCTTGGAACCGACAGATGGATTCCAAGGTTTGCGCAGTAATCAGTGGGTATCGCTACACCAAAGAGCCGATCTTCTCCGGTGATGACCCTGTCCCACTGGCTTACAAGTACAACACCGGGATCATCGTCGCCTACGGGATCAAATCCGCGTTGGATGTGATCGCGGAGCGACCGGAAGGCTTCCCAATTCCTTAGTGCTGCCGCTCATGCTCTGGCGCGTATCCCAGATCAATCAAGATGTCTGTGATCCGGATGCTGGCATCGTCGAGGCAATCGTCGTTCGCAGCTTCTCGCACCGCATCGGCTAGGTCTGCGAAACGCGGGAAGAACTGATCCTCTTCCGGGAACCGCTCCTTCAGGTCGTCTGCACACAGGCGGAGCTGGTGAAGCCGAAGCTCGATCTCGGGCCACGGGAATTTGGTCGTCATCGGAAGCTCCAGGTCAGCGGCGCGAGCGGCGCCTGCGCGGGTGAGTGGTGGAGATGGTCTGCCCTCTGCTCACCATGAGGTGGGCGAACGAATCTCCCATGTCCCTGACGGTCTCGCGAATGCGCGCTTCCCACTTCACAACCCACGCGGTCATGTAGCGGACCGCTTGCTCCTCGGTGTCCAGAAACACGTACCGTGGTAACCCCGATGGGTTGATGCAGACCCGCCAAGGTGGATTCAGGTCGTAGTTGGCGGGAGTGGCGGTCGCGACAACCCGATCACCCAGGTACAGGCCTGGGCCGCCGATATAACGCTCAAGGTGGAAGCCGTCGGGAAGCATGGAACCATGCTACGGGCGCGCGTCGCATATCCTGCGACTACCCTGCGAGTGGACTGAGGCCTGGCGGCGGGACTTTAGAAGCGGCATCCGGGACGACCGAATGCCATCTGCCGGCCTAGGCGGCAATGTTCCTGGACGCGTTCGATCCATGGCAGGTTTCGTCCTACCCACCGTGGGGCGATTCGAGCGCTCGCGTTTGGCGCTTCTACACCCAAACATCGAGCAACGCACACTCCTCAGGTGTGGACTGAGAGCCCTTGATCGTGACCCCAGTGCTTGTCCGGAGGTACCTGACGAATTCATAGTGCATCGCGCCGTCAAAATACGACAGGACCGCATCCTCCGGACTCTTTATCTTGTTGTGGTGCGCGTCCCAATCGCACACGGAGTCCCCATCAAGTTTTTGAGACCAACAGCCTGATGCGTCTTGCCGCATGAAATGGAAGTCCGGACCAAATCCGTCCACTCCCGTAAACAGCGCGACATACCACCCCTGTCCGGGCGCCAAAACATCCGTGCAATTTGGCACTGCGACCAGCCCATCTCGGACAGCAGCCTGCTCCAAATCAGGACCGGAGTGCGATGAATAAATCGCACCAGTTCCGAAACCCGGCTGCGAGTACGTATCCGTGAGTTGGTTGTTCGCATAGTCATAGCAGTTGTTGCAGAAGATCCGCGGCCAGTTGCCAGGAGGAGGCCATCCCCAAAATGGGTCAAATGGAATTCCATCCGGAGCAGGATTGGCATTACAAGTAGGAGCAGGCGGCGGCTGAGGCTCTGCCTTGCTCGGAAACCGGTCCCGAAAGCGCGAGATGTCGAAAAGAATGCGCTTCTGCTCTGGAATGAGCACTCGATCAGGGCATATGCCAATTAACCAGTCGCCCAGCCCGGTGGTATCTACGAAGCTGAAGGGATAGTCGGGGAACTCCACAAGGCCGGCGCCGCAACGCCATCTAAGACGCCCCGTCGGCCCATCGTGAAGCACTCGGATTTCGCCCATGCCATGCGGTCGCAGATCCCGAATGCGACGACGATGATCAATTCGTTTGAGTTCTCGGATTCGTCTCTTTAACTCCGCCGATTCCTCGTCGGAGAGCGTATATCGGGGGTTGGGCCGGCCAGAGAACATCGAAAACCGCAGATGAATAGCCACGGGCGTCTCCAACAGCGTGTCTCGTTACGGGGAACGTCCTGCTAGCGGCAATCAGGACATGGTTCCATTTGCTGTCGCGACCGGCCATCGTGCTACCCAACTAGGGCCGTCTGAGCACTGGACTACCAACTTCGTCGGATTGCTCTAGCACAAGCAGCCAGTCCTGCTCCCCAAGGCTGACCAGCCGATTCCGTTGCCCACACTCCGGGCACATGAAGTGCAGCCCGAAGCTATCGACGTTCGCCTCGGCTTCGTCGGCCTCGAACTCGGTTCCGCAGCGGATGCATTTCCACATGGCCTGATTCTACGCCGCCCCTCTTTACCCACTGCGCCGTGCGTTTCCCCGCGGCTGAGGGATGGCATCCCAGTTCGGAGTGGCCTTAGGCTTGACCGGCTTTTGCGCGCCCTTCAACACGACCACCCGTTCTACCAGCGGACGGCCCACGGCATTCGGTCGGAATGGAACGCCCATAACCGCAAGCGCTCTGCACTGTGCAGACCAGCGTTTCCGCGCCGTGAGCTCCTCTACCTCATCTGGGGTTAGCCAAGTCTCAGACATCGGCGCCTCTCTTCTTGCGTGGCTTGTACGGTCTCAAGCGGACTGCTGCCAGACGTGGATTTGCGTGAGGAGCTGGATTGGCAGACGGCTCGCGCGCCCAAGGGCGTGCATGTAGGCACCGGTCTAGCGTCTCCCGGAAATAAACCTTCCGGCCGCCACTGTTCGATGCAGGCAGCCCCATTTTGCGGAAAGCCCATAGCGAGCAGCGGCAGTACTGGGCCGCTTCAGGTTCTGTCAGCCAAATGTCGAATCTCTGGGCCTTGCTTTCACTCATCGCTGCTTGCCCGTGCGATGGCTATTCCGATATTCCACCACTTCTCCAGCGCGCCAAGTCGCCGGCTTGTAGGTCAGCCGATCGGGAAAGCCCGGCTTGCAGGCTACTGAAGCAAGGAAGTGTTCCTTGGTCAGCCCCCAGAGCTCGGCGCACTCTTCGGCGGACAAGGCCAGCTCCATCCACGGAACCTTCTCGGCCACTGTCATCGGTCGCGCTTCCTGCGAGCATGGAAGCGATTCGTGTCACGCCACTCGACTACCTCGCCTGCTTTCCACGCTGCGGGCTTCAAGTTGATCCGCTGGGGGAATGTGGGCAGGCAGGCTACCGTTCGGAGGAAGCGGTCCTTCGAGAGGCCGAACAGCTGCGCACACTCATCCGCGGCCAGAGCCAGTTCTGTCCAGGGCAACTTGTCGAGCGCTGACATGCGCACCTCCGTCTTCGCAGGTCAAACGAAGGCGCATGCCACGGAAGGCCATCACTGTCCGAGCCAATCCTTCTGGTCACGCAGTGCGCTCGCTAAGGCCCTAAGCATTGGCCGCGCCCCGCCCTTCCAAGCGTTACGGCTGACCGCCGCCTTTCCTTCTTCGGTTACCGGCCCGGTTGACTGCTCCCACGGCTTCCAGCGCTGAATTGCCGTTGCCTGCTTTGCCCGAGCCTCGGGCGTCCAGCGGTTTCCCATGTATCACCTCGAAAAGTTTGTTCGGCGGGTTTCCGTCTTCCCCCGCGCGCGGGTCCGGACCGTTATTTATCTGCTGGTGACCGGCCGCGATGTTTGCCTGGCGCACGAAGGCCACCGAGCGAGGGTTCTTGACCTCAGCCAGCGTCTCTACAGTCGAGCGACTCTGGCTCTGCGCCTTCATCGCCAGTCGTAGATAGGTATGAGCGGCCCCTAGGTTCTGCCCAAGGTTCACTGACGCGCGGCGGGTGCACTCGTGGAAGATCGAGTTCAGCGCGAAGGCTTGCCCGACCAGCATGGCCTCCATGCCTGCCAAGCTGCCGCCCTCTACTTGGCGAACATGCTCTTTCAGCACCGCGGCGCATTCGTGTAAACCCAGCTCACCGAATGATCCAGCTCCCATTAGGCGAGCGATGTGCGCGCCCGAGGCAATGCCATTGACGGCGATCTCAGCCATCGCCTGCTCTTGCGTCTTGTCGGGTGGAAGCACGACTTCCATGGCGTGCTTGGCCCGCGTTGCTACCTTCTTCCCGGCCACAAGAACCTCTGCGTTAATCGGCGTCTACCTTCACGCCCTCAGATCGAATCACAACTGGAGCGGGCGCGTACCTGAGCCATCGGATGTACCAGCGACAGCCCGCAGCGTCGGCAATCTCCCAGGCCAGCTAGCTGGCTGCAAAGACCGTCAGCACCATCGCGGCCTTCCCCGCCGCTCCCGGCAGCAGCAAGGCAAGCGTCAGCACGGCAGCGGTCAGCCACGTCCGTCGGTTCACCTACGCCTTATGCAGCTCGTACTACTCGCCATGGACAGCCAGCAATTCGTCCCATCCGCTTACGTCGGGGTACATCTCATGCTCAAGCATCTGATTTCTTCCATTCATTGGACCGTGGTTCCTATTCATTTGGTGCCAGCCTCCAGCCGGTCAGCCAGTGCGGCCATATCCCCGTCTTGTTCTTGTTCTGCAATCTGCCTGAGCGCAGGGATCTGAGCGGGCAGTGCGCCCGTAGGCATCGACGTTGTCTTGGCGAGCCACCGCACGAAGGCGGGGTTAGTCATAACGCCAGCAAGTCCTCGAGCGGAGGCCATGGTTCCCATCACGATTGCGAGTGGGGCAACCTGGCCCGTGATGCCCGCGGCGAGAGCGGACGAACCGAGACTCGTCCAACCGCCCACCTGGGCGAGTGCCGCGGCAGTGCCAGGAGGGTTCGCGTAGACCTGTGAGCCCGAGCGCAAGTTCGAAGCCACGCGCGCGAGCTTGTCCATGTCCATGCGGAACGAAGGACTGTAGCCGTTGAACAAGACGCCCTTCGCTTCCGGGCTAAGCTTGTTCCAGTTCGTCAGGAACGAACCCACGTTGAAGGCCTCGCCGAGGTCATCTTGCTGGCTGTCCACCGCCCGCCCCAATCGACGTAGCACGGCGGCCGAAACCTGCTTGCGAGCATCGATTGGGAGAGACCGCATCACGGCTCGCAAGGTGGTCGCGCCTTCCTTCGTTCCGGTCATCGCAGCTTGGAAGACCTTCTCCGGGCCACCGTTCTTCGTCACGACGTGGTCGATCGTATCCAGGCGATCCATCATGGCCCTGGTGTACGTATTCGCACGACTCCAAGCCTGCGCGGCTTTCGGTCCAGCGGCAGTGGTTGCCCCCTTCATGTCCTCCGTGAGTGAGCCGTACAGCGCCTTCCACTGGCCGATCTTCACGTCCGGCGCCAGATCGGGAGACTCCAACTCCTTGCCGACCATCGAACGCAGCTTCCTCACGGCATCGTAGGGAAGGCTCGTGCCATCCCCGACATCCTCCAAGAACGAGCGTGCAATCGCCTGAAGCCGCGGCGTCTGTAGAACGGACGAAGTGCTTGCCGCTCCCGGGATGCTGCGCGTCAGATCCTGAAGCGTGCGCAGGGTGTTGCCTACATCAACGTGGGCGTCCGGGGCGATGTGCTGATCGAGTTCACCGTAGAGCCGTGCTTGCGTAGCCTTCTTCTGGTCAACGAAGCCTCCCGGCGATTTCACGCTACGAAAGATCGCGCGGCCCGCTGAGGTGGCGTCAGATTTCGGTGCCAACGTCCTACTCATGCCCGCTACAGCATCGCCAATTTCGTCGTTCTATGTGGCGGCCTTTGTGGCGATGGTCCCGGCGCCCCCTGGAATGCGGGAAAGGGTCTGCTCCAGCCCGCGCGCAAAACGACCTTGGGTCGCTTGGCCGACAGTGGGAACGGTCCCAGACGCTCCGAAGTCTTTGATCGTTTGATCAAGTCTTGCACCGGATCGGCCGCGCACCAGTCCGCGCGTCGTCGCGGCAGCGCCTGCACTGATGCCACCAGGGGCCATGCCGCCAACCAGGCCGGCAGCCAGTTGCACGCCGGGGCCATACCCCTTCTCGCGAGCGATCGACGCCGCACCCGAACCAGTCGCAGAGCTGATGGTCTGCAGGGTCGGCTGCGCCGTCAGGAACTCGCCTACGCGGTTCGCAACGGTCGGATTCGTTACCGCGCTACGGCCAGCGTTCAACAGGGTGCCTGCGCCCATAGTCAGCGCAGTGCCCGTCAGTGCGCGACCAACATCGGCCTGGACGCGTTCTGATGCGGTTTCAGCGCGCGGCACTCCCATGGTGTCCAGCGCCCTACCCCACCCTTCGCGCGTCGTCGCCTGGCGCTCCCAGCGTCGCTCAGGCACGCCTGTAATGAGGCTCGTCGTCGTCGGACCTTTCTCGCCAAGCCAGTTGTAGGCGTGGATGAAAGGGTCAGCCACGATGCCGACCAGGTCGCCAGTGCCTTCCACGACATTGCGCACGCTGAGGCCAAGGTCGCGCTTGATGCCACCCTCGACCACCGGTTTTGCTGGTGCAACCTTAGGCGTCACCTCCGGCGGCTTTTGATAGCGGCTCCAAGGACCATTGGCCTACGCCTCGGTCTGATACTTCTCCCACGGTCCTGCCATTACTGCTTCTCCCAACTGTTCGGATCGGACGGATTACCGCCCTTGAACCGGTATCCATCCTGGACTTCGCCGACTGCAGGCGCATTACCCCCTGCCTTCCGCTGCTCGTACACATCGCGGTTGAACAACTGCGGGTAGCTGCCAACCTGGTTGTCGATGCTCCGAGCGATCGTGCGATACAGCTCATCCAACTGCGCTTGGATCTGAGGACGGGCACGGGGGTCCATGATCGACTCGTACGAAGTCGGATCGCGGAGTGCGTTCTCCAGCATTGGAAGCTCGCCTGGTTGGAGGACGCCGGTGTTGTAGAGCGTGCGGAGTGATGCTCGGGCATTGTTGTAAGCGGTGCCGAGGCGGCCTTTTGCCGCGCCGTCAGTGAGCAGCGCCGTGCCACTCGGAATCTCCGTCAGCGCAGTGTCGAACGCCTTGAACATGTTCAGCGCGTCCTTAGTCTCTTTCATGTTAGTCCGCACCTTCGCGGCCTCTCCGGCGGAGAGAGGCATCACTTTCGGGTCGGGCTTGCTGACGACATCCACCTTCCCGTTCGGACCGACCTGAGCGACGGTGCCCGTCTCGAAGCCGTAGTCCGCGACCTCTTGAGGGGTGAGGCGACGGTAAGCGCCCTGCTCCTCTTTGTTCCGAATCGTCCTGCGGCCGAATGGCGCCGGGGCCGCGGCCTCGTTCTGCCCGGTAGCCTCGACATGCAGATGCGGACCACCCCAAACAGCCTGGCCCTCAGGACGGGTGCGTTCGTCCCGAACCGTGAAGCCGCGGTTCCGCAGATCCGCCACCATGCGGTCGGCGTTTGCGATTGCGTCAGCGGACGCAGATGCACCCATCGGGATGTCCAGCGCACGGCCATCGTAGTGCAGGCTGCCGACGTTGTGCTTGCCACCGTCAGTGCTGCCCACCATGCCGCCGAACGGCTTGATGTACGAACCGACTGCGTCATAGAACGCCTGACCCATCATCGGGCCGGCCGCTGCGGGGACGCTCGAACTCGGTGCCTGCCCCGGCGGCTGGGTAATGCCGAAAGTCGGGGGAGCAACCTTTGATGCCGTGTCTGCCAGCGGGCCACCACCTTGAGCAATGAAGTTGCCAGCCGGCGACCATCCGCCCTATTCGTCGTCCCACACGTAGGGATCTTCGGTCGAGCCGTCAGCATTGGGGAAGTAGACGGGAGCGCCGGGATTCTTGCGCTTGGGCTGGACCGCTTGCAGCCAATCGGCTGCGCCCTTCGCGTCCTCGATCTGCCATTCCTTGAAGGCCTGTGCGTTGATCGATCCATCCTGGTTGCGGACGCGTTGCTTGATGGCGTGCAGACGCTGCTCCGCCTCATTGCTCGCAGCCATGCGCCCCATGATGGCGTCCTGGTACTGGTCTCGCTGGATGTCCCGCGCGTTCTGATTCATCGCGAGAAGACCGGTCTGCAAACCTTCGCCCATAGCATTGCCAAAGCCGCCGCGCGCCTGAAGCATCGCCAAGCCGGCATGCAGAAGGCCTTGGCGAACCATCGCGCTCTTGTCTTCGTCGGAGTACGAATCCGCGTTTGGCATGAGTCGATCAGCGAGACGGGTCTGCCAACCGCGCTTGGGCGGTCCGGCGAGGAAACTAGCGGCCAGCTGGTCGCGGGGCGTCTACTCGAAGTCGGGGGCGAGGATGCCGATCTGGGGGATGTTGAGCATGTTGATTCCTGTGCTTAGCGATTCTTCTTGGTGGCGCGCATTGCGTCAGCCAGGGCGATTGATCCGGCAGAACTGGAGCCGGCACCTTGTGCGCCTAGACCGAAGCCAGCCGCGGCGTCGCTGCCCGCCCAACCCTGGCCTGCCACTTGGATAGCGCCCGCACCGAAGGGAGTGAACGAGCCTGCGGCGCGACCATACGAGCGGGTCTACGGCGCACTAAACCCGAGATTGCTGCCGTAGCTGCCGCCGAATGGGTTGGACTGCGCGAGGCTGCCGGTCCACGGGGCCTGAGCTTGGACCGGCGCCATCGTGGGCATATCCATTGGGGGCTGGCCACCAACGTTGCCGGCGTACACATCGCCCAATAGCCCGATCTGCTGCTTTGTCACCGGACCGACCTAGTTCCCGAACTCATTGAAGGCAACGTTCGGCGCGGGCCCGAAACCCTTTGCATCGATCGCCTGTCGCATCTGCTGCTGCGAGAGCGAGAGTTGGGAGTTCAGCTGGTCCTGCGGACCGTAACCGAACACCCGGGCAGCAGGCCCTTTGCCGTAGGGAATCCAATTCTGTCCGTTGCTATCGATCGCGGTGTCAGCGACCTTGCCTGCAAGGAACGCGCCTCCAGGGCCCAGCAGCGTGCCGGCTAATACCTTGGCGCCGAAGCCCAAGGCGCCCTTCCCTACGTTCTGCAACGTTCCATCCGGCGCGCGCTGCTCACCTGGCAAAAGTCCATTGACGCCTGCGCGAAGTGCGCGCTGCGCGAAGTTGCCGGCGTACTAGTTGAAGAATCGGGGGCGCTGCGGATCGGCCATCGTCATTTCCTGCATTTGTGTACGGAGAGAAGGCGGCCAGGCAATGCCCGTGCCATGGGTTCTTGCTGGTCATTGCCGGGGCCAGCACCAGGGAAGCCTCGGGCCGGGGAGCGGTCAGCATATCCACATACGAGTATGGTCATCCCCAGGTAAGAATCACTCCCGACGAGTTACCTCGCCGTGTCCATGGAACGTGTCGAGCAAGATCTTTCCCGCTTCGCTACTTGGCACGTCGCAATTCACGTCACTAAGTACGAGCCCCACCCCTCGGAGTGCACGCACGTCACCTTGCATCATTGCTGTTCCGAAATACTTAAGGGCCTCCCGGAATTCGCTCCCAGACAGGGAAGACTCCCCCAACCAAATTGTGGCATCAGAACTGCCAAAACCTGACGCGCGGTGAAACCATCTCAACGCGCGGCTCAAATCCTGCTCCCCGCCCTCTCCGTGCAGGAGCATCGCCGCCAAATTGAACGCCGCATCCGGATGACACTGCTTCGCCGCAGCAAGATACATCCGCCGTGCCTCGAACGAATCAGCTACTACGCCTTCACCATTGGCAAACCGAATGCCAAGACTGTACTGAGCATGAGCATCACCTCGTTTCGCTCGCTTCTGCAGTTCAACCACGGATTCGTCATGCATTCTTAACCTCTCTTACCGCCCTTCCACGCGCGGCATGAACCCGCAAGGCCATTGCAATGCTTCTTCATACACCCTGGCGGAGTGTTGCGATTTGCCGCGTCCCACGCGTTGTTCCATGCAGTCTTCGCATCTGAGCCGAGTCCTAGTCCGTAGATGAAGTCGGGACAACACCCGCCCCCTTGGGTTCGCCCACGGCCGGACACCCCGTTCTCCTCGGCCTTGCACTTGATTACGCACCAATCTCCATTCCGACCTGCTCGGCCCCATGGCCGTCCCCAATCGCGCGCTGTGCTTCCGTCCGCAGCGGGGGATCGATCCCACGGATCAGGTTTGGAATACTGCCCCGGATCAGTACCGGGAGCATCCCCCAGCACTCCTGGCGGTGGGGGATAGATGTCCCGAGTGCCAATTATCCTTCGCTGCAAGCCTGCCACGTCGATGTAGCCAAGTGGCGCTGCATCAACATACCCATAGATTGCATTGGAACCCGCCCCCAACCCAAGTGGGTCGGGCTGAACAAAGCGCCCTAGATCTGGTTCGTAGTCTCGAAAATAGTTCTGGTTGAGCCCCGTAGCAGAATCAAATCGCTGCCCAGGGAACCTCATGGAGAACTCAAGCGATATGGAATCACCGTCTGGATCTTCGTTCGGGGGGCTGTTACCAAAGACCTCGCTAGAGAGCTCCCAAGTCCAAATGCCAACATCACGACTAGGATCAATGACTGCGCGCGGCGTGCCGATATGGTCCGGCTCCACGTAGCTTAGCTCACCCTCGGTAACCAGTCCGATTGGCAGGTCTCCGAGCCAGATAACTTGTTGGATGGGATCTCTGGAAGTCCCGTAGTCGCCCATCCAATGTCCAAGTTCGTCGTACAGCGCATATGTCCTCTCTTCTCCCACATAACGACACGTTTGCTCTCCGCGGCCGCTGTACGCGTACTGCATTACGATTTGGTTATCACGCTCCGCGGCGCTCATTCGACCCGCGGCGTCGTAGGAAAACTCCCGACTAGTTCCACCTATCGAAGTCGTATTGCCCGCTGCATCGTAGCCGCGCATCGAACCGTCGATCGCACTTAGGCGATGGCTGTTGACAGCGTAGCTGTAAACTTTTGTGCTAAGAGCATTAGTGAAACTAGTCCGATTGCCCGTGGCGTCATAGCTGTACTGTTCGAGAAACGCACCGGTGGGACCATCCTTGAAAGCCGTAAGGCGGTTCAACGAATCATATGTAAATGCGAAGCGCGCGGGTCCTAGATCGCTCGCATGCAGGCTGGAGATGTTACCCACCGCATCCCAGCCAAATCCAAGATCTAAGCCTCCTGAACCCACGCCCGCACTAAGGATACTCCTAGGCTGGTAATTCAGATCGAAGGCTCTTGACATACTGCGCCCATTACCGAAAGTCCAACCAGAAACGGGCCCGAACGGATAGTACGTGACTCCAGCCAACAGAACTGTTCGCGCGGCGCCATCTAGTGCGAGCCCAACTTCCGTAACACGCCCTAAGTCGTCGCGCACATAATCTACCCGCATACCGCCTGGATACACGATGGCGGCCAACTCCCCCACCTTCGTATAAGCGTACTGCAGCGCAAATGAAGCCCCTTTCGTAATCTGGACCTTTCGCGTTAAGTTGCCGAATCGATCGTGGCAGTATCGCGTCTCTCCGCTGCCGTCAGTCATGCGAACAAGGCGCCCGACAGCGAACGACTCCACTGCATCGCACTCTGGCTGCACAGTGTCGTAGCTGTAGGTGACATTTAGGGCGGTGTCGCTGTAGGAGATGCCGGTCAGACGGTTGAGCGCATCGTAAGTGTAGGTACTCAGCTCTCCACGCGCATCCCGAGCACTAATCCTGTTACCACCATCGTCGTAACCGTAGACGCTCGCACCCGTATCGGGACTTTCAACCCGCGTCAGATCGCCGAAGGCGTTGTACTGATACTTAGTGCTAAGCCCATTGGGATCGATGATCTCTATCAAATTGTCTTGTGCGTCATATCTGAACTGCGTGCTTGCAGCGATTCCGCCAACGTCCCGAATCTCCTTACTCAGCCGATTAAGAGGATCATAGTCATTGTCCGAAAGCCGGCCGAGAGCATCCGTTATGACATCTAAGTTGCCGTTGGCGTCATAGCTGAAGCCAGTTGGATGATTGTCCGCGTCCTTCGCTGTCTGCAGCTGTCCTAGCTGGTTATAGACACGTGAGAGTGTGCGCCTTAGCGTTCCATCCTCGCCCTTTAGCTCTTCCTTAAGCCGGTTGCCCGCATTATCGAGCGTGTAATGGATTGAGTTGCCCTCGGCATCCACAATGTCCGTTAACCGCTGCGCTGCGTCGTACACGTAGGAGGTGAAACTCCCATCTGGGAGCGTCGTGCTGCTGACCAGCCCGTTCGGGTAGTAGTCGATCCGAGTGACTTGATCCTCGCTAGACTGCGCCATGCAGATGGCAGGTAGCAGAGCCATAGCCACCGCCATGGACAGCGCTTTCGCAGTTCCAGGCGCGATCAGCGCCGCACGTCCGGCCATCATCTTTCCCCATGAGGTCGTCATTCCTGAGCTCCCTGCTCAATTCGCGCTGCGGACCGTGCGGGCGACGACGCGCCCTCGCGGGTCATATTCGATGTTGGTAATCACGCCGTCTGCGTCCATGGTTGACACAGCGCGGCCGGCCCAGTCGTAGGCCAGGGTTTCAGTCACGTGCCCCGCTGCCTCGGTTACCTTCCACAGGTCGCCTTTGCGCCAGATGCAACTTTGGGGCGAACCAGAGCAGCCTGGATTGTCGTCCTGGTAGTAGACGTAGGTAGTCAGGTCGCTGACGTCGATCCGCGGACCGTCAATACTCAGAAGAAGTCCAAGAATCGGACAAAGCCCCGCGTCCACTGCGCTCTGCTCGCAGTACGACATGCTTGTCGTTCGAAGCGCGCCAGTGACAACATCTCGACGGGTGATGGATGTCGGCTGCCATCTCGTATTGCGCGTGTATGCTGTCTCAACGCCCGACCCTACTTCCTTCAGGAGGGTCGCGGCAGTCCGCTCGCGCGTGTAAACGACCGTTCTTGCTGACGGGGTGCCCACGGCTTCCACAACAGTAGTTTTACGGATACTTCCGAGCGTGCTGTCAGAGGAGTCGGCGTAAGCGTAGGTGGTCTTCGCTCCGCGCATGTCGATCTTCTGCACTGGGCGCTTACGAACGTCCGTCGGCTCGTAAGTCGTTAAACCGGCCCCTTCCGCACTCTCGAGACCACTAATCTTTCGATAGGCCCCGGAAGCGTCAAATCTGTAGGTCCTAGCCGATCCGTTGGCGTCTGTGTACGTGGTGGACCCATCTGCTCCGTACAGAAACGTCCCGCGGTAAAGGCCACCCGCATGTTCAGATGACGCTACAAGCCCGTTGATGTCATAGGTGAAGCTCGCAAAGCGCACCCCGTTCTCGTCGGTAACTCCGGTCAAATACGGATACCGAGTGTCCTCGTAGTGATAGCGGCGGCTACTTCCGTCCGGGTAGCGAACAAAATCCAACCTCCCCGCTCCGTCGTACTCGTACCTGACAAGCTCTATACCCGCACTATTGATCGACTGCAGACGTGCAATCGAAGGAAGGCTTAGCGGGTCGTACTGGAACACCAGGGCGCGCCCACTGGAATGCGTGGCAGTCGAAAGTCGCCCCAAAGAATCGTAAGCCAGTCGAACGACACTTCCATCGCGGCGCGTGATTCTCGATATGCGCTGTTGAGCGAATAGATAGGTAGCTTCGGGACTCTCGAATCTGTATCCCTCAGCCAGATACTTATATGTCCATCCCGAACCGTCTGTTGCCTCAAAACTCTGGAACGGCACCGTCGCTCCGCTCTCGCTGACCATGCCAGCAGCACCGCTACTTCCGCTGGCGTCGATAGAGAGATTCAAGCTGTGCGTCCAGCCTATACCCATTGGAGACCACGGCAAATCATGCGTCGAGTGGTAATGACGCGTGAAGCTGATCCACGGAAGCGAGATGTCAGTCTCCGCTTCATACTTCCCACCAGTATTCACGTCCACGGGATTGTGCACGAGATCACATGTTGAACAAGGGAACGGCCGTGTCGTGAGGACAGCAATGCCGGGACTCTCACATTGACTGCTCGCGCCGCTCCACACGAGCCCTGAAGGGCACGCGACGGATCTCTTTCTGAAAGCCTGAATGCGTACCGTTCCCTTGGTACAACCTGGAAGACGCGGAAATGTAAGGTCGTAGAACTTCGTACTCTCAGATTCAACCCCAAACACGTACTTCCATGGATACCAATCCCTGTATGTAGAGATCGATCCGCCGCCGCAGCCCGGTGCGTTCTGATCGGCCCACGCGAGTGCGGAATCGACACCCGCCTGCTCGGAGTCGTGTGGATTCGTAAGCGCGTATGGGACTGTAAAGCTGCCCCACTCGCTCACTTGGGGTGCGCGAGGAGTCGCCCCATATGTATAGCTCGTTGTCGTAGGTGTCTGAGAAAGCCTCTCCAGCCGGTCTGCCATCGCGTACACCCCACCCATCGCGCGTACCGCCGCGAGCGCCGCCTCCCGGTTAGGGAATACGCCTGCTGCGACGTTCGTCGTCCACGCTTGAGGTGTTTGATTGACCGCGCTAGCGAGCATCGGAAACCCAAACAGCAGTAGCGCGTAAGCGACGGACCGCAACCTTGAGATGTACTTCACTACGAAGCCTCCACGTTCCTTGCGTAGATCCCATTTACTCGCCGTCCAGCACACCTGGCGGCGACGATGACCCATCAATTCGAAGAACGCACCGTCCGCGCGGTCAGTCGCCCATTGGCGTCATACTCGAGGTCGCTGACAACACCGTTCGGGTCCTTGATTGAAAGTGGCCTCGCTGCACCGTCATAACTCAGCGCCTCGGTTGACGCACCGGACGCATCGACCGTCTTCCAAAGATCGGCTCGCCGCCACAGACACGCCGCCAGGCTTGTGGCACAACCTGGGTGGTCCGCCATGTAGTAGTGGAACGCCGTGATATCCGACACATCGTTGCGCGGACCATCGATGGACACCACCAATCCGACCAGGGGACACAACCCCAGGTTTACGTCTTCTTGACTGCAGTACTTCGTCAGCGTCTGGCGGACCCCGACTGGCGCAACGCTCAGAGACCCGCAGACATATGCGGACGCGGAACCAACTGACTGGTCAACGGCACATGCGGCGATGACAGCGCCTGTAACGCTGTAGACCGTCTTCTCTGTCGTCATCACTCGCAGCCCCTGACCAGGCAGCACGCCACTCACTTCCGTCTTCGTGACGCGTCCCAACCCATCCCTGGTATAGGCGATCTTCTTCCGCTCCGGAGTGACAGCAGCTGTTTCGACCGAAGAGAGAAAGCCCGATGTGTATGTGTACGACGTTTCGATTCCGCGCTTGTCCACGCTCTTGGTTACGAGCGCCCCGGAATACGTACTCGTGCGTGTTCCGGAGTCGTCAGACACTGAAAGTGGGCGCCGATAGTCATCGGCGCTGTACGTGATGGTGCGGGTTCCAATCCCATCCGTCATCACACGCACCGAATTTTCGCCTGTGTACTCCACGGTAGTCGCTTCGGCCGGACCGTTGCCGGAGTGCAAGTGGCTACCCGTTACGCGTCCCTCGGCGTCGTAATAGAACGAGGCATAACGCTGACCGGTCTCGTCGAAGATGCCCGTCAACAAATACGTCTTAGAGCTTGCGGACTTGTCTGGCTCTGCGTAGACGTATGCCCGCGAGAAGCCCCCGTGCGAGACGGTCGCCAGATTGCCACTCGCGTCGTATGCGTAGTCGATTGTCGAACCGTCTGAAAGGCCAACTTGCGAAAGCCGCCCAGCTTCATAAGCCAGCGTGGTAATGCGGCCTTGTGCCGTACGAATCTCCGATAGCAGCGAGCCCGTGTAAACGAGGTCGACTGTTCGCCCACCGTCGTTGGCGTCCGTAAGCCTCACTAATCTTCCTGTGGCATCGAAATCCTTGATCTCCGTTCCACGCGTTACTCGGTATGCGGTGACGGGACTGCCGATTTTTTCGACCACTCGATCAGGGTGGACTGTGCTGCGATACAGCGTGCCACCAAGTGAGACGAACGACTCATAGAACCCCTGAGCAGTGACGTACCTAGGCGTAGTGCCCGGAAGGACGCGCTCCTGAAACGTAGAGCTCCAGCCAGACGAAATCGCGCCGCCATCCAGTTCTGCAAGCGAGTGATAGATCCTCGCGAACTGCCAGCCAGAGACCTCGAAATCTGGCTCGACGCGCATTTTGTCTCCGGTGCCTGGGAAGCACGGGTGGGCATTAACGGGACAAGTTTCAAACTGGCGCACTTTTGCCGTGATGTAAGGCATTGCCCCGGTTGGCTTGCACCACTTAGTCCCGTAGATCGGCGGTTTGGGATCGGCAGGATTGACCGCAGTCGCCCTGAAGTTGGCTGGGCATTGGTAAGCAACACTTTTATCGAGCGAGTAGGCCATGATCCGCGGCTCAACGCCCGGGCAGACAACCGAGTACTGCATTCGTCGGAACGTATGAGATGGTTGTAGGTACGTTCCGCCGACTAGATCATTGGAGCGAAACTCTCCGTAGCTAACCCCCGCAATTGATTTCTCTACCGCGTATCGGTATGGCGATATGTACTCACCGCCGATTGTTGGGGTCCCCAGCACGCACTGCGCAGGCTTGTAAGCGTTTGGGCTGTTCCAGTAGAGGCTGGCGGATTCCTCTTCCGTGCCACAAGAGTTCGGGCGTAACGGGTTGCCCGCCGCACAAGCCTGGCTGGACTCGACGCTTGGCATCGCGTACGTCGTCCAGAACCTGATAGGTTCCTGATCGTCCACCGTGTAGTTGAGCACGTAGGTGCCGTTCTGACTGATCGCACCTTTTCCATTGGGCCGCAGTAAGTTGCCATACTGCGAGGCGCCCTTCATAGCGGCCTCTGCTTCGCTGAGCTTCTCGAAGCATGTGCCGCCGTAGCAATAGGGCAAGTTCTGCGCGGACGCTCGCGGGGATAGCCCAAACCCACATATCACCACTAGGGCCAGGATACCTAGCTCAATCGTTCGGCCGAACTTGTTGCGCAGCAGGTAAATAGCTGTGACGCCACTCATGATCATCCTTGAAGTTGGTCAGTGTGAGTCGAAAAGTGACTCCGGACTTCAACTGGTCCCCATGCAGAGGATCATCATGGGCGTCCACTGGAGTCAAGACGGCATGAAGGCTGATCATGTGTGTTGCGGTGTCCGTCACGAATTGCCGCGCCGCGCGAAGAACTGGAGCGACGGAACTTCGCTTGGCAGTTGACTCCCCTTGTCTCGCGCTTCCTACGACGACATGGGCTCGGGACAGGTGCCTCTGCGGGCTGCCCTAGCGCACGCGCAAAGTTGGCGACACCCTCTAGGTAGCGATCTTGAAGGGCCGACAGCACAACCTGCCTGAGGCGCCTATAGTCGTCGTCGCGCAGCCGCAGGCTCTTTGCCCGTGCCTTGGTCGACGGAGTAGCCAAGGGCGGAGAGCCGTCGCATGGCTTACCCACCTCACGAAGGCGATAGAACATGGCAAGTCCGTCTGTGGCAGCCGTTCCGAGAACGGAGTTCGAGTAGCCTCGACTGCACCGCTGGCACCAAGCGCGCAGGTAGTTGAGCGCGTACTCGTGACACTTAGAGGCCTGTTGTAAGTCCTGGCCCTGCATCAGCATTAAGAGGTTCGGGCGGATGTCGTGCGGGCCGAGTCGCATATAGGCCAGCGCAGCTGCCTCGGTTGCCATCGATCGCGACGAAATCAGGACCTCACTTAGTAGCAAGGGTTCGCCGTAGCCCGCCAGGTTGTACACGCGCAGCCGCTCCCCTGGCTGGGTGATCGACTCAGGCTCTGTCTCAGTTGCACCGCCATCAAGGAAGGCCACTTCCGCGGCGGCAGCAGGATCGGAATCCCATGCCCCTGCCTCAGCGGCGGCGTTCCGCTGCCGGGCGAGCCCAGAAAGGTTAGACGCGTCTCCAGTCCATTTCGGGAGGTTAGCCAGCATGCAAACTCCCCCGCGTATGGTCACGCGCAACGCTGATGTAACGGTTCGAGCGTGACAAGATGCGGTCGAATGCCAAACGCATGCCGAACACATGCCGGTGGCATTGGGTGTTTCCATGCGGATCAATGGCTTGAGTCGAGCATTGCTGTACGCATCCGCGCGCAGTTGCTAGCGGGGTGCTAGCACCGTGGCAGCAGATGACGCGTCGGCACGCGTCGAGCACGCGTCGAGTCGTCGGAAGCCCCTTCTGAGCCCCTTCGAAGGGCCTTCTACCAGCAGGAGCGATCTTGAAAGCCAGATCAGAAGCATTCGGCTTCGCCTCACTGCTTGGTATATCTATAAAGGTGTACGAATAGCGACTAATGGAGGGCGCCAAAAAAGGCTGACTAATACGAATAGCGACTAATGAGGGCATCAGGCAGCCTCCTGATGGTCGTCATTAGTACGAATAGCGACTAAGTTAGTACGCATAGCGACTACAGAATCTGTTTTGCGCCAAGCGTGCGAAGCGGAGGTTTCCGCCCTGACCTCAAGTGCAACACCTTCGCACTCATCGATAGCCCACCAGGTGACCCCGTAGAGGGAGCAGCGGTTCTTGCCGCCATGGCGCGTGCAGACGAGCCACCCTTGGCCGACAAGCTCCTTCAGAGATTTGTTGAGCGTGCCCGGGCTTCGCCAGCCACGGCCATTCTTCTCGAGCTGCTTGAACACCGCTTCCAGATTGCCGTTGTTACTTCCGTTGTACTTGGCCGCCAGCTCGATAAGCAGCTTCGTTGCCCAACCGTCCAAGCGGCCGAACTCTGGCGATCGCAGGATGTAGTGGGGAATTCCGAGATAGGAGTGCGCCCTGCCGCGTCCCTTCGCCTTCTGCCTACGCTTGGCTTCGTTCGCCATTTCGCCCCCCGCGCTTAGCAGCCCTCCGGCGGACTGCTTCGCAGCAGCCCTGCACGGAGTCGTTCGACGTGCGCGGCGACGTCCCTTAGTGCGGCCAGCATCTGATCGCAACGATCGGCGCCGATGTCGCGGGAAAGGTCCATTAGCTGCCCATGCGTGCGGTCAGCCAGTTCGATGAGGCAGGCTTTCCCATATGAGGAATCAGGGGCCATCCGGCACCTCCGCTAGGTAGACAGCTACCTGGGCCTCCGCACCCTGTTTATGCGACTCGGTGAGAGCTAGAAATGGCCTTGTGATCCAGGCGCCCGCTCCATTCCGTACCCAACCGGCCGCAAGAAGCTCGGCGTGGGTCAGGCACCGCCGCGAACTCGTTCCACCCAGGCCGGCAAACTCGCCGACCCGGTGACGATCAAAGGCAGACTCGCTGTTGAAGAGGTCACCGCACGCAGTGCATTCGCAGCGGCGACCGGTCAGTCTAGGGTGAGCCATTAGCCCACCTCCTTCGGGGTGCGACGGCGCGGACGACGACCACCGCGACGCGCGGGGCGAACGGAGGCAGAACCGTCTCTGTGGCAGCAGATGTGCCGCCAACTACGCCCAGCACGAGCATCGCGAATAGTGCGCGGGTCGAGCCCAAGTTCCCGTGCCCATTCCTGCGTGCCTATCGTTTTCGCTGTGCGGCGGATCTCGCACACCTGCTCGGCCGTGAGCTTCGCGTCGGAGCGCAGGTCGCCCGTGGGCACGCGCCCCTTGTCCAGGGCCCGCAGGAGGTTCTCAGTCGGCGTCACCGCCTCCAGGTTGGCAATGCGGTTGTCCGCTCGCTTCCCGTTGAGGTGATCGATGTAGTGCCCCTCTGGGATCGCGCCATGCACGGTCTCCCAGATCAGCCGATGTGCGTACTGGTGACCAGCGTTAAGGGCGCCCCATCCGAGGCGGACGTAGCCGTCCCCGTAGTCGCGGCCCATGACCTTGCAGAGCCGGCCGTAGACTAGCCCGCGCGCTGGATCGACCAAGTAGCGGGACCGCCAGTGAAGGATCAGCCCGACGACCTGCGCGACGGGATTGGCCCCGAAGCCAAGTGCCAACGTGTTGCACGAAGTGCAGCAGGCTGTCATTCGACACCGCCCTTGGGCTGTACCCGGCAGGCCGCCTCGAAGGCGTCAAGGTCACTCGGGTGGTATGCCACGCGGCGGCCTAGCTTGAGGTACGCCGGTCCGTACGATCGGTGACGCCAGAACTGCAGGGTTCGTGGGGATATTCCTAGCCGCTCAGCCGCTTCTCGCTCGGAAAGCCGTCGGGCTTGATTGGGGTTGCTCGTCGAGTCCATAGAGGACACGTTACGGACCCGCAACGCCGAGCGATGGCCGTAACCCGCCTCCTGAGGCCGGGGGTTGCGCATCATGCCGGGACCGCCCGCCCGCATTGCTGGGCGTCCAGCCAACGGTCGAAGGCATCCGTGTCGATGTAAACCCGGCGCCCAAGGCGGACCACTGCCCGTGACTCACTCAGGCCGTTTTCTGGCCCATTGAATATCCACCAGCGAAGCTGCGCCTCAGTAAAGGGCGTGGCGTCAGCGAACTGGGCGACTGTCTTGAGATTTCGCGACACTTCGTTGCTCCATCACGGCTGATGTTGGCCGTGGTGGAGAGAATTAGGCAGTTGCGGAGATTGGCTGCGCGAGGGTCAACGTAGTGCCTCGTGGAATCCGGAAAGGTTTCCCCCTAAGAATCTTCCGAATTCGACGCGATCGAGTTAGCTGCCTCACGCAGGGCCTCAAGCATCTCGTATGAGAGCAAAAGATCGGCTAGGGGGGCGACGGACTTCCTAACGCGCTCCGCGACATCTATGTTCACGATGTCTGGATAGATCAGCGCACCGATCTGATGATTCGACAAGTTCAAGCCGAATACGTTGCTGAGCAGCTTGATGTCGATATACGCCAGCACCCGCTTCTGCGCCCATCTGGCTAGGTCCAACTCGCCCAACTCAGCGACAGGAGCTCGCGGGTATCGAGCGTCTTGACGCTTATCAGCTAACCAACGCCTGAAATCTTCGATAACCGTGCTGTCAGGTGCCTCAAGGTTGACCTCCGCATAAACAAGGTTGCTGAACTGTCCGTCGTCGCGAAGCCAAACCTCATTGAAGCTACTGAACAAGATCTCATCGTCTGCTGCGGCAGCCTCGTCCCGAATTACGCGCCACCATTCATCGGAGCCCTCAACTAAAGAAGGATCGATGGGCGGCGGGGCTGTGTTCGTGCGGATATCCCACGCCTCGCACGCGACCTTCACTGTGGGGGCGTGACGGCGGATTGCGTCTCGAAAGCTCCAAGCACTGACTATGTCCACATCAATCACGGACCGGGCAGTCAGTCGTTCATGGCCGCCCAACGGCTGCGCGAGCAGCGGTGACTCCCACAGGGCAAGGAGGCTACCGACAACCTTATCTCGGTCATGCATGGAGTAGTCAATCAAGTGCCTTCTGCGGGACAGCGCGAAATGCCACGCGCGAAGATCAAACTCCCTTGTTGCGGCGTAGCTTGCGATGTTGAACCGGTCCAGGAATTCCTTGCGGATCACTTCCAAGACCTCGGCACGCGGGGGCCGGCTTCTGGCCATACTGTTTCTCCCATGTATTCATGTGCGCCCATTCCGGTCGCACCACCCAAATAGGTCCGCAATCTTCCACGAAATGGTGGCCGCTCCAATGCGCCTGGAGCGTACTGACGCGGCCCACCGATTACCCGGATCTTTTCAAGCTTGCCTGCAGCTCGGTCGCTAACATTTGCCAGTCAACTTTAGCCCCGAGCTGGCGCATGCGGCGCGACCCGACCTTCCTCGCGATCGCTGGCGTCCATGGAGCCCCGCGACCAACGACTTGCTCGTCGAAGACCTGTTCCATCTCCCGGACCCGCTGCCGGAATACCTGACATTTGCGAATCGTGTCTTCCAGCATCGGGACCGCCTTCTTCATATCGCCGATGGTCAGCTCTGTGTGGCTGCTGACGCTGAAGTGGTAGCGAAGGAAGTTGATAGCGCGCTGCTCGTTTCGTCCGAAGTCGCCGATGTCCCGCAGGAGTCGCTGGACTTCCGAATAGAGCCGCTCAACTTGATCCCACTCATCCTCTGAGCGGATATCCGGGCTCGTCTCTGCCTGCGGTTGGGGCAGCATCTGTCGCGCAGGGAACGGAATGACCTTAGCGTTCATCATTGCCTCCATCGCGTAGGGGCCGTGCCCGCGCAATACCTTCAGCCAACTTGCGCCCAAGATTGAGCATCCGGGCCTCCGCGTATGTCATCGAATCGTCGATTCGGACCCCATCTCGGTAAGCCCGCATCGATGCGGCCATGGCTTGCGCTAGCCGCTCCTGCATTCCTTCGTCCCTAGCCATGGCTCACCTCCGAGAAGAAGCGCTCAATCGCGAGTTCGGCGGCGGACAGCAATAGCTCTTGGGTGGCGTACCTAGCGGCGAGGCGATTGTCGTCAATAGGCGTGTAGGCCGGACCACCGATTGCCATATCGGCGCGCCGTTCGTGGTCTTCGCGGAACGTGTCAGCCAGGTCGCGGAGGCCGGTGATCGCCTCATCCAGCGTTACTAATTGGACCCGCTGAGCCGGGGTCAAGGCCGTTTCCGCCCAGAGCTGGGTACGGATCGGGACATAGCGGGGCCTTGCCCCCGCGGTATCATTCGCAGTTGCCATGGTCGTTCTCCTAACAGAACGGTTGTGGAAGGCGGGCCGGGTGTTAGCGCACCCGGTTCCGCCG
>Ga0209257_1001540_pt1 | contig 26823 bp, 21 predicted proteins | sample AraplaCvi_mCL_r2_FD_184277 | JGI IMG/M metagenome (GOLD analysis project Ga0209257, IMG submission 184277) | Arabidopsis root microbial communities from North Carolina, USA - plate scrape MF_Cvi_mCL_r2 (SPAdes) (version 2) | ecosystem: Host-associated > Plants > Roots > Endosphere | place: USA...
CATTTAAATCACATGGCCTGGGCCATTCCGATGTTCCTGTTGTTTATAGGAATAGAATATTGGGTGGCGCGTAAAAAAGGATGGAAGTATTTTACTTTCAGTAATTCCATCACCAATCTGAATGTCGGCATCGCCGAACGTCTGCTGGACACTTTTACAGTAGGCATCTTTTACTTTGTTTATGATTATCTGCACCGGCATTTCGGGTTTTTCAACATACGCTCCAGCGTACTGTTGTGGATAGCCTTGCTGATCTGCACGGATTTTATCTGGTACTGGTATCACCGCCTGGCCCATGAGGTGAATATTTTGTGGGGCGCCCATGTGGTGCATCATCAGAGCGAGGATTTCAATTACACGGTATCCGCCCGTATCACCGTGTTCCAGGCGTTTGCCCGGATGATGTTCTGGTCCGTCTTGCCGGTGATCGGCTTTCCACCGGCCATGATCATCAGTGTACAGCTGGTGCACGGCCTGTATCCTTTCTTTATCCATACGCGGACTATTGGTAAGCTGGGCATACTGGAATATATACTGGTTACGCCTTCGCACCATCGCGTGCATCATGCCAGCAATGAAAAATATCTTGACAAGAACTATGGTGATGTGCTGATCATCTGGGATAAACTTTTTGGCACCTTTGTGCCAGAGGAAGAAGAGCCGGAGTATGGCCTTACCAAGCCGCTTAACAGCCATAGCTTTTTATGGCAGCATTTTCATTTTCTGCTGGAGATCGGTTATGCATTCCGCCAGGCAAAGAGCTGGAAGCAGAAATGGAATGTGGTATTTGGCAAACCGGATCATATAGACCCGGGCATCAGGCCTGTGCTGGAGGAACGCTTTCTTTTCCGTGATACCACCGGCGCCACTACCCGCCGCCTGCATCATTATGTGCTGTACCAGACGGCGGTGATTATTGCGGTGCTGTTTTTTTTTCTGTTGCTGGAGAAACAGACACCTGTATTCATACAGGTATGTGTCACGGTATTGATATTGCTTACACTTGTTAACAGCGGAGCGATCCTGGAACAGCGAAGATGGGTGTTTTACCTGGAGTATGCCCGTTTGCTGGTGGTCTTTATAGCGGTTTACTATTGCTGGCCATACCCCGCCCTGTTGTGGACGGCTGCTTTGGTACAGCCGCTGATCTTTTATTTTAAAGCAGCTATTGAACAACGCTATCTGCGCCTGCTATACGGGGCGGCGGCTTAATAAGATACTACGCAGGTTACGTGGCCGAGAGACGAGGTAAAGGTCCGCAAAACCTTCACGGCGGTTTGAATCCGTCCGTAACCTGCCTTTTTTACACCCGGATGTATATTTTACGTTTATCCATCCACCAGCCCAGCAGCCAGAACAGGCACACATGGAAGAGGGCAAATAGCAATGAGCCCGGATAATTGCCCCCAATGGGCCGGAAGATATGCTCATACAGCCATCCGTACAGGTTTTGATTTGGACCGGTGCGTACCAGGAGGTATAGTTTTACCAGCACCCCGGACATTACGTAGATGAACAGCGGGTTTTTGCCGAATACCTCAAAAAAGCCGGCAGCCCGTTTCCAGCCCCTGAATTCTATCGCATACATCAATACGGACAACAGCAACAGGGCAATGCCTACGGTGTACAGCACATAGGAGCTGGTCCAGATCTTCTTATTGATGGGGAACACCATGTCCCAGCACAGGGCTGCGAATACCAGGAGGCAGCCGCTCACCAGGAGGCCGCAGAGCATGGGGTAGTCTTTTCCTTTCTGCTGAATATAGGAGCCGGCGATGTAGCCAAAGATCACATTGCAAACTGCCGGGAGTGTGCTCATGATCCCTTCCGGGTCAAAGGGCACTCCTTCTCCTTTGTACATATGCTGTTCTCCCAGCAGCCATTTGTCCAGCCGCAGGCCGGCGTATCCCTCCAGGCTGTAAGGATCTCCCTGTCCAAAGGCCAGCACCAGCCACCAGTATACCAGCAGCAGGCATCCCGCTATGAAAAAGGCCCTGCGTTCGCCTGCAAAGTGGATGATAAGGGCGGAGATCCCGTAGCAGAGGGCTATACGGGGTAGTACGCCCAGGATGCGTAATTGAGATAAGGGCTTGAATATCAACTGTTCGTTCTGCCATCTGAAGAAAGGGAACCAGTTCAGGAGCAGGCCGATCAGAAAGATCAGCAGTGTGCGTTTCAATATTTTCCGGAGGGCGACGTTATGACCCTGTCCTTCGTATTTCTTCAGGGCAAAACTCATGGCATTGCCTACGGCAAAGAGGAAGAACGGAAATACCAGGTCGGTAGGCGTACAGCCGTGCCAGTGCGCATGTTCCAGTGGTGTATACACGTAGGACCAGCTGCCTGGATTATTAACGAGGATCATCCCGGCCACAGTAAGGCCGCGGAATACGTCCAGTGATAGGAAACGTTGTGTAGGTTGGCTCATTAAATTAACGGGAAGTTAATAGGAGGTGATCTGTCTTTTCAGCATTTTCCGTGCAAAATGGATGCGGCTTTTGATGGTGCCCATAGGCTCATGCAGCATATCGGCTATTTCATAATATTTAAAGCCTTCATAATACAACAGAAAAGGACGTTTGAACAGGATAGGAAGACGGTATATGGCGTATTGTATATCTTTTATCCGCAGGCTGCTTTCCGCCTCATTATTGACATAGGAATGCTGCAGCAGGGCGAGATCCCTGGCCACATGGTCCTGGAAAAGCTGTTGTTTGGCCTTGCGGCGGTAGTGATTAATGAAAAGATTCCGCATGATGGTGAAGAGCCAGGCACGAATATTGGTACCCTCCATGTATTTTTCCTGGTGCACAAGGGCGCGGTACATGGTTTCCTGGTAGAGGTCTCGTGCGGTTTCCGAATCTCTGGTAAGCACTATTGCAAATGGCTTCAGGAAGTCAGACTGATGCAGCAACAGGTCAGCAAATTCGGGGGAAGACATCTTTGACTGATTTTACTTATAGCTAATTTAAACAAAAATTGTGGGAAATCCTAAAATAGCCTGCTGATATAATGGGAAACAATTATTTTGCTGATTTTCATTCTGCTAATGCAAATTAGTTATTTTTAATAGATTTGCACCGGTTTTTCTGTGCCCCGCGGGGCCGGGTGGGCCGAATAGTGTTTTGTTAATTATTCGAGAAAGTCATTTTGAAATTCATGCTCAGGAAAATATTACTGTTACAGCTGTGTTTATTGATAGGGTTCATAGGAGTTACCCATGCTCAGGTGCCGACGGCGACAATGTCCCGCGATCAATTGAAACAGATAAAGGTAGATGACCTGTCTGATGATCAGATACGGCAGTTGGTGAGCGAGATGAAGAAGAATAAGGTCTCCTTCGACCAGGTAGACGAGTATGCGGCACAGAACGGGATACCGGATACGGAAGTGACTAAACTGAAGGCGCGTATACAGGCAATGGGACTGGATACAGAACTGTCAGACAGCGCGGGCAAGGATTCGAGCACAGAGAATGTGGACGAATCATCAACACGCCGGGTAAATGATACCACTGATTACTGGGACCAGAAGCTTCGCCGCATAAGAAGTAAGGAGGACTATGACCGGGAAATGCGCCGCAAGAAGATCTTTGGTACGGAACTGTTCAGCAATAAGAACCTTACCTTTGAGCCTAACCTGCGCATGCCTACCCCGCCAAACTACCGAATTGCAACGAATGACGAACTGCTGATAGATGTTTATGGCTATTCCGAAGTGCAGCATAAGTTAAAAGTAACGCCTGATGGTTATATCCGTGTACCTTACCTTGGGCCTGTATATGTGAACGGTCTTACTATGGAAGAGGCCCGCATCCGGATCACCAAACAGCTTGCTACCATCTACGGCGGCATTAAAACAGGTAACACTTTTGTGCAGGTGTCGCTGGGCAATATACGCAGCATACGCGTGCTGCTGATTGGCGAAATAGAACGTCCCGGTACTTATAGCCTTCCCAGCCTGGCCACTGTGGCGAATGCATTGTATGTATCCGGTGGTCCCGGCGAAAATGGCTCTTTCCGTAATATACAGGTGATCCGCAACGGCCAGGCCGTTGCTACATTTGACCTGTACGATTTTATTTCCAGGGGGGATCTGACCAATAATATCGTTTTGCAGGACCAGGATATTGTAAAGGTAAATCCTTACAAGACAAGGGTTGAGCTTACAGGTGAAGTAAAGCGTCCTGCTGTTTTTGAAGCAAAGGAAAATGAAAGCCTGCAGCAAATACTGGATTATGCAGGCGGATATACAGACAAGGCTTATCGTGAAGTTATCCGCGCTAACAGGATCAACAACCGCCAACGGGAAGTAGTCACCATTCCAGCAGGTCAGATCGGCACCTTCCAATTAAGATCGGGCGACCAGTTCTTTATAGATTCTATATTGACACGTTTTACTAACAGGGTTACGATTTCCGGGGCGGTATTCCACCCGGGTGATTATGCCCTGGAAGAAGGGATGAGCGTGGGAGACCTGATCCGCAAAGCAGATGGCGTAAAAGAAGAAGCGGCCCTTACCCGCGGTGTCATCCGGAGGTTGCAGGCCGACTATACGCCGGCTATGATCAGCTTTAATGTGGCCGATGTTGTAAATGGGCGTCAGCGGCTGGAATTGCAACGGGAAGACAGCGTAGTAGTTTATTCCAAGATGGGACTCCGTGAACTGTATCAGGTGAAGATAAACGGAGAGGTCAATCAACCTGGCCAGTATGTGTATGCAGACAGTATGCAATTGGAAGATCTGATACTGATAGCCGGCGGTCTGAAGGAGGCTGCCTCCCTCAAACACGTAGAAATATCCAGGCGTATCCGCTCCGGCGCAGATTCATCGGATACGCGCATGGCCATTATACAGCAGTTTGATATCAATGCAGACCTAAGCAGCAATCCTGGCGCTGCGGCATTCGGGCTGCAACCCTTTGACGAGGTGATGGTACGCAAGTCTCCTGCCTATATGGAACAGGCTAACATGGAGGTGGGTGGAGAGGTATTATACCCTGGTCATTATGCCATCAATTCCAAGCAGGAACGTATATCTGACGTAATACAACGCGCGGGCGGCCTGCGCCCAGAGGCTTATCCGGAAGGAGCAGTGTTATTGCGTAAAACATTTGTGAACGAATCCGATAGTGTCTACCTGACGAACAAGCTGGAGGTATTCTATAACAAGCTGCAGGACAGCTCTGATATAGGACGGCTCAAGGGCGCCATGGAACGCAAGGAGCAACTACTTGGCATTAACCTGGATCTCATATTAAAGAACCCCGGCTCCAAATATGATCTGCTTCTTGAGGAAGGGGATCTGTTGAAAGTGCCTAAGAAATTGCAGACCGTACAGGTTTTTGGAGAAATATATTTCCCAAAGAAAGTAAGGTTTGAGAAGAACGTCAGTTTCAGGGATTACATCCGTGGAGCTGGCGGCTTTACATCCCAGGCGTTGAAACGGCGCAGTTACGTTGTATACGCCAATGGAGAAGTAAAAAATACCCGTAAGGTATTGTTCTTTAATAGTTATCCAAAAGTAAAACCAGGTGCTGAGATTTATGTACCTACTAAGAGGGAACGTAAAGGCCTGAGTGGTCCGGAGGCTATCGGAATAGCCAGTGGGTTAGCATCTGTGGCGTTAATTATTGTCACATTGCTGGACAAAATACAATGATCTCGGTAACAACAAAGACATTTTTATAAAAATATATTGTAAATGGAGCCATCTGAAAAAATACCGGCTTACCAAGAAGAAGTTTCGTTTAAAGATCTAATTATCAAAATTCGCCTCTGGATAAAGTACTTAATCAGCAAATGGAAAGTGATAGCCCTATTTGCAATTTTGTTCGGATTGTTTGGAGTACTATATGCACTCATAAAGAAACCGATTTATACCGCTGAAATGACTTTTGTCGTGGAGGAAGGCCAAGCCGGAAGCCCCCTGGCAGCCTATGCAGGCATCGCGAGTCAGTTTGGGATAGACCTGGGTGGAAAAATGGGAGAAAACGGCATTTTTAGTGGAGACAATATTCTGGAATTCCTAAAGTCAAGGTTAATAGTAGAAAAGTCGTTGTTAACGCCAGTAGAGTCAGCTGATAAGGGGACTAGCCTTGCAGAGCTTTATATCCAGTCATATGAACTTCGGGAAAAATGGAACAAGAAGCCAAGCCTAGTTAATATACAATTCCCGCCTGGGACAGACAGAAGCAAATTCTCCCGGCAACAGGACAGCCTGCTTTTCGAGCTATATAAGGATATTGTCAAAAATCGCCTGGATGTGAGCAAACGGGATAAAAAGCTCGCATTCATCGTTGTTTCATGTGAAACAGTCAACGAAATTTTCTCCAAGGAGTTTTCGGAGCGACTGGTAAAAGAGGCAACAGATTTTTATGTTGCTACCAGGATAAAGCGTTCCCGGTTAAACGTAAATAATCTCCAGGTCAAGGCCGATTCAATTGAAGCGCTGCTTAACGAGAAGACCTATTCTGCGGCTGTTTCACAGGATCTTAACCGGAACCCCGCCCGAAGGGTGGCTCTTGTGGGATCGGAGCTTGCTGGCCGGGATAAGATAGTGCTCCAAACCATTTTTGGAGAGGTGGTAAAAAATCTGGAGATTGCTAAAATGTCATTGGCGCAGCAATCCCCTATCATACAAATTGTAGATGCCCCAATCTATCCGCTGGAAGATGACAAGACAGGGAAAGCAAAAAGCGCAGTGGCAGGAATGTTACTTGGAGCAATAGTAGCCTGTATTGTACTGGTAATACGGAAAATGTATTCAGCCCTCATGGCTTGATTCAAGATTAACAATTATCAAAGATGGTAAATTCAATAGATTCTTTCTTATCAGGACATAAAGTCGGTGTTGTAGGATTGGGATATGTTGGCCTTCCCCTGGCCGTTGAATTCGGAAAAAAATTTGACACTGTAGGATTTGACATCAATGAACGGCGTATTGAAGCGCTTAGATCGGGGTATGATCATACATTAGAAGTGGATGCGGATAACCTTCAATCTGCCAAGCGACTGGAGTTCAGTACGGCAATGGAGTCATTAAGGGAATGTAAAATTTTTATTGTTACTGTTCCAACACCAGTCGATAAACATAATAAACCCGATCTTACTCCACTGATCAAAGCCAGTACAACTGTAGGCAAGGTGCTAAAGAAAGGAGATATAGTGATCTATGAATCCACTGTTTATCCCGGTGCTACAGAAGAAGAATGTGTGCCGGTACTGGAAAGGACTTCCGGCCTGGTTTTCAATGTTGATTTCTACTGCGGCTACTCACCAGAAAGGATCAATCCAGGCGACAAGAAGCATACGATTACAAAAATCATGAAAATAACTTCGGGTTCAACACCGGAGGCTGCTGTGGTGGTAGATGACCTTTATAAAAGTATTATCTCAGCAGGCACTCATCCCGCTCCTTCTATCAAAGTTGCGGAGGCCGCTAAAGTTATTGAGAACGCACAGCGGGATATTAACATTGCTTTTGTGAATGAGCTGTCCATTATATTCAACCGGCTAGGTATCGATACTAATCATGTATTGCAGGCGGCGGGTACTAAATGGAACTTCCTGAATTTTAAACCGGGCCTTGTAGGAGGACATTGTATCGGGGTAGACCCATACTACCTTGCACAGAGAGCGCAGGCAGCCGGCTATCATCCCGAGATACTGTTGGCCGGCAGAAGATTAAATGACGGCATGGGCAAATACGTTGCCACGGAAGTGATCAAACTGATGATTAGAAAGGAACAGAAGATTAAAAATGCCAATGCGCTTATACTGGGTATTACTTTCAAGGAGAACTGCCCGGATATCAGGAACAGTAAAGTAGCGGATATTATACACGAATTGAATAGCTATGGCCTGAATGTGCATATTCATGACCCATGGGCAGACAAACACGAAGTCAAGGAGGAATATGGATTTGACCTGATTGATGACGGTATTCTTACAAGCACATGTTTTGATGTTATTATACTAGCCGTAGCGCATGATCAATTCCTTGCTCTTGATCTGAAAGCACTTTGCCGTGGGCAACAATCGGTTATTTATGATGTAAAAGGAATTCTTTCTCTCTCAACTATTGATGCAAGATTATAACTCAGCTAGATATATGCCTGATCTGACATTTCACACAACCGATTTAAATAAATATCATTTTCTGATAACCGGGGGAGCGGGTTTTATTGGCTCCAATCTCGTTGAGTACCTTTTAAAAAACAACGCGGGGAAAGTAAGGGTGCTCGACAACCTGTCTACCGGCAGAAAAGAGAATATTGCGGAGTTTTTAAGCCATCCTGCATTCGAATTTGTAGAAGGAGACATATGTGACCTGGAAACCTGTAAAACAGCGGCGGAAGGGATCGATTTTATCTCGCATCAGGCAGCTCTTGGCTCCGTTCCAAGATCTGTTAAAGATCCTGTGTCCACCAATGCGGTGAATATCACCGGGTTCCTCAATATGCTGGTGGCCGCCAAAGATCAACAGATAAAAAGATTTGTGTATGCTGCCTCTTCATCTACATACGGCGACAGTAAAGAACTTCCCAAGGTAGAGGAACGAATAGGTCGCCCCCTGTCTCCATATGCTGTAACGAAATATGTTAACGAACTATATGCTGATGTATTTTCCAGGTTGTATGGCATTAGTACCATTGGGCTTCGCTACTTTAACATCTTTGGTCCCAAACAGGACCCTTATGGCGCATATGCTGCCGTAATACCCCTGTTCATTGATGCGGTGATGAATGGAAGATCACCGGTGATCAACGGAGATGGTGAGAATACGCGGGATTTTACATATGTGGAGAATGCCGTGCAGGCCAATGTGAAGGCTCTGCTGACAACAAACTCCGAGGCGCTCAATACAGTATACAATATTGCCGCAGGGGAGAAGATCTCATTGAACGAACTTTTCAGGCTGATCAGCGAGGTATTGAATTCCACTCTTAAACCTATTTACGGCCCGTTCAGGGAAGGCGATATCAGGGACAGTTTGGCTAATCTGGCAAAGGCTCAATCCACGTTGGGATATCAACCTACTGTCAAGGTCAGGGAAGGGTTGATCAGGACCGTAGAATACTTTTCAAGTGCGAAGCACAGATTTAATAATACAGAAGCCTGACAGCAGAAATGCATTAATGGGTTGATATGAGCTTGAGAAATATATTGCAAAGCACGAACGCTGTGGGGCTGGTGAAGAACTATTTTTTTCTGACCATTTACAATGTAATCAACCTGATCATACCATTGGTAATAGCGCCATACCTGATCAGAACTGTTGGGATTGAGAAATACGGATTGATTGCTTTTTGCCAGTCTTTCATGACATATTTCATGATATTTACAGATTATGGCTTTAATGTTTCAGGGCCGAGGAGCGCGTCTATCGCCCGGGCTGACAAGCATGAACTGTCACGGATCTTTTCGCGCGTAGTGTTTTCTAAAGTATTGCTGTTGCTAATCTCATTTGTCATATTATTTGTTGTTATAATTGCCATTCCAAAGTTTCGGCATGAGATACCACTTGTGGTATGCTCCTTTACATTGGTAGTGGGCCAGATACTACAACCAATATGGTTTCTTCAGGGCATAGAGGAAATGAAGTTCATTACGATCCTCAATGTAATAGGCAAAGCAATCTTTACCGTGCTGGTGTTCCTGCTTATAAAACAGCCGGATGACTATATTTACGCTAACGCTTTGCAGGGATTGGGAAGTATAGTAACTGGAATATTGGGTATTTTGCTTATCACGCTTTACTACGGGGTCAATATCCGTTGGGTAGGCATTCGGGCGATCAGGACTGAATTAAAAGAGAGCTGGCCTATCTTTATTTCGGGTTTCTCGCTGAATATATACCTGAATTCCAATTCATTCATATTAGGCTTGTTTGCGAGTCCGGCCGTGGTGGGCTACTATAGTGTGGCAGAGAAAGTGATGCTGATTGTACGGCAGCTACTGACAGTTTTTTCCCAGGCGGTATACCCACATGTATGCAAAGTGGCGCAGGAATCGCACGAACGGGTAGTGCGTTTTTTCAGGAAAACCTTTCCATACTTGTTTGCCGGAATGTTCCTGATCTGTTTTACGGTGTTCGTTCTGGCCGGCTATATTTCGACTTACCTGATAGGGCATGACAATAGCACAGCTACATTACTTATCAGGATGTTGTGTATTATTCCGCTGATTGTGGCGTGCAATATACCCGCTTACCTCATCATGCTTGCGCATGATATGAAAAAAAAGTACACCTTTATTTTTGTAAGCGGAGCATTGCTGAGCGTCATTTCAAACACAATCCTGGCGATCAATTTTCAAGGTGTCGGAACTGTAATTTCTATTGGAATTACGGAACTATTTATAACTATAGCGCTACACAAAATCTTGTATTCACATTATCCGCAATATTCTTATCTGATTAAAAAAAATCCTCATGAAATATTACCAGGACAAAAATAAGTTATACTTCACGCACCCGCGGGCAGACCTTGTCGGACTTATTGCAGATAAAAGAGGGCTGAAGGTACTTGAGTTAGGCGCTGCCGGATGCGATACGCTGGTTGAGCTAAAGAACAGAGGAATTGCCGATGAAGTGACAGGTATTGAGCTATTTGATATGCCAGAAACAAACCAGCAAAGTGAACTGATCGATAAGCTTATCATTGCCGATATAGAGAAGCATGAGATTAATTTACCCGATAACTATTTTGATGTGATCATATGTGCTGACGTACTGGAACATCTTGTGGACCCATGGGCTACCGTAAGAAAGCTGGCAACTTACCTAAAAAAGGAAGGAACTTTCATTCTCAGCATACCCAATATACAGGATATATTATCTTTATACAAAATTGCGGTTAGAGGAGATTTCCGTTATAACCCTCAGGGAGGTGTGCTGGATAAGACGCATCTTAGATTTTTCTGTAAAAAGAATGCCATTGATTTATTGAAGCAGGGAGAACTGAAAGTGGAGAGGGTATACACCAATATCAAATTTGAGGTGCCTTCAAGTAAAAGACGAATTATTAATCAATTAACTTTTGGATTGTTTAAAAGATTCTTAGCTGTACAATATATTCTTATAGCTAAAAAGGACGGTCATGCAAAACAAAATTATTTATGAGCAATCATTAAGTATTACACACCGGCACCTAATTGCCACTCTCAACAGTATTGTAACGAACAACTATAAGGACTGCGGTAAAATTAGAGAGCTGTATGGGTATGATGTAGATGATCACGGTGTTCAATCAACAGGATATTTTAAAGGAGCACTGACGCGGCTGTTAGCTTCCTGTCCCAATATATCCGGGAACGCAGGATCAAATGCAACCGATCTGCTGATAACTCGCCATTTCCAAATTGCTTTTTTGATATTGTGATCTCTAATCAGGTATTGGAATATGTGTGGGACCATGATGCTTGAAAAGAATGAGGTATATACCATAACACAACCTGATAAGCAATATGAAAATAATAATGGCCAACACCAGTGAGGAAATATCAATAGGTAAGCTTAATTTTCGCATTAATAAGCGGCTTCTTTTCGACGTGCCCGCCTATTTGCTGGTTGGAGCCATGCTTTTTATTCCTATTGTATTTAAGCCACTGAAGGCGGCCCTACTAGCACTTGTTCTGATAATAGCGTTTGCAAAGCTTGCCAGGAATAGCCGGAAGATCATACATCCTGCTGTTGGGTTGTGGACGGTGATTTGTGTAATAACAGGGCTTATAGCTATATTATATGGCATTGTAAAAGGCAACCCAGGACCGTTAAAGGTTGCAAGCGTATATGTGGCGTGGCCTTTCGTGTTTATTATCATATTTACCAGCTTTACATTAAGGAGGAATTTTGACGTTTTGTTCAGGATATTGGTTATTATGGCTGTCCTGATCTCATTATATTGTTTTTCATTTGTATTAAGTAGCGCCGGCTTTATTCCAGGCTTTTTATACTTTGATCTGGGGATGGACCCCGGGCTGACGATATCGGGTGGTTTTGTTGAGTTCCGCATGTATTCCCTGTCTTCATTGATCTATCTGGTTCCTTTTCTGATCGCGACGCTGATCACCTGGCCGAAGGGTGTCAAATTACCTATATCCAAAAAATGGATATACGTTGCCTTGTTTCTGTCTCTCCTGCTTTCATTGATAAGTTCCAGGAAAGGCTTTATCATTATAGTGGTATTTGCCCCCATAATCGCATTGTTATTTAATAGGTTCCAGAGAAAAGGCAGGATAAATCTAATTAAGTATCTACCTGGTGTAACAATAGGTCTGATCATGGTTCTTCCGCTCTTTTATTTTATGATGGTGAACCTGTTCAATTATGATTTTAGCGTACAGATCAATGACTTTAAAGAGGGTTTTAATTTTTCCAACTATTCAGATGAAAGTTCCTACGTGCGACGCCAGCAGTTTTTTGCATTGCTCCGGGGATGGGAAGAAAATATCTTTCTCGGCCAGGGGCATGGTGCAGTAGCAGACATTATAAGATCTGATGAACAACCCTGGGCTTATGAACTGGCCTATGTTGCGCTGCTTTTCCATGCCGGCTTGCTGGGAGTTGGCGTATATATACTAGCTTTTGGTTGGATTATCTGGCAGACAGTAAGAGTAGCCAGATCCGGGAGCCCGCTTGGCTATTATTTGATTCCTATGCTTACCGGCACGATCTGTTTCATGATTGCCAATGCTACTAACCCATATCTTGAAAAATTTGATTATGAATGGATTGTTTTTTTTCCAATATCGGTTATAAACTACTGGCTAAGGGAAAAAGAAGCCCTGGCCCACCAAAATAAAACGTTAGAATGAAGCAAGTTGTAGACATTATTATTGTCAACTGGAACGGGGGAGAATTGCTGCAAAATTGTGTTAAAAGTGTCCTTATGTCGGATATCACTGGTATTGATGTGACCTTGTATATTGTAGACAACGGGTCAGTGGATCAATCTATTGCATCTTTACCGGAAGATCACAGGATACAGGTAATTCTGAATAGAAAGAACCTGGGTTTCGGAAAAGCCTGCAATGTGGCTTTGGCCAAGTGTACCGCTCCATTTATACTGCTCCTGAACCCAGATAGCGAGATAAATAACAATACGTTGAAGCAGTCCCTTGCATTTATGAATAATCGTCCAGATGTTGCCGTTCTGGGCGTAAAGCAGCTGGACAGGAATGGTCATGTACTGAGGGGCTGTAGCAGATTACCAAAACCAAAACATTTCATAAACAGTACTTTAGGATTATCCAGAATATCGCCCAGCTTGTTCCCCCAGAATATTATGCACGACTGGGATCATAAAACCTCGGCAGAAGTAGATCATGTGATCGGTTCATTCATGTTGATCCGCAGATCTGTGATCGATCGGGTGGGCTTTATGGATGAGCGTTACTTTGTATACCTGGAGGATCTTGATTTGTCGGTAAGAATAAAAAGGGCCGGATACAAAATATTTTACAACTCTGATATTTCCATAATGCATGAAGGAGGAGGTATCTCCAAGCAGATCAAGGCCCGAAGGTTATTTTACTCCCTGCATAGCAAAATCCTATTTGCTAAAAAGTATTTTAATGCGTTGTGGGCATTTCTGATTATTTTATTAACTTTATTTGTCGAACCTGTTATTAGACTGATATTTTCACTTATCAGGCTGAATTTCCAGGAAATGAGAGAGGCTGCAATGGCTTACGCTTTTCTGTATAAGAGCGTCTTTGCTTTACAGCGCACCAGCACCCCCTGAACGAACCATAGCTAATAAAAAACATTTGGGATAAATCATAATAGTGAAAATTTTGTTCCTTACAAAATATACTGCAAAGGGTCCTAGCAGCAGATATAGAACTTTTCAATACTTACCATATTTTACAAATCACGGTATTGAGTGCACCGTATCCCCGCTTTTCAGCGACGCTTACCTTGCTAGTTTTTGGGGCAATAAAAGAACTGACTATGCCGGGGTCATTTCTCAATATCTTAAAAGATTGCTCCAGCTTTTCCGGGCCGGAAGATTTGATTATGTCTTTATTGAGTATGAGGTGTTCGCCTATCTGCCTGCTACGTTTGAGCGGCTGCTGAAGATGTTTGGAGTAAAGTATATCCTGGATTATGACGATGCAATTTTTCACAACTACGACCTCCACAATCGGGGTTTCGTTAGGAAATTGTTAAAAAATAAGATTCCCGTTGCGATGCGGTATGCGTTTGCCGTAATAACCGGCAGCCCTTACCTTACATCCTTTGCCCGTATGTATAATAACAATGTAGTGGAGATCCCGACTTCCGTGGATATGGACAATTATACCCCTAACTTTATCCCCGTCCCGACAGACAAGTTTACGATTGGATGGATTGGCTCAAAATCCACCAGCAAATATGTAATGGACATATTGCCAGCCATTGAAAGCTTTGCAGCGGATTATCCCTGTAGACTCAGCCTTGTAGGGTTTGACGCTGACCTGTTAAAGAAAAGGGAAGATTACATTAAAGTACTCCCCTGGGACGGCGCCCGTGAAAATGAGTATCTGAATTCTTTTACGGTAGGTATTATGCCATTGCGGGATACGCCCTGGGAGCGGGGAAAGTGTGGATTTAAAATGATACAGTATATGGCATGCGGAAAACCTGTTATAGTGTCTCCGCTGCCTGCAAATATAAAAATCGATCGTAATAAAACGGCGCTTTTTGCCTCGAAAAGTGAAGATTGGTATGATTGTTTCAGAGAAGTTTATGAAAATCGGGCCAGATATGCCGAAATAGGCACTCAGAACAGGAAAGTTGTTGAGGAGTATTATTCGATCCAGGCAAATTCAAAAAAATACCTTGAAGTTTTGTTATAGCTCACCATATATGTGTGGAATAAACGGGATCATATCCAGAAAAAGCCTTGATAAGATAGCAGATCTTATCAATGGAATGAATAATAACATCTTGCACAGGGGGCCGGATGAAGGCGGAGCCTATATCTATGAGAACAAGCTTGCGCTGGGGATGAGGCGCTTATCCATTATTGATCTACATAGCGGAACCCAGCCTATATTTAATGACGACAAGAGTATATGCATTGTCTTTAACGGGGAGATCTATAATTACCTCGTACTGAAAGATCAGCTGCTTCAGGAAAATGTGTCATTCCATACTAAATCCGATACGGAGGTTGTATTGAAACTCTATGAAAGGTATGGTACCAGCGCTGTAGAATATCTGAACGGGATGTTCGCTTTCGCAATTTTTGACAGCAGGCACCAAACGGTTTTTATAGCAAGGGACAGGGTTGGCGAAAAGCCTCTTTATTATTATTATGATGCCGACTTGTTTGTTTGGGGCTCTGAGCTGAAAAGCATTGTCAACAACTTCCGGCTAGATAAAAAGATCAGTAAAGAAGCATTGAACCTTTATTTTTCGCTGACCTTCATACCTAGTCCATACACTATTTATGAGTCAATTTTTAAACTTGAAGCGGGAAACTACCTGGTAATAGACATCAACAACTTGTCGTTCAAAAAACAACAATACTGGGATGTACAGCAGAAACAGGAAGAGATGTTTACAGACTATGAGGAAGCGAAATCCAGGGTCAAGGGAACGGTTTATGAATCTATAGAACAGCGGATGCTGGCAGATGTTCCACTTGGATCATTTTTAAGCGGCGGTGTTGACTCCAGTATTGTTAGTGCCGTTATGTCTGATATCTCACCCACGCAGATACAAACTTTTTCTATCGGTTTTGAGGATAAGCATTACGATGAGTCCAAAGTGGCCAGCTACGTTGCTAAACACCTCAAAACGGCGCATACCGAATTGATCCTGCAACATGGAGAGTTGATGGATGAAATGGACCATGTCCTCGAGAATTTTGACGAGCCATTCGCAGATTCGTCTGCTATTCCCACCTATTTTGTCTCCAAGCTTACAAGGAAATCCGTGAAGGTGGCATTAACCGGCGATGGGGGAGATGAGGTGTTTGGAGGCTACAACCGATATCTTATCAATAATTATTACAGAAAATACAAGCGGTTGGTACCAAACACCGTACACAACAATATATTGAAACCGCTGATCAATACCCTCAGGGAGACCAACACCCGTAGCCGTTCTTACCGCATCCGGAAGCTCATAAACAGTTTTGGAGCAAATGAACTTGAAAATATTCAGCATATCATTTCATTGGGCTTCCAGAAACAGGAAAAAGCGGACTTATTGCAGGTTCATTTGCTAAATGACGAACTGGAAAACAGAATAAGCCGTGAAGCTGCTTACTTGGACACAGGCTCTATTCTCAAAATAGCAAGGTATGTTGATAAAAATATCTCTCTGGAAGGAGACATGCTGACAAAAGTAGACCGAACAAGCATGCTGAATTCCATTGAGTGTAGGGCTCCTCTTCTTGATTACCGTTTGTTTGAGCTTACGAACCGTATGCCGGATAGCTATCTGATCCATGGTAAGTCGAAGAAAAGAATACTGAAGGAGACATTTGCGCACCTGCTTCCTCCTGACCTTTTTACATTACCTAAGAAAGGGTTTGAAATTCCGATCGGGGGTTGGCTGAGAAATGAATTAAAAGAAAAATTAATAACCTATTTATCCGCCCCTGTACTTGAGAAGCAAGGGCTTTTTAAGCCAGGGTATGTTCAACATTTGTTAAAAGAACACTTTGAAAATAGGAAAGACTACAGCTTTAAGCTATGGACATTATATTGTTTTCAGCACTGGTATTTTAAGAATATACAGAGTCTATAAAACATACTGCTATGAGAAGCAAAAGAATCTTGTTGTGCCTTATGATTGCAGGCACGTTAATGGTGACGGGTGGTGGTTATTCGTTTGCTCAACAGCAAAGCGGAAGCGTTCAATTGGAAAACATCCTGCCTAAACCGGTGGTTAAAGACGGCACCAAGGATTATACGGCAATTATACAACAAGCACTGGATAAATATGACACCGTATATTTTCCGGAGTTCCTGTTAAAAATCAACAAAGCCGGGCTCACTTTGCATAGTAACCAGGTAGTGCGTTTTAAAAAAGGGGCCATGCTGCAGATAACACCAAACGCCAATACTAACTACGAAATATTGCGTATACATAATGTTAGGAACGTAAAAGTATATGACGCCAATATTGTGGGAGACCGGTATGAGCATCTGGATACTAAAGGAGAATGGGGTTTTGGCATCTCAATAAGGTGCAGCAGCGATGTACAGATATATAATCCTATCATAAAGAAATGCTGGGGTGACGGAATTTATATTGGCGATCTTCCGAATAGTGAGGCAAACAACGAGAACGTGCTCGTTACAGGAGCCCAATGCGACGATAATAAGAGGAATGGGCTTAGTATCATAACCGGCCGCAATATACAGGTAAAGAACTCCACGTTCACTAACTCGGGCTTGGTGGGCCTGGATATTGAGCCTAATAATTCGGGTAATATGCTGGAAAATATTGTAATTGATAACGTGGTAACAAGGAACAGTAAGCTGTACGGAGCACAGATCTCACTGGGGTTATTGAATGAAGATAACAAAAACTATGTGAAGCGTTTAGACAAGCATAATATTTCAATATCTGTAAATAATCACAAGGACTACGGTTCTCCTGTAAGCATGTTCCTGATCGCCCTTAAAGCCAGGAACATAGCATCGAGGAGCAACAAGGGGATAATGGACGGAAGCATTCAAATCACAAATCCTGAATGGCATGCCCAAAAGGTACCGTTCCAATCTGATAACTATGAAGACATAGGTCCGTCAGTTAACATAAAACTGAAGTCAAAGGACAAGGACATGGTCAATCGTTTTAAAATGAAGCCGGCGTCTGCCGCAAAAATACGGGTGGGTTCCCTGTAATTCACCTATACCATTATTTTGTCATTAATTAGATCCTATGAGAGTGCAACTCGTTGCTATGTTATTGCTATTCCTGTCCTGTAAAAAGGTGCAGGAGAATATTACTATCCTGGAAGCGAAAAGCGGAACCATTTATCTCGAATCCGTTCAAGATCTCCCACTAACTGAGGGACAAGCTGATGTTTTGGTGTATGTTGAGGATTCGCTGCGCGGAGGTACATTCTATTTCAGTCAGGAAGATCTTGCACCTGATAGCGGTACTGTCTTTAAAGCTGCCGGAGGCGGATATTGGCTGCGGTCTTTTGATAAAAACACTGGTTATAACGTGGATTGGTTTGGGGCAAAGGGTGATGGTCAGGCATTTGATGACAGTTGTATCCAGCAGGCAATGGATGTAGCCGGGACTGGAGCTACCGTGTATTGCAGATCAGGGGCAACTTATCTTATCCGTAACTCGATCGTTTTTAAAAACAACCAAGTATTGCTGGGTAATAACGCTGTTGTTAAAAGAGCACCCACAGTTGAGAAGCACCTGACGGCCCCGGTTCACTACCTTGAAACGTCTATCACGCTGGATGAAGTGCCTGCAGATTGGAAAGCAGGTGATGCCATACAGCTGTATACCGATTCTTCCGGCGACAAGTCAGCTAGTGTGAATGGAATCCAGGCGGTGGCTGGAAAGACGATTACGCTGAAACTTCCTGTTGGCACATCGGTTGATGTTACTATTGATAACTGGCCGTCGGGCACTATGGTGAGAAAAGTGTTTACAATGATCACTGCAGCCGATCCTAATGCGGTATCAACTGCTGCGTCCATCTATAGACTTATCCTGGATGGTAATAAAGAGCAGAATAGCCAGAATTATTACTGGGCGGCAAACAGCGCAATATTGTTGAGAGGCATTGGAACCAAAATAGAGTCGTGTATATTCAGAAATATGCCCAATGAATCGATTACTGGCCATGGCTTAACAGTGGAAAACTGCCAAGGGTATAACCTTAACGGTTCATTTGTACATTTGTCAGGGTTAATGAGCCTTACCGGGCAGATACATAGCTTCATTAAGGACAATTATACGGATGGGTCCAACCTGATACCGAATGCTATAAGCAAGCACAGTGAAGCGGTTATTACAACGAGTTATAGCGGCGGCTATGCCACAATTGTCAATAACAGGTTTTACAACGGAGGAGAATCAGTGATCGGGCACCTCAACCCTTCAACCGGTAATCCGGACGATGGCGGAACTTCGGACCTTATTTTCCAGAATAACATATGTAACAATTTCCGCAAGATCGTTTACCAGATTATTGATCCTATATATTTTGGCTATTCGGATTCAGCCAGGAACGTCCTCATCACCGATAATATTTTCAGCGCATGTGGTGTTACGGACTGGAGGGGGTATGAATATTTCATGCCCTGGTATATTGGTCTGGAGGTTAAAGACAACGTATATAGTAATGGTACACAGTTTCTATTACCTGCTGCACTGTCGGAATGATTGAGTTAGTGTAGTGAGCGGTCCTTAGATTTATTCTCATATTCCGTTATCAGCGTGGTATACAGGTGCTCCATATCCTTTACAAGGCGATGGTAGCTGTACTTTGCAAGCACATACTCCTGTCCCGCTTTTCCCATTGACTGACGCAATACGGGATTGGCAACAAGGCCCGCCAAAGAGGAAGTAAAAGCCTCAACGTCATCCGGCGCTGTAAGCCATCCGGACTTCTTATCCAGCAGTACGTCCTTTACACCTCCCACATTGGTAGAAACTACCGGTAGGCCTGCCGCACATGCCTCCATAAGCGTAATCGGCGTACCTTCATTATGGGAAGTTAATACGGCAATATCAAGCCCGGCATATACTTTATCTGTTTCTTTCTCCCAGGAAGTCAGCGTAATATCCTTACCATCACATAGGGGATCATCCGGGAAATAGTTGCACGAAAGCCCTTCCTCCTGGATATGTCCGATAATTTCATTTCTTATCTCTCCGTCACCAATAATAAAAAAACGTGGTTTCAGGCGATCGTAGGAATTAAGCATGCTCTTAACGACCTTAACGAACATCCCGTGATTTTTTACGCCTGTCAGCCGGCCTACAATTCCAACTGCTACTTCGTCTTCACGGATATTATATTTTCTTCTCCATTCTGTTCTGAAATGGGCTGAAGCAGATCTGAATTTTTCAAGGTCGATCCCATTGGGGATCGTTACAATTTTTTCTGGCGGACATACCCGGTACACCTCGCCAAGTTCCTTTCGCTGAGATTCGCTGATAGCAATAATGCGAGAGCTTTTCTTTGCCAGGTAGCGTTCAAGCTGAACGAAACATTTGGAAATGAAAGGGCTGAAGTAAGAGTGAAACACATGCCCGTGAAAGGTATGCAATACAACGGGTGTTTTACACGCAGCAGCAGCCATGCGGCCAATAGCGCCAGCTTTTGCTGCATGGGTGTGAATAATATGCGGTTGATATTCGGCAATGATTTTTTTTACATTGGCGTAAACCTTGTAATCGGCCAGTGGATTAATGCTTCGTTCCATACCAGGAATAACATCGTAGTCCACCCCATATTGTTCAAACAAGTGATTGGCGTTTGTTTCCTCGGTGGATATGTTTCCGCAAATGAGCTTTGTCTCAAAAGCGGGCCCCATAAATTTCTTCAAAAAAATAGCATTCAGTACCGGTCCACCCAGATTATTGCGGTTCAATATGCGTAATATCCGGATTTTTTCTATAGGTATTAAATCAGACATCCTTATAAATTAGTTCGCGCTTTCCAGCAAAATATCGTGGAGTTTCTTCAATGGCATTTCCGCCGGGTAAGATTGCTTAAAGTTAGTCATGAAATAACCTACTCCATGGTGCTCGCCATTTTTGATCGCCACAAAAGCAATGAGCTTTCTGAATTGTTCTATCCTGGGAGCGCCCGTTGAGGATTCAATGGAAAAGTTGTCTTCGATATTGTGCGGGTAAACCAGCTCTATGAATAAGCTCAGCCCGCGATTATCTACTTCAAAAATTTCTTTTTTGTTATCGGACGCGACATAGCTTTCAAGTATCTTTTCTGAAGCCAGTGCATCTTCCCTGTTATCGAATTCGATCATGAAGTCTCTGGACATACGAGGTACTACGGTTTTGTACCTGATGCCGACTGCATCCAGAAACGCGGCATGCTCCTTCAGCCTCCAGTAAAAAGTAGTATGATGATGCGGTTTTTGGTGCAGCCCGGTGGCAATATATAGCTTTACTCCTTCGGCGTCCAGCCGCTTAATTGCGTTATCGTATTCTTCCAGGATGGTCAGCAATGGGTCTTGTGCTTTGGGGCAATACCATTCCGGGTTTTCCAGGTCTCCTTCATATACTGCCGAGTTGAAGAGATAGTGGTGTTGGATGTGCGCCCCTGAATTCAGGAAAAGGGAAGAAAAATCTGGTTTGTGTCTTTTCCATTGATGCATGAACACATCGGTAAGGAGGGAATCCAGCACAATTGCCTTCATGCCTACTTTCTTTTTTGAAGTGATCAGCTTAATATAATGGTTGTACCTGTTAAAAGGCACATAAACGATCAGCGATGCCAGAATAGTGGCTATTGAAGAAAACTGCAGCCGCTCCTGGGCATTGTCATTTACGCTTTGCCTTACTGCTGTCGCAAGTTTACGAATGAGCCATGAGCCGCTGGGGGGCGTAACTGTCCAGGGATCTGGAATGAAAAAATTGGGGGTATTCAAACGGTTGGCCGCGTTGAAAGGAGAGATGGCACCGATCTTCTTGCCCTTTTTTTCCATCTTTTCCCAGATCTGTACGAGATCTTTTCTATCTACAATATCCCCCAGCCTGAATACTTTGTGCTCGTTATATGTTTGCCCTGTATGAACTGTTACCCACTGGATCCAAGGTTCTAATAATTTATATTCCGATTCTGAAGTAGTCTGCGTGTAACCATAGTCATTGATAAGCCTATTAAATGTAGGAAGATATCCCTTTTTGCAATAGCTTGCGATATATTCAAAATTTAACTCATTTAAACCAAGGAGGATAATTTTATTCATATATAAAATGTTATATAATAAGGCTGGTAAATCACTGAATTACAATAGTTAATTATTTTGACATTTAGAAGTGAAATTACAAAAGAATTCGATTTAACCACCTTTTTTATTATTTCCCAGGAAATCTTTTGATAACTGTAATTAGCTGCTGCTCACCGCTATGCATAGACGTTTCCGCTGTAGCTTGCATTAATCTAAATATCTGCCGGAGACTTGTAGATTTTATATAATCCATATCTTTGCTCATTCGCTTACAAACAATTACTTATGTTTCCGAAACTCCATGTATGCGCCCTGCTAACGATCTGTTGCCTGGCGGGTGTCTATCACGCAAAGGCCCAAAGCGCCGGGTGGCAGTATTCACTGGGTTTTTATCAACCCATGTCGGATAGCACTAGTTATCACTCTTCCCTTAGAGATTACATGGTGCAGCCCGTTTTTACGCTGCCGGATGATACTAGTAGGAAAAGAAGCTGGTTCCATCGTAAGCTTTTTCAAGAGCATCTGCTGGAGTTCAAGGGAGATGATTTTGAGTTTTATGCCAGTGTCCTGCCTGATCTACTTGTGGGACACAGTAACAGGAACAGCACTACATGGCTCAATACACGCGGGGTGATAGCCGGCGGTAAAATAGGCAATAACCTTACGTTCTATACGGAGTTCTATGAGAACCAGGGAAAGTTCCCGAAGTATGTGGACGAATTTGGCCGCGCTACCCATGTAGTTCCCGGTCAGGGCGAATGGAAAGACTACAGTGATGGCAAAGCGTTTGACTTTGCCTATGCTTCCGCCCTTATCAATTATAAAGCCGGCAAACACTTTAATTTTCAACTGGGATATGACAAGAACTTCATAGGCGACGGCTACCGCTCAATGCTGTTGTCTGATGTGCCTTTCAATTATCCGTTCTTTAAGATAGTTGCTAATATAGGCCGTATCCAGTATACTACCATGTGGGCCCAGTTCATTGATATGCGCTATCCCAAGGCCTCTTACGACAATGGTTACAGGAAGAAATGGGGGGTGTTCAATTATCTTGATTGGAACGTAAGCACAAAAGTTTCTGTAGGGCTTTTCGGAGGGGTCATCTGGCAGGATTCTGACTCCCTGGGCAAACGTGGATTTGATATGAGTTATATTAATCCGATTATTTTCCTGCGGCCGGTAGAGTTTTCTGTAGGTTCTTCCGATAATGCCATAATGGGACTTAATGTGAAGTATGCCTTAAGCCGTAACAGTGCATTCTATGGTCAGTTTCTGTTAGATGAATTCAAGCTCAGCGAAATGACCAAGGGAAACGGATGGTGGGGCAACAAATTCAGCGGCCAGTTGGGTTTTCGGTCTAATAACCTTTTTAAATTTCCCAACCTGAACGGGCTTACCGAGGTAAATGCCGCCAGGCCGTTCACTTACTCCCAACGCAGCTCGCTCAATAACTATGGTCATTACAATCAACCGCTTGCCCATCCGCTGGGGGCCAACTTTGTGGAGTGGGTGAATATAGCGGACTACAGGTACAAGCGTTGGTTTTTACGGGGAGAAGTAATGTATGCCCACTATGGATTAGATACAGCCGGCACGAACTATGGAAAGGATATCTTCAAATCATACTACACCCGTACCCAGGATTATGATAACAAGATCGGCAACGGGCTTTCAACCAACCTGCTCTACCTGCAGGGCACCCTTGCCTTCCTGTTGAACCCGAAGTATAACCTGCGGCTGGAAGCATCAGTGGTTGCCCGTCGGGAAAGCAATGACCTGGGCAGGACCAGCGAACTTATATTCCAGCTAGGGCTGCGCAGCACGTTCAGACAATTATATTACGATTTTTAACGCATTTACATGAAAACAGCACTTATTACAGGCATTACCGGTCAGGATGGAGCGTACCTCGCCGACCTGCTGCTACATAAAAATTACCAGGTGCACGGTGTGAAACGCCGCAGCTCCCTTTTCAATACAGACCGTATAGATCACCTCTATCAGGACCCGCATGAGTCGAATGTGCACTTCAAGCTCCATTACGGCGATCTTACTGATTCCACTAACCTGATCCGCATTATCCAGGAAGTGCAGCCCGATGAGATATATAATCTGGGCGCCATGAGCCATGTGAAAGTGAGCTTCGAAACACCTGAATATACTGCCAATGCAGATGGTATCGGCACCCTTAGGATACTGGAAGCCGTACGTTTACTGGGCCTGGCAGAAAAGACCAGGATATACCAAGCCTCCACCTCAGAGCTGTATGGCCTGGTACAGGAAGTGCCGCAATCAGAGAGAACGCCTTTTTATCCGCGTTCCCCCTATGGTGTGGCCAAGCTATATGCTTACTGGATCACCGTCAACTATCGCGAAGCATATAATATGTATGCCTGCAACGGCATTCTTTTTAACCATGAAAGTCCGCTGCGCGGAGAAACTTTCGTTACCCGCAAAATCACCCGTGCCGTGGCCAAAATTGCATTGGGCATGCAGGATAGACTGTACATGGGCAACCTGGACGCGCAACGCGACTGGGGCCATGCGAAAGATTATGTGGAGGCCATGTACCTCATATTACAGCAACCGCAGGCTGAAGACTATGTGATCGCCACCGGCATTACCACTACCGTGCGGGAGTTTATTCGTATGGCCTTTGCCGAGGCAGGTATCGGTATTGAGTTCAAGGGCAACGGTGAAAATGAAAAAGCTATCGTGAGCAGCTTCAATTCCAGTATCCCTAACCTGAGCACCGGCCAGGAAGTGGTAGCGATCGATCCCCGTTATTACCGCCCCACCGAAGTAGATCTCCTTATCGGCGACCCTTCCAAAGCTCAAAGCAGGTTAGGATGGAAGCCTAAATATGATTTGCCCGCATTGGTAAAGGAAATGGTGGCAGCTGATACGGAACTGTTCCGCCGCGAAAAACTGCTCAGTGATGCAGGTTACAAGGTATTGAACCAATTCGAATAAGATTATAACATGCAGCAGCAACAGAAAATATATGTGGCTGGCCACCGGGGGATGGTTGGTTCGGCTATTGTGAGAAAACTTCAAAAAGAAGGTTTCAATAATATTGTTACGCGTACCTCTTCAGAGCTGGACCTGCGAGACCAGGATGCGGTTGCTGCATTCTTCGCAGTAGAAAAGCCGGATTATGTATTCCTGGCAGCAGCCAAAGTAGGAGGCATTGTAGCCAATAATACCTACCGGGCGGAATTCCTGTATGATAACCTGATGATCCAGAGCAACGTCATCCATCAGTCGTATGTCAATGGCGTACAAAAGCTAATGTTCCTGGGGTCTTCCTGTATTTACCCCAAGCTGGCCCCGCAGCCATTGAAGGAGGAATACCTGCTTACCGGCCTGCTGGAGCCGACCAACGAGCCTTACGCCATTGCCAAGATAGCCGGTATCAAAATGTGCGACGCTTATCGCGATCAATACGGGTGTAACTTCATTTCTGTAATGCCTACCAACCTGTATGGCCCTAATGACAATTACGACCTGCAGAACTCACATGTGTTGCCCGCCCTGTTGCGTAAATTCCATGAGGCTAAATTGAATCATTCGCCGGAAGTCACCGTATGGGGAAGCGGAAGGCCCAAGCGTGAATTTCTCCATGCAGATGATATGGCGGATGCATGCTTTCACCTGATACAGCATTATGATGAAGAAGGTTTGGTGAACATAGGGGTTGGGGACGATATCAGCATTGCAGATCTGGCCCGCCTGATCCAGCGAATTGTGGGATATGAAGGGCGCCTGGTATTCGATACATCGAAGCCCGACGGTACTCCCAGGAAATTAATGGACGTGAACAAATTGCGCCAATTAGGTTGGAAAGCCCAAATAGATCTTGAGCAGGGTATTCGCCAGGTATATGAACAAATCAGACATACCGGTTGGGTTAAACGGTAACAATAATACCCTGAAAACGAATTATTTCAACTAACCCCAAACTTTTTCCCCCAGTCATATATTAAAATTGCCTTAAAACAGGCGGATACTTCTATTATACCCTCCTCATACTGGTAGTTTTACTTGGCAAAACTACATTTAAGTGTTATTTTTATTATAAGTGGTTATCTTTAACTGATTGTTTCTGCGCCTCATTTATCCCAGCTAACCTTGGGGAAGATAATGTTGAAATGTCTTCCGGGTAATTCGAAAAAGAGTCTAATTGGTGTATTCATGTTGAATTAGCTATTACTGCTAAAGCTGTGGCCACTATAGTACTAGACTAACCATTTCATTACAGCCGGTATATATGACAGAAGAGAGACAACATACGCTACAGCAGGGACATGATATCAACATGCGAGACCTTGTCTTAAGAGTCCGCGAATGGTGCAGGTATCTCAGAAGCCGTTGGTTGATCATACTGATCGTCGGCCTCATAGGCGGCACTTTAGGCTTTATATATGCGTGGCGCGACAAGCCCGATTACGAAGGAGAACTCACCTTCGTGCTGGAAGAGACTAAAGCCAGCCCTCTGGGTGCTTATGCGGGCCTGGCCAGTCAATTTGGAGTAGATATTTCCGGGGGAAGCGGCGTCTTTACCGGAGACAATATCCTGGAGTTCCTGAGGTCCCGCCTGATGATAGAAGAAACGCTGCTTTCAGGCCTGATCATACCCGGGAGACCGGAAACCAGCCTGGTAGAGATGTACATAGATATGTACCGGATGCGGGATGGATGGGCAGAAGTCCCCGGGCTTAGAGATCTGCACTTCCCGCTGCAGGCAGCCAGGCTAACTTACTCAAGGGAACAGGACAGCATACTGGATGTTATTTATCAAAGGATCATAAAAGTGAACCTTGAGGTGAGCAAACCGGATAAAAAGCTAAGCTTCATATCCGTAAAATGTATTTCCCCGGATGAAATATTTTCCAAGTTCTTCACCGAAAGACTGGTAAAAAAA
>Ga0209257_1001541_pt1 | contig 26812 bp, 24 predicted proteins | sample AraplaCvi_mCL_r2_FD_184277 | JGI IMG/M metagenome (GOLD analysis project Ga0209257, IMG submission 184277) | Arabidopsis root microbial communities from North Carolina, USA - plate scrape MF_Cvi_mCL_r2 (SPAdes) (version 2) | ecosystem: Host-associated > Plants > Roots > Endosphere | place: USA...
CGCGACGTAATCGTCGGCTCCGTCGAGCGCGACAGCATTGCCCTTCTTCCCCGCCACCGACTGCGCGCCGTTCAGCAAGGTCGCATGGCGGCCGTTGCCGCTGGTGTCCTGCGCGGTCGTCCCTTGCGTCTCGTCGAAACCGAGCAGTACATGCGGCGACACGGCGGTAATCACCTTCGCTTCGTTGGACTTGGCGCTGGTGCCAGCTGGCGACTGCGCCGTGATCGCGTAATAGTAGGTGCCCGGCGCCATGCCGCTATCGGTATAGGTCAGCAGGTCTGCAATGCCGCTGGCGACCGTGGCATAGGGTCCGCCAGGCGCCGTCGCGCGCAACACGTTGTAGCTGGAGGCGCCGGCAGCGCCCCACCAGGAAAGCTCGACCTTGCCGCCGGTGAGGCGCGCCGTCAGGCCGCTTGGCGCCCCGCCAGCCGCCTTGGCATCGCGCGTGAACGTGAGCGTGCCGACGCCAAGCTGGTCGCCGTTGTTGCCATCGCCCTCGGCGCGCACCCTGGCCGCCATCTGCGCCGTGAACGGCGCTGCCAGCCCGCGCCGGTTGACGTAGTGGTTGTAGATCATCTCCCACACCGGGCGGATGCTTGGCAGTCCGGCTGGTGAAATACCCGTGCCGGTGCCCTGCCGGTTGACGTAGGTATCGAACGGCATCGACGTGTAGTAAGGCGTGCCGTTCGCATCGGACAAGTTCGACTTGGCCACGTATTCGGCGCCCGCCAGGAAGCGGTTATTGTCATAGCCGTAGAAATCGTCGCCCTGGTTCCAGGCCATCTCGCAGAACACCCCGGCCAGGCCGATGCCGAGCGTACAGTGGCCCTGGTCGCGCGAGCTTTCCTGCCATTGGCCAAGGTAGCCCGGATGGACAAAAGGCACGGCCTGGCTCGACGCGCCGTTGCCGCGGCCCGTCCGGTAATAGGAGACCGCCTCGTTGTACAGGTCTTCGCGGTCGCACAGCACGCCGATCGCCAGGATGGCCGCCAGGTTGCACTGGTCCCAGTTGGCCCAGTAGTTGGTAATGTCTGCGCCATTATGTCCTTCCAGGAACTGATGGCTGAGCGGGTAGAACACGTTCAGCATCATGTCCTGAAAGCGTTTCAAGTCCGCAGCGGCCCACCCCGGGTAAGTACGCATGATTTCCGCCGCATTGGCGAACTCGAATCCATAGATGCCGGCAGCCAGGAAGCGGTCGGCATTGCCTGTGATGGTGGTCAGCGTGGACGACCAGGCGTTCAGGAATTCGACGGCCTTGTCGGCGTATGCCTTGTCCTCGGATACCTTCCAGCGTACCGCCAACTGGTAGGTGCGCGCGATGTCGATGTACATCTGGGCGAAATTGCTGTCAGTGCCGCCGCGGATCACGGTCTGCAAAGGACGCGGGCTGTTATTCAGGTGCGAGCGGCCGGTGCCCAGCAACGCATTCCAGCCGTCAAGCCAGGGCTGCGCTTGCGCTTTCACCTTGTCGCGCATGCGGATGAAGTCGGCTTCCGTATGCAGCAGGCCGGGATGCACGAAAACGCGGCTTGGCACGGCCGGTTGAGCGGGCGGCGTCGTTTGCGCTGGCGGCGCGGTACCGGCGGGAGGTGAAGCAGGGGGTGGTTGCACCGGCAGCACGGTATCCCCTGATTGCGCTGGCGACGAGCCGCCGGCATTGCAAGCGCTGAGCGCTAACGGACCGAGCGCCGCCAGGCTAAGCGAGCCGGTGCAGAAAGTCCTGCGAGGAAGGGAGATAGCTTTGGGTTGCCTGGTCATGGTTACTTTCGAACGTTGTTGCGGGCAGGACGCCGCGCCCGGTCGAATAGTAACTTACCCTAGAGCAACATTTCTATTAGCACTCGATGAAATTTGAGCACGCCTTTTGGCAAAAAAGCGCTGCTTTTGGAATCAGTTGCCGGCCAAGGCATCGGCCACCTTATCCATCTGGGAGGCTTTGGCAATTGCATTGGCTGGCTTCTTCTCGCCCTTCGGCGATTCCTTGGCCTGGGCCGGCAGCGGCATCGGCAATGTCGATGCCACCCGGACCGTATCCATGGCATACAGCGAGACCCAAAGCCCCACTGTTCCGATCACTAACCACCGTACCCACGAGGACAACACGATAGCCTCCGGCAAACTTTTCTATTAATTCAGTTTAGTCACGAAATTTGCCGGGATTCTATTCGATTGTCACAGGCCTTCGGTTTTTATTGCTGAGGTTGCTCGGCCATGTAGACCAGTTCCCAGATATGGCCGTCCAGGTCTTCGAAGCCGTGCGCATACATGAAGCCATAGTCCTTCGGCTCGCGCGGCGTCTTGCCTCCGGCCGCAACTGCTTTGCGCACCAGGTCGTTAACTTCATCGCGGCTCTCGCAGGAAAGGCACACCAGCACCTCGGTCGCCTCTTTGGCGTTGGCGATCGGCTTCGAAGTGAAGGTCCGGAAGAAGTCCTCGACCAGCAGCATCGCGTAAATGCTGCCATCGTGGATCACCATGCTGGCGGCGTTTTCGTCGGTGAACTGCGGATTGAAGGTATAACCCAGTGCGGCAAAGAATGCCTTCGACTTTTCCAGGTTCTTGACGGGCAGGTTGACGAAGATTTGCTTGTTCATGTTGGCCTCTCAAAAAGGATTAACAGGGTGGTTTGTAAACCTATGACGCGCCAGCCTTCTGCAAATCGACATCAGGCAGGAAAAAATTTCGGTCGCGAATATAGCATTCCATTTTTGACAAGAGGCTCTCAGATTGTCACAAACACAAATATTATTAAAAAATACAAATATGTGACAATTGGCGTGCTAGATTGATGGACGTACCTTGAGCGTTAGCGCTCCGGGTTCCCCACATCTATAAGCGATAGGAACAAGTATGAAAAAATTCATCTTTGCTGCGGTGCCCGCAATCCTCATGACCGGTTGTGCCGACATGGGCCCTGCCGATCCCGGCGTCAAGGAAGAAGCCATCGTGGTGACCGGCTCGCACATCCCGCGCAAGGCGGGCAACCTCGCCTATACAAACACGCAGGTTGTTGATAAGGATGAGCTGGCACGCCAGATTCAGAACCAGTCGGCGACGAATAACGGAACGGGCCGCTGACTGTTCGTTTTGACCAAGCAAAGCCCCGAAAGCCGGCAGACGGTTTTCGGGGCTTTTTTGCAGGGTCAGTTCTTTGCCGCGATGTAAGCGACGCGGAGCTTTCCCGTTCCATTTGCAGCAGCCGTTTCGCAATTGCGCCACGGACTGGAACACCCGTCAGGCTCACCTCCTTCATCGCCAAGGTGCCGGCAGCATCGTCAGCCCCCTGCTTCGCTGTCGCCAGGGCATGCCGCCATGCAGCTGCAATCGCCGCCTTGAACTACGCAATATGCATGCCCCAGCGCGCCTTAGGCGCTGGTGACCTTCGCCCGCTCGCCGCGCACCGTCCTGTTCCCGGTTGCGTATTTCAGTTCGCTGTCCACCGCTCTGTCGAACACGGCAAGATCAGCGGCGACCGCGTCGCACAGGTCCTGAAGGATTGCCTGGATGACATCAAGCTGACAATCGACTCGATGGAACCGGTCGACGCAGACTTGGCGCTGTTGTTGACCACCCTGCACTTCCGCCTCAAACCCCGCCTGGAGGATTCAGGCATCCGGCTGGTCTGGAGTGCGGGAAGTGCCCACACTCGAGTGGCTGGCGCCATCCAAAGCCCTGCATATCCTGCGCCACATGCGGGCCACCGAAAGTCGCTATGCGATGAGCACGCATGACAACAGTATTCAGATTTCGATTGCCCGTGATGGCGAAGGCTTCGATCCGGGTGCCGCTGCAGGTGGCTCAAGCGTTCCGGCCTGCCCGGCCGTGAGCGCAAAAGAACTCTCCTTCTCCGCCCAAAACCAGCATTTTTTACAGTTACAGGTGACCAGCAAAGCCGGTTTAATAGCGGCCATTCACAACAACTTTTCGGGACATCGTATGCATATGAGTACTACCGAAGTTTTCCTGATCGCGATGCTGATCATCTTCACAGTGCCTTACCTGATATGGCGGTTAGGCGACACCGACTATTACGCGCCGCTTGTGATCGTGCAGATCATGGCGGGTATCCTGCTTGGCCCCGGCGTCATGGGCAAGGCCTATCCCGAATATTTCGAGTTCGTGTTCAACCCCGCCGTGCTGCAATCGATTAACGGCATTGCCTGGTGGGCAGTCATGATCTTCGTAATGATTGCGGGAATGGAGCTGGACCTGAAAAAGGCCTGGGAGCACCGCCGCGAGAGCACGATCACTGCGGCGCTTGCGCTGGGCACGCCACTGGTAGCAGGCTGCATCGTGGCGTTCGGCATGCTGAATTTCCCCGGCTGGATCGGCGCCAAGAGCATGGACTGGCAATTTGTGCTGGGCGTGGGCATGGCTTGCGCGGTAACGGCCCTGCCTATCCTGATCCTGCTGATGGAAAAAATGGAGATCCTGCGCGTGCCGTTCGGCCAGCGCGTGTTGCGCTATGCCAGCCTGGACGACATCGCCATCTGGGGCGTGCTGGCCATCATCCTGCTGGACTGGACCCGCGTCGGCCGTCAGGCTGGCTTCATCGTCGCCTTCGCGATCGGCGCCACGCTGTTCCGCAAACTGATGGTGCGCATCCCTGCACGCGACCGCTGGTATGCAGCCCTGATCTGGCTGGCCCTGTGCGGCTTCGCAGCTGACTGGGCGGGCCTGCATTACATGGTCGGCGCCTTCCTGTCCGGCGTCGTGATGGATGCGGAATGGTTTGGCGAAGAGGCCATGGACAATATGCGCCGTAACGTACTGATGGTAATGATGCCGGTCTACTTCCTCAGCACCGGCCTGAAAACCAACTTCGGGGTGGGTGGTCCAGCCGTATTCATTGCAGCCGGCGTGCTGCTGGTTGCTTCCGTCGGCGGGAAGCTGGCTGGCATCCACGTTGCCGGCCGCATCCTGAAATGGCGGCCAGGCGAAGCGTCGATCATCGGCTGGCTGCTGCAGACCAAGGCGCTGATCATGATTATCTTCGTCAACGTCCTGCTCGACAAGCAACTGATCACCAACGATTCCTTCACCGCCCTGCTGCTGATGGCAGTCGGCAGCACCATGCTGACGATTCCGGTGGTGTATCCCAAGTTGCACCGCCAGCCAGGCATCTGGCCGGCCAAGCCCGTTGCCCCAGCTGTGCCGGGCATGCGCGGCGCTACCTGACAGCTTCACGGCCTCAATGCCACGCGGAACTGGCCGCGTGGCTTTTTTATTGGTGACTACAAATGAACGACTTCCATCCACCGCGGCATGGCTGGCGCAGCATGGCGCTCGCCTGCGGCGGCATTTTTATGGCGATTGCCTTGCTGGCCTATTGCTCGTTCGACCTGCACGTGTTGCTGGTGCTTGGTTCGTTCGGCTCGACTTCCGTCATCCTGTTTGCCTTCCCCGAAAGCCATTTCGCTCAGCCGCAAAGCGTCATTGGCGGCCACCTGGTCAGCTCGGCAATTGGATTGCTGGTATTGGCACTGTGCGGGCCCACGTGGTGGAGCCTGGCGCTGGCGGTAGCCTTGTCGGCAGCAGCAATGATGGCCAGCCGCACCGTGCATCCGCCGGCCGGATCGAATCCAATCATCGTATTCCTCGCGGCGCCGGGAACACTGGATTGGCATTTCCTGCTGTTTCCGACCTTGTTGGGAACTGTGGCACTAGTGGCAACCGGGGTGCTGTACCACCGTGCCAGCGGACGTGCATATCCGCTGTATTGGCGCGCTGGTCAGCCCGCCGCGGCGCAGCCGGCGGCGCGGGATAAAAAGGAGCGTCAGGCGGCTTGATCGACAGCGAGCGCCGTCATCGGGTCGAAGATGCGCAACACGCGTTCTATGTGGCTGACCGTGCCCTGTTTGAAGAAACCCTTTTCTTTCGCTTCCTGCGGCGTCATCAGGTTAAACACCAACGCCATGAAGCTTTCGGAATCGGACTCCCACACGAGTACTGGATCACGGCCTTTGCCCATGTCGCCATGCGCCTCACCGTTGTGAACCCTGATGTGGAACACCTCGTGGTCGACGTGGAACTCGTAGGTTTCCGACAGGTTCTTGGCGAGCGCCGGCTTGAAGGTGCTAAGCATGCCGTGCAGCATCCAGTGCGGCAGGAAGTACTCGTCGGGCTTCTTCGGTTCCGCCAGCAGAGGAATACCCCAGCGTATCAGCGACAGCAGGGTTTCATCGAGCTTGCGTCCGTGCTCGGTCAGTTCGTAAACCGATGCCACGCCCGGCGGCGGGAGTTTGGCGCGCGAAACCAGTCCGTTGCGTTCCATTTCCTTCAGGCGGGCGGACAGCAGGTTGGTGCCGACACCGACCAGAGCGTCCTGCAAGTCCTTGAAGCGCTTGGGGCCGGACAACAGTTCACGCACGATCAACAGGGTCCAGCGTTCGCCAAGAACGTCCAGGGTACGGGCCAGAGGGCAATACTGGTTATAGCTACGGGTTTCTTTTGTCATGGCCAGAATATCTCTCAACACGGCAGACGTGTCAACGAATTTATATTGTTGACACTACATGTTTTTAAAGTGTAATCTAAAAAAATAAATAGCCTTCTTTCTATTTTTTTCAACTCCACACTTTCGGAGACGCAATGAAACGATACATCGAATGGATCATTCGGCACCGGGTCGCGGTCATTGCCGCCACCCTGGTGCTGACCGCACTGGCAGTATTCCAGGCCCGCAGCATCAAGATCATCATCGACCCGGCAACGATGATGCCGCAATCGCACCCCTACGTTTCCACCAGCACACAAGTGGAACAGGTGTTCGGTTCCAAGCACGTCGTGGTGATCGGCATCCGTCCCCACCAGGGCGATATCTACCAGCCGGAGGTGCTGGCCAAGGTGCAGCGCCTCACCGCCGCCTTCCAGCAAGTGCCTGGCGTGGTGCGCGAAAACATGTTGAGCCTGGCAGCCAAGCGCGCCAAGGACATCGCCGGCAATGCCGACGGCCTGCAGGTGATGCCGCTGATGACCACCGTTCCCGACACCCCGGAAAAAATGGCCGCCCTGCGCAAGGCGGTACAGGCCAATCCGGTCTACCAGAACGCCATTGTCAGCAAGGACAGCCGCACCACCGCCGTCATCGTGGAATTCCGCGACGAGCCGAACGGCTTCCGCACCATCATGGACAAGGTCGAACCGATCGTGGAGCGCGAGCGCGACGCTGCGGTAGACATCCACATCGGCGGCTTGCCGAACTTCCTGGCGCGCATCGAGATCTTCTCCGAGCGCATGGGCATTTTCCTGCCGATCGCCATCGTGATCCTGTGCCTGGTGCTGTTTGAAGCGTTCCGCACCAAACAGGGCCTTCTGCTGCCGCTGGTCACCGCCGCCCTGGCCGTGGCCTGGGGTGTGGGTTTCATGGGTGCTTCCGGCATACCGATGGACGTATTCAACGCAACCACGCCGATCCTGATCCTGGCGGTGGCCACCGGCCACGCGGTGCAGCTGTTGAAGCGCTACTACGAGGAGTACTACCGCTTCACTGAACTGGCGCACCTGGCGCCGCGCGAAGCAAACCTCCAGGCGGTGGTGGCTTCGCTGGTCAAGGTGGGCCCGGTCATGATCGCCGCCGGTACCGTGGCCTCGCTCGGCTTCTTCTCGCTGACGGTGTTCGAAATCAGCACCGTGCGCACCTTCGGCATCTTCACCGGCCTGGGCATCCTGGCCGCGCTGATCCTCGAATTGACCTTCATTCCGGCATTGCGCTCCCTCCTGTCGCCGCCGCCGGAGCGCAAGGCCGGCAGCGGCAAGCGCCGCATCTGGCTGCGCCTGACCGACGCCATCGCGCGCCGAGTCACCGGCGAAAGCCGCGGCCGCGTGTATGCCGGTGCCGCGCTGTTCGTGGGCCTGGCCGTGCTGGGCATGACACGCGTAATCGAAGACAACTCCGTAAAAAAATACTTCGACCCGACCCTGGTGTTCCAGCGTGACGACCACGTCCTGAACCAGAACCTTGGAGGCACCAACACGCTTTACTTGCTGGTCGAAGGCGATCGCAACGACGCCATCAAGGAACCGCAGACGCTGAAAGCGATGGCCGAACTGCAGCAGTTCCTGGAGAAGGACGCCAATGTCGGCAAGACCCTGTCGATGGCAGACTTCGTGCGCCGCATGAACCGCGCCATGCACGGCGACGATCCGGCGTTCGACACCATTCCCGATAGCCAGGAGCTGGTATCGCAATACTTGCTGCTGTATTCGATGTCCGGCGATCCCGGCGACTTCGATTCCTACGTCGACTACGACTACCGGCAGGCCAAGATCACAGCCTTGCTGAAAACCGACAGCACCGCCTACATCGAAGAGCTGATTGCAAAGATCAAGGCGCATATCGGCAGCCAGTTCGGCGACGGTATCAAGGTGCGCATCGGCGGCAGCGCGCCGCAGGACGCGGCGCTGAACCAGGCCATGGTGGAAGGCAAGATCATGAACATCGTGCAGATCGGGGCGGTGGTGTTCGTAATTGCAAGCCTGATTTTCCGTTCGCTGGTGGCCGGCGCGCTGGTGCTGCTGCCGCTGCTGATTGCGGTGCTGGCCAATTTCGGCCTGATGGGATGGACCGGGATCCTGCTGAACATCCCGACCTCGCTGACCTCCGCGATGGCAGTCGGCATCGGCGCCGACTACGCGATCTACCTGATCTACCGCCTGCGTGAAGAACTGGCCCACAATCCTGACGAGAAGGCCGCAGTGCGCCATGTGCTGGGCACCGCCGGCGAGGCCATCCTGTTCGTGGCGGTGGCAGTCGCCGCCGGCTACGGCGTGCTGCTGCTCTCGCCCGGCTTCTACATCCACACATGGCTCGCGATCCTGATCGCCACCGCCATGCTGGTCAGCGCCCTGGCGGCGCTGGTGCTGATCCCGTCGCTGATCCTTACCTTGCGCCCGACCTTCATCTTCGGTGGGCGCGTGGAACGCGACAGCCTGGCCCCGGCTACCATGGCGGTACTGGTGTTGGGTATCGGCCTGGCGGCGCAGGCGCCGCACGCCGATGCCGCCACCGAGCAGGAACTGACCGATATCATGACGCGCAATTCGCAGGTGTCGAAAGTGATCGACTCGACCACCAACGCCACCTTCACCCTGGTCAACAGCAGCGGCCAAAGCCGGGTACGCAAGGTATTCGGCACCACCAAGCTGCAGGAAAACGGCAATGACAATATGCGCATGACGCGCTTTGTCTCACCGCCTGACGTGAAAGGGACGGCCACGCTGCTGGTGGAGCACGCCGAGCGCGACGACGATATCTGGGTCTACCTGCCGGCGCTGAAAAAAGTACGGCGCCTGGTCTCCAGCAATAAGCGCGACAGCTTTGTCGGGACCGACTTTTCGTATGCCGACGTGATCGGCCACCGCGTCGCCGAATGGCAGTACAAGCTGCTGCGTGAAGAGACGGTCGACGGCCAGCCCTGCATGGTGATCGAATCGCTGCCGAAGAACGATGGCGTGCGCTCCAGCACCGGTTACAGCAAACGCCTCGACTGGATCCGCAAGGACAACCTGATGACAGTGCGGTCCGACTACTGGGATGAAGCGAACCAGCCCTTGAAGACCTCGCTGTTCACGGAGCTCGAGTTGGTCGACCCCAAGCGCAACAAGTGGCAAGCCATGAAGCTGGAGGCGCGCAACCTGCAAACCGGCCACCGCACCGAGATCCGCTTCGACAACTTCAAGACCAACCAGCAGGTCAAGGGCGACTATTTCACGTCCGCCTACCTGGAGCGCGAATGAGGCGGTGTCTATTGGCGGCCGTGGCAGCAACGCTGGCGGCCGGCGCCGCCGCCAGCGACCTTCCCCTGGAGGGTTCGCTACGCGGCGCCTGGTACAGTTCCTCTGCCAAGCATGATGGGCGCGACGATGTGGCCAGCGCGGCGCTGTGGCTGAAAACCACGCCGCAGCTGACCGAGCAGCTGCGGCTGGTGGCCGAAGGGTGGGTTCGCAACGACGATGCGCTGGACCGGGCCGGCACTGCCAGCGCCACCCTGCGCCAAGCCTACCTGCAGGCCAGCGGCGGCGACTTCGACCTGCGCTTGGGCCAGCAGTTGATCGTCTGGGGCCGCGCCGACCGCGTCAACCCGACCGACAACGTCACGCGGCGCGACTACACTTTGCTGACGCCGGAAGACGTGGACCAGCGGCGCGGCATCCTGGCGGGCCAGTTGCGCTACCGCCTGCCGCAGGCCAGCCTGACGGCCTACTGGCTGCCGCAATTTCGCCCCAACCGGGTGCCGTTGCCGGCCCTACCCGGCGTGCAGTGGCGCGAGGACATCCCGCACGCACGGCAAGGCGCGCTGAAAGTCGACGCCAGCGGCGGTGCAGTCGATTGGTCGCTGTCCTATTACAACGGCCTGGACGTCAACGCCGACCTGGCGCTCGGCAATCCCACGCCGCGCGGCATGGAACTGCTGCTGACCCACCACCGCGTCCGCATCTTCGGCGCCGATGCAGCCACCGTGGCGGGCCGTTTCGGCCTGCGCGCCGAAGCCGCCTACACCTGGACCGATGACGGCGGCGACCCGCTGCGCAAGAAGCCCTTCCTGTACCTGGTGGCCGGCGGCGACCGCACCTGGGGCGACAACTTCAACATCAACCTGCAGTTCTATGTGCGCCGCGTCAGCGGCTACCGGGACCCGCGCGCCCTGCCCGATCCTGTGCTCGCCAATATCGCAGCCCAGGGCGCGCTGGCAGCCAACCAGCTCGAGCACAGCCAGCATGGCATCACTTACCGCATCGCCGACAAATGGCTGAACGACACGCTGGAAGCGGAACTGGCGGGGGTGGTGTCGCTGAGCCGGCAGGAATACGCGTTCAAGCCACGCCTGACCTACGCGCTCGACGACCACTGGCGCGTGACCGGGGGGATGAACTGGTACCGTGGCAAATTTGATACGTTTTTCGGGCAGCTGGCCGATACTTCAGCTGCCTTCCTCGAGCTGAAATACAGCTTCTGACAGGTGCGCCGCCATGGCGGCGCCCTGCTGGCCACCCTCGGGACAGCGCAGGGTGCGCGTCAATCTAGCATATAAACTTCCGTTACACAACTGACAATATTTACAGGTTGCAAAACATGCGGCAGCCCTGTTTAATGCGTGCCTCTACTATGCTTTTTTAAAGCATTAATATTACAAAAATGAGCTAACAGTTAGACTTTTTTAAAGTCAGACTCATGCAAATGCTGTGGTGCATGCCGGCTTGCGTTGCCGGAACCGATTACTCAACAGTAGAAAGGTTAGCATGAATACCATTGAACAAAGCCAGTGCGACGTCCTGATCATCGGCGCTTCCATGGCCGGGGGCTGCCTGGCCCGCCAGCTCAAGCTGCGCCATCCCGAGATGGCCATCACCGTCATCGACAAAAAACGCGAGTTCGATTACGGCGTCGGCGAATCGATGCTGGAAGTATGGTGGGACTACGCCGCCAAGGACCTGCAACTGGGCCCCTACCTCGACAGCAACCACATTTCCAAGCACGGCCTGCGCTTCTTCTTCGACAACCCCGAGAAGAACCTTACCCTGGCCGACATGAGCGAAATGGGCCGCGCCTGGAGCGATGCCATCCCCGCCCACCAGATCAACCGCAAGCGCTTCGACGAAGACTTGTACCACATGAACCTGGAAGCTGGCATTAATGTAGTCATGAACTGTGCGGCACAGGATATCCAGCTGGACGCCGAAGGCGGCCACGTGGTGCAGACCAGCGACGGCAAGACCATCCGCTGCAAATGGCTGGTCGACGCGGCCGGCTTCCAGGCCCCGGTCGCGCGCAAGCTGGACCTGGTTGAACCGGTCGAGTCGCACCAGATCTCCTCGCGCTGGGCGCGCTTCAAGAACATCAATGTGCTCGACCACCTGGGCGACGACGCCTGGCGCGAGCGCGTGAACTACGTCAGCCGCTTCATGAGCACCACCCACTTCATGTACAAGGGCTACTGGTTCTGGATGATCCCGCTGGAAGAAGACGTGTACAGCATTGGTGTCGTATGGCGCCACGACCAGGCCGACCTGAACATCAAGAACGCCGACGACCTGCTGGCCTTCATGCGCAGCCACAGGGCACTCGACGAGGTACTGGGCCAGGACTGCGAACTGCTGGACTTCCACGGCCTGAAGAACATGTCGCGCATCTCGCGCCAGTTCTATTCCGACCAGCGCTGGTTCCTGACCGGCATGTCGGCTGCCTTCCTCGACCCGCTGTTCTCCTCCGGCTCGGCCTTCCTGACCGAAGCGAACCGCATGATCGTGGACCTGATCGAAACCGATATGGCAGGCGACATGGACGCCGTGCGCAACAAGGCCACCTGCTACAACGCACACTCGCGCTGGTGGCTGGACAACTTCCTGCTGCACATCACGGGCAACTACCATGGTTCCTACGACCTGCTGCGCCAGCTGTTCGAGCCGCTGCTGATGGACTATTTCGGACTGATTCTGCCGTTTGCAATGATGCGCCAGTGGGGCTATGAGCCGGGCATGGAGTACGGCGACGGCAGCGAACTGCGGGCGATGAAACGCATGATGATCGAGAAAGGCGCCGCGTCGCGCGTGCACCATATCACCGACGAACTGGCAGAATTCCTGGCCGGGCACGAAGGCCTGTTCACCCGCAACAGCGGCCGCTATTTCGACCTCAAGATCACGCGAACCTACAACCGCCACAGCCTGACCCGCGGCCGCACCTTGAATCCCTCCGCCATCGACGAACTGCAGCGCGAAATGCTGGAACTGAGCGCCTCGCTGGCCCTGCAGCGCATGGCCGACAGCACCGGCGCCAGCATCAAGGACGAAATGCTGATGATGGGTGTGAAAGCCGTGCTGGACGATCACCTGCCGCTGCGTACCGCTTTCGAGCAGTTCAGCACCCCAGCCCAAGCCGCCGCTGCCGACGCCGCAGCCATGGCGGTCTGACCGTCCACTGGAAGAGAGGTTCACATGCAAACTATGGAAACCGTATCCGCTTACGATCGCACCATGCATGACGTCGCCAACCACATCCTCGGCGTGATCTTCGCCCAGCGCCGCCTGCTGCCGGGCGAGGCGGAAAAGGAGGAGATGTTCCATGTCGAAGCAGCGCCCCATATCGAAAAGGTATTGCGCTGCGTCGCAGCCAACGCGCCGGTCACGCTGGTGCTGCCAGCCTTTCCGGCCAAGTCGCCCAGCCGCTCGAAAACCCTGGGCCACTTGCCCGACTTGGGCGAGGAACTGGCCTTTGCCAACCTGTGCAAGCTGTGCGACGACATCGCCGCCGTCTATCCGCCCGGAGCCAAGGTGATCGTCTGCTCCGATGGCCGGGTCTTCGCCGACATCGTGCGCATTCCGGATGCCGACGTGACCGCCTATAACGACACCATGCGCCGCTACGTGAAGGAAAAGGGCCTGAAGCAGATCGAATTCTTCGACCTGGACGATGTCTACCCGAACATCAAGGACTTCGGCATGCTGCGCGAAGACCTGATGATCATCTACGGCGAGGCCATCGCCAAGCTGCGCGAACGCTGCCGCACCGAAGAATCGGCCGGCGAAATGTACCGCGGCATCTGCCGCTTCATGTTCGAGGATTTCTGCGGCATACCGGCTTTCGACGGCATGTCGCGCACTGCGATCCAGGGCGCGGCGCGGCTGGCCGCTTACCGGGTCATCCAGCGCAGCAATGCGTGGGGCCGCCTGCTGGCGCAGCACCTGCCCGAATCCGTACGGCTGTCGATTCACCCGCAATTCCGCGTTTCGGAGAAGATCGGCATCCGCCTGGTCGATTCGCACGATTGCTGGGCCACCCCTTGGCATTCGGTGGTGCTGCGCCGCGGCGACAGTTACACCCTGGTGCCGCGCCGCGCAGCAGAAGAAATGAATGCCGCGCTGATGTTCCGCGACGGCCGTCCAAGCCACTTCCAAATTGCCGCCTGAACGCGAAAGGATCATGATGCAATACCGCACCACCCCTATCGAACCATTCGGCCTGCTGCTGGAGGCCGTCGACGCCCCCTGCTCCCTGGCCGAGATGCCGGCCGACGAGCTGGTGGCCCTGGTCGAGCAGCACAAAGCCGTGGTACTGCGCGGCTTCAGCGAAATGTCGGAAGACCAGTTCATCGGCCATGCGCGCCGCTTCGGTCCCCTGCTGCGCTGGGAGTTCGGCGAGCTGCTGAACCTGCGTATCGTCAAGCAGCCGCCCAACCACCTGTTCGGCGCCGGCCGCGTGGAAATGCACTGGGACGGCGCCTACCTGACCGAGGTGCCGCGTTTCAGCCTGTTCCAGTGCCTGCACGCCGACCACGAAGAAGGCGGCGGCGAAACGCTGTTCACCGACGCCGCACGCATGCTGGAGCTGGCCTCGCCGCAGCAGCGCGCCGCCTGGGAGCGTGCAGTCGTCAGCTACAGCACCGACAAGGCCGCCCACTACAGCGGCGCCGTGACCGTGCCGCTGGTCTCGCCGCACCGTAATACCGGCGCCCCGACCGTGCGCTTCATCGAGCCGTTCAACGAAGACAACCTGGAGGTCAACCCGGTTGAGGTAAAAGTGCACGAGCTGCCAGGCGAACAGCAGGAAGCCTTTCTGCGCCAGGTGATCGATGTGATGTACGACCCGCGCTGCATGTACCGCCACCGCTGGCATTCGGGCGACTTCCTGATGTACGACAACCACGCGCTGTTGCACGGCCGCGCAAAAATGCAGCGCAACGTCGCGCGCCACCTGCAACGCATCCACGTACTGGACGGCGCACCGCACGACGCCAGCCGTGCCCCGGTATTCATCGGCGCCAAGCAGTCCGACATTCACGTCTGAGGAGCACGCCTTGAACCTGAAAGAGATCAAGAACCTGGTGGCGATCAGCGAACGCCTCGCCACCGCCGGCCAGCCCAGCGAAGAACAGTTGAAAGCCGTCGCGGCGGAGGGCTTTTCCGCCGTCATTAACCTGGGCCTGATGGATGCGCGCTACTGCCTGGCGGACGAACGCTCCAGCGTACTGGCCACCGGCATGTCGTACTGCCACATCCCGGTGGAATTCAGCGCGCCCCAGCTGTCGCAGCTGGAGGCCTTCTTTGCCGCCATGGACAGCAATGCCGACCGCAAGGTATTCGTGCATTGCGCAGCCAATTACCGCGTAAGCTGCTTCATGGCCATGTACCTGCGCGTGCGCTGGAACTGGAGCGAAGAGCAGGCAAACGAACTGATACGCGCGACCTGGGAACCCGACCAGGTGTGGCGCGACTTCATGGCCAGCGCCGCCGCGCGGCTGTTGCCGGCGCCGGCCCTGGCTGCCTGAACCGAAAGGATGGAGATGAAATTGAATGCAACGATGCCCGCCCTGGCAACCCTGCTGGCACTGGGTGCGAGCCTCGCGCCGGCGCACGCCGACGTACTGGTGGACCAGAACGTTCGCCGCACCCAGGCCTTTGTCCTGATGCAGGCGGAGATGACCGACCCCGATACCTTCTTCACCAAGTATGCGGTACCGGCGGAAGTGGAAATCACGGCCAACGGCGGCAACGCCCAGGTAGCCACCTTCGGCAAAAAAGTGCTGGAAGGCGCCTGGGACAACAACTGGACCATCATGCTGAAGTTCCCTTCGGTTGAAGCGGCAACTACCTGGTACTACTCGCCCGGCTACCAGAACGTGATTCCTTATCGCCACCAGGCTACCGCCTGGGGCAATATGGTGATGTTCGAAGGCCTGCCGGAAAGCGCGCTGCGCTGGAGCCTGGCCCGCTACGAAGGCGTGCGCGCCTCCGTGCGCGGACCGCTGACGCTGGACCGGACCCCGGAATACGTGGTCACGGTTTCGCCATCCTGGAAGTCGTCCGAGGGCCAGTTCGCCGTCAGCGCCGGCTTCGACGACGCCGACTTTCACCGCACCCGCCTGAGCGTCGAAGTGAAGATGCCGGCCGCCTACGTCCGCAACGGCCACATGACGCTTAGCGTGGTGCTGGCCGACAGCGCCGGACGCATGCGCCGCCTCGGCAGCCTGCCCGTGCGGGAGATGGCAGCCGATCAATGGCAGCGCATCGAATTCAGCGTCGCCGGACGCGGCGGACGGCACGATGACGACGGCATCGACCTGTCGCACGTGACCTCGGTGCAGTTTGGCTTTACCGGCCACCGCATGGATACCACCGCCGGCGGCGATATCCAGATCCGCAACCTGAAGGTCGAAAACTGACATGAACCAGCCCGACTTGGCCGCCTTGTACGCTGCCCGTTCGACCCTGCGCAGCGAACGGCTGCAGCGTTTCATGCAATTGCGCATGGGCGCTGTGCAGGGTGTGATTTTCGACCTGGACGGCACCATGGTGGATACGGCGCCGGACTTCGAACTCGCCGTTAACGCCATGCGCGCCGATTACGGGCTGGCGCCGCTGCCATTGCGGCAGGTCACCGACTGCATCGGCAAAGGCTCGGAGCACCTGGTGCGCTCGACGCTGGCCCCAGGAATGGAGCCATCACGGGTGGAGACGGAATTGCCGAATGCGCTGCGCGCATACCAGAAGCACTACGGCGAAATCAACGGCCGGCGCGCCCGTCCCTACCCGCAGGTTTATCGCGGGCTGGCAAGGCTTCAGGACGCCGGCATTGCCCTGGCTTGCGTCACCAACAAGCCCTATGGATTGGCCATGACCTTGCTGGAGAAGACCGGCCTGGCTCCCTACTTTTCGCTGGTGTATGGCGGCGACAGCTTGCCCATGAAGAAACCGCACCCACTGCCGATCCGGGAAGTGTGCCGCGCCTGGTCGCTGATGCCCGACCAAGTGATGATGGTCGGCGACTCCAGCAACGATATTACGGCCGCTCGCGCGGCAGGCTGCCTGGTGCTGACCGTCCCCTACGGGTACAACCATGGCCAACCGATCGCCGACGCGGGCGCCGACCAGATGATCGACGACCTGATGCAAGTAGCGTCGCTGCTAGGCCTGTAAGCGGAAGGCGGACGTTTCCAACTCAATTATCCGGAGATCGTATGAACTGCTGGAAAACGGAACAACTGGGGCTGCTGTCGGATACGGAAACGGACGCCGCATTCCGCGCTGAGCTGACCCGCATCACGCGGGAACTGGGTTTCAGGTACTGGTCGTACCTGCTGCGCATTCCAACCGCCGGCCAGACCGCGCCGCGACTGCTCGACCTCAACAACTACCCGGAAGCGTGGCGGCAGCGCTATGCGGAGCGCAACTACTGCTTCATCGACCCCACCCTGGAACAAGGCGCCTGCTCGGTGCTGCCTTTCGTGTGGAACGAACAGCTGTTTTCCTCCGTGCCGGAGATGCGGGCCGAAATGCGCAACAGCGGCATCGAAGTGGGCTGGTCGCAATCGTGCTACGACGGCAAAGGGCTGGGCGGCCTGCTTTCGCTGTCACGGCCATCCGGCGCAATCACGCAGAAAGAGCTGCTGGACAAGTCCGATCGCATGTCGTGGCTGGCGCAGGCCGTGCATGAAATCCTGGGCAAGCGCCTGCCCGTCTTTCTGCCGCAGGCACGCATTGGCCTGACGACCCGTGAAATCGACGTGTTGCGCTGGAGCGCCGATGGCTGCACCGCCCACGAGATCAGCAACATTTTGACCATCTCCGAGCGCACCGTGAATTTTCACATCAACAATAGCCTGATCAAGCTGCAATCGCAAAACAAGACCGCCGCCGTGGTCAAGGCGGCCCGGCTTGGCCTGCTCTGAATGATACTATTGACAACCTAGGACAATCATCCTAACATTGGCTGAACTTAGGACAAACGTCCTACCCCTGAATCAGCCAGACATGCCGACCCGCGAACATATCCTGCTAGCTGCCGACCAGCTGTTCTACCAACAAGGCTTCGAAAGTACGTCGTTTGCGAATATCGCCGATGCGGTGGGAATTTCTCGCGGAAATTTCTATCACCACTTCAAGTCCAAAGACGACATCCTGGAGGCGGTCATTGCACTGCGCACGGAACGCACGCAAGCAATGCTCGACCAATGGGAGGCGCAAGGCGGGACGCCGGAAGAACGTATCCGTTGCTTCATCCAGATCCTGATCGCCAACCGTACCAAGATCATGGCGCACGGCTGCCCTGTCGGCACCTTGAGCAGCGAGTTGGCAAAACTCGATCACTCATTGCAGGAAAAAGCTGCTTCCCTGTTCACCCTCTTCCGCGCCTGGCTTGCGCGCCAATTTGTTGCGCTGGGAAGAAAAAAGGATGCCGACGCGCTCGCAATGCACTTGCTGGCGCGCAGCCAGGGTGTGGCGATGCTGGCCAACGCCTTCCGCGACAAAGCATTCGTCCAATCAGAAGTCGACCAGATGAATCAGTGGCTGGCCGCTATCGCGACCGGTAAACAAAAAACCTGACGGAGAAACCCATGCATATCGTGCTGCTCAAGTTTTCTGAAAACAGGGGCCATGCCCCTGACTATATGGACGCCCATAACGCCTGGTTGAAGCGTGGATTCGAGGATGGCGTCTTTGTACTGGCCGGCACTTTGCAACCACGGCGCGGCGGAGCGATTATTGCCCGGGATTGCAGCCTCGACGACCTGCAAGCACGCATCGCGGACGATCCTTTCGTCGCAGCCAAGGTGGTGCAAGCGGAGATCCTGGAAATTTCGCCATCCAAAGTCGATCCCCGCCTTCAATTCCTGTTGGCTTGAGACGCCGCCTCTCTTTCTTCAATGGCAGGCCGGGCAAGGCATAGCCAAAGCGAACGCCGCGTGGTCACCCTGGTCGTAAGCATCGAGTTCGCTGTAGCCATTGGTCGCCGTCGCACTCACGTATAGCAGCTCGGAGAACGCCGCATTCGGGCATGCTTCGAGCAAGCTGGAGACGACCGCCGCCTTGGCATACTGGAAGGCACCCGCCGGCAGGAAGCCATTGCTGCCCATGTCGCCGACAACGCCGCTGGTGCTGGCTACTGCCAAGTCCGGGCCAGCGCCGCGAGCCGTCCTGAACGAATAGGTGGCAAAGTTATTCGGGTGGCGCGCAGTGAACGAGAGCAGCGCTGTGTCGCCCGGGTCGCTGTAGTTGTGGAAACCGCACAGCGGGTCGGGCGAGACGCTGCCGCCGACCGGATGCACCTCCGCCTGGCATCGGTTGTTGTCAACCCGGACCACCATGCGGAAGCCCATCGTGTCACCGCCCGGCGCCAGGATGCGGTTATAGGCAGGTGCCGGCACCGTGTCCACCGTGCCGGTGCCGAACGGCGCGTCGGCATCGGTAATGCGCAGGTCGATGCCTTTCGCAGTCCAGTTCACCAGCGCCCCTGCCGCATCGAACAGTTCCAGCCGCATTTCGTAACGACCTGCCGCCATGTCGTCAGACGGCGGTGTACCGCTTGGAGTTCCAGCCAGGCCGTCAGTCTGGAAGTATGCCGTTGCCAGGTCGACATGCTCATTCAGGACGATCCACTCGTCGCCCGATGGCGACACCGGAGGGCGGATACGGAACAGGTTGGGCAATGGCGCCGGGCTCGGCCCGGTTGTCGGCATTGGCCCCATCAGGTCCGACGAATAACTGGTACCGGTCTTGTAGTGGCGATACACGTCGGCCGCCATGGCCTTGGGTGCGGCCAGCAGCGGCTCCGAACCCGGAGCGACCATGCCGGAGACTCCGTCGGTCCCACTCAGGCGCCGGTACGACCAGCGGTAGTACGGGACACCCTTCGTTGAAATCAGTTCGGTGCGGCTGAAATCGACGCGCGGCTCCAGCGTGCCGCCGAATGGCCTGCCGTCGTTGGTCAAGCCTTCGACACCGGCGGTCTGGATCTCGCGCACGGCAACGCCGTTACCGATCGAAAGCACGACAACCTGGCATCCCGGCAGGTCCGGTTCTTCATCGCAGCCTGGCACGCGTGGATCGGTGATGCGGATGGTGACTTCGCTGCCGCACTGGTAGTTCCAGTAGGTATGGCAGTACTTCGACGGGTGGTAGATCACTTCGAAGCCGTTGCCGAAGTCATACTCGACCCAGAAATACAGGTCGGGATGGTCGCCGCCGCAGCGATAGAACAGCGTGGTCTCGAAGTTGCCGAATTCGTCCGTCATGACCACCGCCATTTCATCGCAGCGGAACAGCCACCACCAGTGCGGCCAGTGGCAGAACCATGGCACCAGCAACTTCCAGTTCTCCGCCAGCGCATTGCGCAGCAGCTCGGCCGAACCGCTGCGCAGGTGGCGCGACAGGTCGAAAGGCATGTCGATTGGAACAGGCGGATCGGGCTGCGGATCGAAGCGCAACGCTGCGCGGCGCGGGCCGGGACCAGGGACCGGAATCGGCGGCCGCTCCAATACTTTGATCAAATCGTCGCGCAGGCGGAAGATGTCGGGGTCCGGCAGCTTCAGGATCCAGAGCGGAATCCGGTCGACTTCGCAGATATGGACGCGCGCGTTGCAGACAGCCCGGTTGTCGGACTGGCGTACGACCTTTCCATGCACCCAGCAAAAGCAGAACGGCCACCAGTCAATGATGGCGCCCGGGATTTCAATACGCGTGAAGTCGCGTTCACGGTGCAGTACCGGTTCGTACGCGCCCATGCGCTTCAGCCGGTCGGCGCCGGGTTTGGCCGCGTCGATGCGTTCGCTCACGGGCGCAATCAGCACCCGGGAAGTGCCCATGCCACGGGGCGGCATGGGCAGCTCGAATATGCCGTCGCGGATTTCGATGCGTTGCATCTCCTGTCCGCGCTTGTCGTACACATAAGCCGCGAGCGGCAGTTTGAAGTCCGGACGTTCGCCCGTTGAGACCTGGATGGTGACCTGTTTCGCTGAATCTTGGGATTGCTTGCTCATGGTGTTCCTCGCTCAAGTGTTCTGCAGCATTGCAATGGCACGCTGCATGCAGGGCACTTTACGAAAGCGAGGAGAAAGTTGAATTGGTACTGGCACCCAGTTTCCCGGTTGCCCAGCACCCATTTTCTTTTGGGTCAGCTACAAAGGTAACCAAGTTTGATGCGCCCGGCCGGCAGTTGCGTGACTCCGTTCGCGCGCAACCAGAGGCGTTTCGGCAGGTGTTCAAACAGTGGCTTGCCGGCTCCTAGCAGCACCGGATGAACCACCAGCTGGATCTCATCCAGCAGCCCGGCACTCAGCAAGTTCGATACGAGCGACGCCCCACCCACTGCATGGATGGCTTTCCCCGGCGCTTGCTTCAATTCGCGCACCTGGTCCAGGTTATTCAGGATGGTCGTATGGGCCCATCCCACCGTCTCCAGACTCGATGACAGTACGTAATGCGGGGTTCGCGCGGCGAAATTTGCGTACTCGATCTCGCCGGGGGCAGGCAAACGTCCGGTGTTCTCGAGAACTGCTTGCGGATTGGCTTGAATTGCTGACCAGTAGCCTTCGTACGCCGGGTACATACGGGCGCCCAGCAGGCAGGCATCGATCCGCGGCGCCAGGTCAAAACAGTCGCCCCAACTGTCAACCCAGTCGAGTTGAACGTCCTCCCCTTCGATAAATCCATCCAGCGAGACTTGCAATGCGGCGATAATTTTCCTCATTCTGTCCTCCGTACGGTTCGAATGCGCTCAGGGTGCGCATCTACTCGTACGACGGATCAGCAATAAGGAAATCGACACAGAAACAAAAAAACTGCCTAGACGTCAGCGCCATCGGAGAGGACGGCACGGAAAGTTATCTCAATCAGTTGTGGTGGAAACGCAAGCCGGCTGACGCCAATGAGATTGCTCGCGCATTGCGGGCGATCGACACCATACATCTCTTTCCGCACCTTTCCCGCCACCTCGAACGCGGCATCTACGTCCAGAACGTACAGCGTCTCTTCAACAACGTTATCCAGCGTAGCGCCGAATTCGGCCAGCAGAGTGATTGCGTTCAGGTAGGTCTGCCGCATCTGTTGTTCCATGCCTGAGAAATCAGTTGGCTTTCCGTTGGCATCGAGCGTTGCCGGTGCAACCAGAACGCCCTCGCTGTCATGACCGAGTTGACCGGACACATAGATCACGTCTTTTACCTTGACCGCCTGACTGTAGCCGTAGATGCCTTCCCAGGCAACGCCGTGATTGGCGAAAGTTTTCTTGAGGGTTTTACTCATCATGCTCCCATGGTTCGTTTCGTATTCGAATGCCCGGAGGTTATTTACACGAGCAACCGGGCCAATTTTCACAAAACGAATCTGTTTCCGCATCCCTAAAAAGAGTTACGGCATGCAGCGCTACGCTGCCCAAAGGAAAAATAAATGTCGGAAGCCATAGGAAATCGCAGATATAAAAAGGCCAACCGTAATGGGTAGCGCCGCTATCGCACCGTGTGCGACGGTCACTTTCCGGAGCCGACTGGCGGCACATAATATCCGGCACCACGGATTTGACAGTTGTCGCAATGCTGTCGATACTTGTCCTTCCATCTCTTGCCGAACCATGATCCCGATCCTGCCACCCCGCGAATCCCTCACCGTCGAATTCAAAAGCGACCGCAAATGCCTGTCCGACAACGACCTGGTTGAGGCCGTGATTTGCCTAGCCAACGCTGACGGTGGCGAGCTCTGGCTGGGAGTGGAGGACAATGGCACGCCAACCGGCCTGCACATCGAACACTTGCAAATAGATGGGTTGGCAGGGCTCATAGCCGCGCGCACCTCACCCTCGCTGGCTGTCATGGTCACACCAGTCGCGCTGGGCACTGTGAACGTGGCCCGTATCACAGTCCCTAAGGCCCACGGCGAAGTGGCGACCACCGGCGGCGTATACTTGCGCCGGCGACTGAAAGCCGATGGCCAGCCTGAGTGCGTGGCGATGCTGCCACATGACCGCAGCAGCCGCGCCAGTACTTTCGGCCTGGTGGATGCCTCGGCACAGGTGGTGGCTGGCGCAAAACTAAATGACCTTGATCCGCTTGAACGCGAACGGTTGCGCCAGTGCGTGCAGCAATACGGCGGCGACCGCGTCCTACTGGAACTCGATGACGAAGCGCTCGACGGCGCGCTGGGCCTGACTGCCCGCCAGAGCGATGGCACCCGCGCGCCCACACTGACCGGCCTGCTACTGATAGGTAAGGAACTGGCCTTGCGCGAACTGGTGCCAACGCACGAGTTCGCATTTCAGGTGTTGGAGCGCGAGGCAGTCCGCCTCAACGAATTCCGCCGCTTCCCTTTGCTCAAGGCGCTCGACTGGCTGGAGACAAATTTCCGCCCCTACAATCCTGAGCGCGAGATACAGGTCGACCTGTTCCGGGTGCCTGTGCCCAAGGTGGACCTGGGGGCGTTCCGCGAGGCTGTAGCGAATGCGCTGGTGCACCGTGACTACCACCGCCTGGGCGCGGTGCATGTGCGGATGGACGACGAGGGACTGACCATCAGCAACCCTGGCGGACTAATGGACGGCGTGACGTTGGCCAATTTGCTCACCACGGAACCAAGGCCACGTAACCGTGCCCTGGCCGATGCAATGAAGCGCATTGGCGTAGTTGAGCGTTCAGGACGTGGTGTCGACAAGATTTATCGTGGTATGTTGCGTTTCGGGCGGCCTGAGCCCGATTATCGGCGTACCGATGCCACCAGCGTCGTTTTACGGATGGCGACGACGGATGCGGACGAAGCCTTTTTGAAGCGGGTGATCGAAGAGGAAAGCCTGCGCGGCAGTCCGCTGCCGATTGACAGTCTGATTGCCCTGGCGGCGCTGAAAGGATTGAAGCGCCTGACGACCGAGGAGCTGGCTATTCACATCCAGCGCGATCCGGCACAGGCCAAGCGCACGGTGGAAGCCCTGGTCGAGGCAGGCCTGGCACAAGCCCATGGCGCCACACGTGGCCGGACCTATACTCTGGCCGCTGGCGTTTATCAGGTTGAAGGAAGCAAGGCGGCTTACACACGCCAAATGGGGTTCAGCAGCTTGCAGCACGAGCAAATGGTACTCAACTATGTTCGGCAGCATGGGATGGTGCGCCGTGGCGACGTCGCTGATTTGTGCCGTTTGACGCCGATTCAGGCGCGCGATCTCTTGAAGAGACTGAAGGAGTCCGGTCAACTGCTGCAGCACGGTGAACGGCGCGCAGCGTACTATGTTCTTGGCAATGCGGTAAATCCGGCTTGATCGGCGCTTTGGACGTCTTTGGACGTCTTTGAACTTGTTTGGACGTCACGTCCATATTCAGGCCGGTGCTGGCGCCGACCAGAGGCAGCGGCACGAGATTGTGAGCGGGGCGCGACAGCCTCGTGCAATCGCATGATATTTACATTTTCATTCGGCTCCTTCCGCCGCTGTGTGTCGTTGCGCATCTTTTTAGGCAGCCCACAATGATACAGATAAAGGGACAGTCTGCTTTCGCCCCTTTGCGGACGGTCATGATTCCGCAAAACGGCCGTTCAACGTCATTGCTCAGCAGGGCCGGAAGGCGTCCGTTGGAGCGAACTGCTGGCCGCTATTTCGGCATACTCGACGGCCCTGTGCGCGCTGATTCCTTGGGTCTGTTCAAGGGAAAGTGTATCCTCCGCGATGTTCAACTGGAACCTTGGCCTCGTGCTAGGCCCCGTCAGAAAGAGCTTTCCGCTTAAACCGCACGTCTCGTGATGGAACGGCACGGTATTAGCGAGCTTGGCAGAAAAAGGAGGTTCAGACGACTGGTGTACGTCGTCCCAAAGTTCGAATATTCGATCGAATGCTTGCTTCGAAACTTCTAGCCATACGCCCAGTGAGTATGCCGTGTCCCATTCTTTAACTTTGAATGGAAGCAGCCCTCTTACAAAATATCTGTGGCTTGTGTCGTCGGCTCCCCAAATCGCACACAGATCATCCGTGGCACGAGTTCGACTTTCACGATCCTCAGGGGGAACGCGCAAGAAAGCATCGGGACGCCTGAAACTGAGTTCGATTTCGGATATCGGGTGCTGCTTCCCACAGCAGGAACATATTGCTAGTTCTGTCATTTAAATGGCCAACGTCGCTGTTCAGTGACGCCGCTAGGCGTCCGCTGGAACAAATGGTTGGGATAATAGCTCATGCCCAACGCCGACCAGAAAATTTGACCGATGTTTTTCGCACTAGCCACGCAAGAAAGATGGCAACAGGAATACCTAAAATGAGCTCCGCTCCCATGCCTAAGAGGTCACGCGGTAGCGGAAAAAGCTGTCCCTTTGGCACAAAATGTGAATACTCGAAAGCTAAGAGCACAAGCCCGCCAGCTAAATGGACTGCGGCAGCAACAAGAACCAAGCGATACCGAATGAGTATGCCAAGTACCAAGGCCGGAACGATCCAATAAAGAGACCGCCAGAGCGTAGCGAATTGCTGAAATTGCGTCGGATCCGGATTTTCAATGGCACCGGTGCTTGCGAGGAACGACATGCGGCCAAACACGCAAGTCCCCAACAGCGCCGAAAGTGCGCCGATATATGCCGATTTCGCTTTCAACGTTCCTCCCAACGTGACAAGTAACTGGCTGCCGGAGCGCGCAGGGTGGAGGCAGTCCAGTTGACTGCATGGTTGGGGCGATGCGAATTCATGCGGTGCGCCTGAATAGGAAACCGATACCCCAAAAGACGGCTGTAGTGAGAACTAAGTACACGAAGCCGAGTACGACGACCGGAACAGCGCTATCGGGTTGTGCGGACGGCGAACCGGAAATGCCAATACCAACAAGCTCACGATATGCGGCAACGCCAACAATGACATAGATCGTCAATAGACCAGCGAACGAAAAAAGCCAGGGACTTGAGAGAACGCTGCGGCGAACGAACACAAAAAATCCCGCCTCCACCAACGGCAAAAGCAGAACCCACCAGAGCAAGGCTTGGGATTTCAGGACAGCGCTAAACATGGGCTCCCCAACGTTTCAGCTCAGTGGCGGCCGTAGGCCGTCCACTGGAGCGCCTTGTTGGGCTGTTAGCCGCACAAGACCATGACGAACTGCGAATTCTTCGCATAGTTCCGCAAGCTTATCTGGGTCCGCCCAGAATTGCCGATCTAGTTCATCCAAGCGCTGCTGCCTCGAATCGCTAGATGTGTTCGCCAAGAAATCTCTTCTCGCCGATGTATTTTCAGGTACGTCTTTGAAACCGAAAACGATCTGCTTTGCTTTTTGAAGTAGAAGTAGACTTTCTACGGCTCCCATAGCTTCCAGTCCGCGCAGCGCCGCATGGTATGTGGAGGCTGAACTATTGTGAAAATACTGATCAAAGCCACCGTTGTACACTTCGCCAGAAAGGCAGCCGACTGCCCAGTACTGTAGTTCGTGCTCAGATAACGAATTCAGCCCAGCTGGGGTTTTGTAAACGATGTCGACAAGATTGCGCCAATAAATGCGGATTGGGTCCGTTGCGTCAAGCTCGCGCTCGCGCTTTGCCGCAATCTTTGACGCTTCAATTTGCGCTCGAGTACCTGATCTACAAGGCATGCAACGTCCTCCATTTCGTTCCGCAGTTTCCTGCAAAATGAGCACGCCGCAATCAGAACATGGAATCTTCATCTGGTGTTAGGCTCATCGTGGCTGTTCAGCGGCGCCGTCAAGCGTCCGCTGGAACTGAAAGTTAGCACTAAATGCTTTTATCACCGCTAAGGTCATTTCGTCATCAGTGCATGAAACTTTGCGCGGTTTTCGGCCAGGAATTTCTCGCACACGTCAGCTTGGCCCGGTATGAAGGAAGGATCTGCAAATTTACCCTTTTCATTCCCGATAGCGGACCGAAATTCCTTGTCGAATTCAGAAAGCCATTCCTCCATCATCGGTCGAGTTGCCCCAAGCTTCGGTGCAACCAGCATGAGACTCCGCTGGATATTTAGCAGGCGCGCCTTGCTTTGTTCATCCTGTGTGGCACCGCTTCCCATGCCATAGACAATTGAACACCGGACCGCCGAGCGCGCCAATGCAATTGAGTCATGAGGAACAGCGTC
>Ga0209257_1001543_pt1 | contig 26806 bp, 21 predicted proteins | sample AraplaCvi_mCL_r2_FD_184277 | JGI IMG/M metagenome (GOLD analysis project Ga0209257, IMG submission 184277) | Arabidopsis root microbial communities from North Carolina, USA - plate scrape MF_Cvi_mCL_r2 (SPAdes) (version 2) | ecosystem: Host-associated > Plants > Roots > Endosphere | place: USA...
TAGGCGCGGGCGGCCTCCTGCGGGCGAAGGCCGGCGCGGTCCAGGATGCGGATGAAGGGCAGCGCCGAGCCGTCCATGATCGGCATCTCGGGGCCGTCCACCTCGACCACGGCGTTGTCCACGCCCAGCATGGCCAGCGCGGCCATCAGGTGCTCGATGGTCGCGACGGTGACGCCCGCCGCGTTGCAGATCACGGTGCCCAGCTGGGTCTTGCAGACCGCCTCGCCGCTGACCGGCACGACGTTGTCGCGGTCCTTCACGTCGGTGCGCACGAAGACGATGCCGGCGTTGGCGGCGGCGGGGCGCACCGAGACGCGGGTGTAGGCGCCGGTATGCACGCCCACGCCGGCGAACAGGGCCGGAGACCTGACGGTGTGTTGGAACGCGGCCAAGGCAGACCTTCCTGCAACGAACTCGGTGCGATGACCGACCTAAGCCCCCAACGCGCTGGCTAAGCTGCTTGATGCAGCGCAGCAAAGCACTTCGTGTTTCGCAATGTTTCGCTTCAGGATTGGTTAACCGATCAGCTCAACTGAGCACTGTTTTTGCTCGGTTTTGCCGCGGAAGAGGTGAATCTAGACCGCCGGGTACAGCTGCGTCCCCACCAGGTTCCGCGCCCGATCCAGGATCCGCACCTGGACGGCCCGGCCCAGCTTCGCGAGGCACGCGGCCAGCCGCTTGGCCTGAGCCTCGGCCCGCCCGCCGGAGCGGAAGACCAACGGCTCGATCCCCGCGCACAGGACCGCCCAGCCATCGGCCAGCGGCGAAACCCAGATGATGCGGTTGGCGCTCATGGGAAACCTCCCGGAGTTGCCCCCGGGAGGCTTTTAGCAAGTCCCGCCGTTCATCGGCGTGACCATTTCGTGGAGTTTTGCCGACGCCGCGACCGGCGTTCGCCTTGATCGCCCTAGTTGGCCAGGCGGCGCAGGAAGGACGGGATCTCCAGGTCCTCGTTCTGGTCCAGGTCCTCGACGTGCTGCGTCGCCTCGACCGGCTGGGCGCCGCCCCGCGAGGGGGCCGGCGCCGGGCGCGGCGCGGGGGCCGCGGCCATCGGGGCCTGGGCGGCTGGAGCCTGCTGCGGGGCGTCGTAGCGCGGACGACCACCGAAGATGCTCAGGAACCCACCGCGCGGACGGCGCGGCTCATAGGCCGGCTCGGCGAACAGCGGCTCGTCCTGCAGGTCGCCGGCCTCGGCCGCGTCCGGATCGACGATGCGGGTGACCGGCTGGACGATGGCGGGCTCGACCGGCGCGGCGGCGGCCGGCGCGCTGAAGATGTCGGGCTGCTCCTCCTCGCGGGCTTCCATGGCGTACTCGGGCTCGGCGGCCTGGGCGGCGACCGGTTCCGGGGCGGCCTGGGCGGCCACCGGCTCGGGCGCCCGCGGCGACACCGTGGCGCGCAGCGGTTCGGCCTGCAGCGAGCGGCGCTCGATCTTGGGCTCGATGGCGGCGATCGAGGCGCCGTCCATGCCGGTGGCGACCACCGACACCCGGATCATGCCCTCCAGCGTCGGGTCGAAGGCCGCGCCGAAGATGATGTTGGCTTCCGGATCGACCTGTTCGGAGATGGCGTTGGCCGCCTCGTCGACTTCCAGCAGGGTCATGTCCAGGCCGCCGGTGACGTTGACCAGCACGGCCTTGGCGCCCTTCAGCGAGACTTCGTCCAGCAGCGGGTTCTGGATGGCGTTCTGGGCGGCCATCAGGGCGCGGTCCTCGCCCGTGGCTTCCCCGGTGCCCATCATCGCCTTGCCCATCTCGGTCATCACCGTGCGGACGTCGGCGAAGTCGAGGTTGATCAGGCCCGGCAGCACCATCAGGTCGGTGATCGAGCGCACGCCCGAGTGCAGGACCTGGTCGGCCATGCCGAAGGCTTCCGCGAACGTGGTCCGCTCGTTGGCGACCCGGAACAGGTTCTGGTTCGGGATGACGATCAGGGTGTCGACGTAACGCTGCAGCTCCGCGATCCCGGCGTCGGCCAGGCGCATGCGGTGGCGGCCTTCGAAGTGGAACGGCTTCGTCACCACGCCCACCGTCAGGATGCCGCGCTCGCGGGCGCACTTGGCGATGATGGGCGCAGCGCCCGTGCCGGTGCCGCCGCCCATGCCGGCGGTGATGAAGACCATGTGGGCGCCGTCCAAGTGCTCACCGATCTCAGGGATGCTCTCCTCGGCCGCGCTCATGCCGACCTCGGGGTGGGCGCCGGCGCCCAGGCCTTGGGTCACCTGCACGCCCAGCTGAATGCGGCGCTCGGTCTTGGCGAACTGAAGCTGCTGGGCGTCGGTGTTGCCGACGACGAACTCCACGCCCTCGAGGCCCGCCTCGATCATGTTGTTGACGGCGTTGCCGCCCGCCCCGCCGATGCCGAACACGACGATCCGGGGTTTCAGTTCCGTGGCGCGAGGCGCGGAAAGCGAAATGGCCATTGGACGTCCTGTCCTTCCCCAAATTGCGGTCTAGCGCGCCTGACACCCCATCGCCGACGCACCCGAGTAACGATGCGTTAAGTACGCGCCGACACCCTTAATCGAGTGTTAACCGCATACTCTGAGTCGGAAGGTCGTCGAGCTTGGCTGAACGTGTTTTTCCGCCTTGCCCACAAGTGAAGGCGCGACGAATCAACAGTAAAGCTGCGGTGATCTGACTCACGGATCGCGCCGCGGGGGTCAAGGTTGGATCGGGCCCGGCGCCCGTCCGGGCCGAGACGAGCCGCTCTTCGGACGGGCGCTCAGCGGCCGCTTTCGATTTGCGACCCGTTGCGGAAGGTCACTGTGTTCGCCCGGGCGCCGTGGCTTCGTCCCAATAGTAGCGGTCCATCCAGCAACCGCCCCCATCCCTGCGGGCGACGCGCATCCAACGCCCTTCCGACGTGCGCTTCTGGACGAGGACGCGCACAACTTCTCCCCGCTGAATTTTGCCGCTCACCTCTCGGCCCGGGGTCCAAATGTCATAGCAAGCGAAGTCTTCGGGCGACCGCGTGGTAGGATTTGACCACCACCAAAGGTCGTAGGGGCGGTGTTCGTCCATCCAGAATATCGCTGCCGTCGCCCCAACCCAAACCACGAAGACAGCAATCCGCACCGGCGCGCTGAGGCTCCAGAAGAACCTCCAGATCGCAGGCCAAGGCCAAAAGATCGCGAGGGGGTCTCGCTCGGACTCCGTTCTCATCCTCAGCTAGCTTGGCCTTGCCAAGGGGCAGGTGCAAGCTTGCGTCATGGAGTTTCGCGCTCGCCGTGCGGGCAGCCGCAACCCGCCCGTCACGGACCGTCCGCTCCGGGCGCCGGCCGGCCCCCACCCGGCATCGCCCCGATGCCGACCGTCCTTGAAGCCCATTGTCAGACGCAGGCAAACTGGCCGCCATGGACTTGTGGCGAGGACTCGCAGCGGCCCTCCTCTCCCCTCCCACTTCGTGTGGGGTGAGAGGAGGTGGGCCGTGCGCGCTCCCCCAACGCCCCCCGGGACAAGCCCGGCGATGGCGAGCGGGAGGGCGGAACGAGCGGCCGCTCAGCCGTCCGCCAACGCCGCCAGGGCGAACAGACACCCCTCGGTGTCGGAGAGCCGCCAGCCCTTGTGGATGAACAGCCGCCCCTCGCGGAAGTCGGCGGCGGCCAAGGCCCGCAGGCGGGGCAACGCCGCGGGCATCCAGCCGTCCGGCAGCAGCTCCGCCTGCAACGCAGCCATGTCCATCCGGCGGGTCTCCAGATAGGCCGCCCCGATCCGGCGCGCGCCCTCCGGGTCGATCTGCGGCAGCGCCGCGGCGGGCGCGGCCGCGCCGGCGCCCAGGGCGGCGATCGCCAGCAGCACCTGGCGGCGGTCGAGCGGGGTCATGCGGCGCTCCGGATGCGGGTCTTCAGGTGGTCGGACAGGCGGAGGGTCATGGCCAGCAGGGTCAGGGTGGGATTGCCGATGCCCGAGGTCGGAAACACCGAGCTGCCCGCCACATAGAGGTTCGAAACCCCGTGCACGCGGCTGTCCGCGTCCACCACCCCCTTGGCCGGATCGCGGTGCATGCGGGTGGTCCCCATGTGGTGGCGCGAGGGCGAGGCGGCGGCCATGGCCAGGAAGCTCGACCGCTCGGCGGGGAAGACGACGCGGCCCAGGCCCGCCTCCCCCAGCGCCTGGCCGAACGCGGCGACCGAACTCTCCAGGCTCTTCCAGTCGGCCTCGGACCAGGCCCATTCCAGCTTCACCCGCGGCATGCCCAGGGCGTCGGACGTGTCGCCCAGGCTGACCCGGCTCTGCGGATTGGGCATGTGCTCGGTCATGAAGAAGCACGAGAGCTGGCGGTCCGCGCCGGCTGGCGCCGCGCCGCGGTCCAGGTTGGCGGCGAGCTGCTGCAGGGCCTTGAGTTCCAGATCCGCCGTCGCTCCGGCCGGCCGGGACGGCGTGAGGGTGATCGTGGCGTTCCCCGCCCGCCGGGCCTTCTGCCCGGCCAGGGTCGGGGCGAACACGCAGTGGGCGCCGCCCTTCGAGCCGGCGGTGTAGAGCGCCATGTCGTGGTCGGTCCCGGACAGGTAGACGCCCGAGGCCAGCCCGCGCTGTCGGTCGTCGACCCAATAGGTGACGTGGCCCTGGAAGTGGCGGCCGACGAGGTCGGCGCCGTTGCCCACGCCCTCGGCCGCCACGCTGTTGGACGCCAGCAGCAGCCGGGCGTTCTCGATCCCGCCCGTGGCCAGCACATAGGCCCGGCCGCTGGCGGTCATCCGCTTGCCATCCAGGCAGGCCAGGTCCAGCCGCTCCAGTGCGCGGCGATCGGGCTTCAGCTTCAGCTCGGTGACGTTGGCGTTGAGATAGACCGTGACGTTGGCGGCCGTCCCGGGCGCGAACCGCCATTGGTCGTAGGCCGCCTTGTCGACCCCGCCGGAGAACTTCGTGAACCGCCGCGGCGCGGAGAAGAAGCGGCGCGCGCCGTCGATCTTCAGTTCGGGCTTTCCCGCCTCCCGCAGCGCCGTCTCGCCCGGCGGGAAGTGCGGGATCTCCAGCAGGTCGCAGGCGCGGTCGTAGTAGGGCTGCAGCGCCTGGCGCGAGAGCGGCCAGCCGCTGTCCGGCACCCAGTCGCGGCGGGCGAAGTCGGCCGGGTCCAGGGCCACGCACTTGCCGCCCCAGATCATGCCAGAACCGCCCAGCATCCGCCACCGCGACTGGTGCACGTAGTCATCGAAGGCCACATCGGGGCTGTCCGGCCCGCGCATGACGCCCGCCCCGCGGTAGAGGTCCTGCGTGGCCGCGTCGAAGCCCTTGCCGCCGCTCTCGAGGATCGCCACCGAGCGCCCCGAGCCGGCCCATTGCCGGGCCAGGGCCAGCCCCGCCATGCCGCCGCCTATGATCACCAGATCGGCCACGATCTCGCTATCGCCCGGCATGTCCCGGGCGTCGATGAACGGCATCGCCGCCTCCGTCAGTCTGTAGGGATCAGCGGCGGGCGCCGCGGCTCTTGAGGTAGTCGGCGACCTGCGGGTTGGCGGCCATGCCCAGGGGCGAGCGCATCTCGCCGGGCAGGTTGCCGGAGGGGACCGCCAGGTTCGGATCGGCGCCGTGGTCGACCAGGTAGCGCACCACCCTCACCTCACCGCTACGCGCGGCGTTGATCAGCGGGGTCTCGTCGTATCGCACGTAGCCGTTCACGTCCGCGCCGGCCGCCACCAACAGCTCGACCATCGCCAGCCGACCGTGCGCCGCGGCCGTGATCAGCGGATTGCCGTCGCCGGGCGCGGCGCGATCCACCCGGGCTCCGCGCGCCAGCAGCAGGTGGGCGGTGGCGACATCGCCGAGCCGCGCGGCCTGGACCAGGGGCGTGCCCTCGCCCGGCTCCACATGGTTCACGTCGGCGCCGGCGGCGATCAACGCCCGGACGCTGTCGGCGTGGCCTTCGGCGACGGCCTCCACCAGGTGGCCGCCGAGCCGGGCCGCCGCCTCGGCTTCGCGCCGGGCGCGTTCCGCGTCGAGCTGGGCCTTGTCCGCGGTGAGACGCGCCTTGTCGGCCTCACGCTCGGCCTTGTCCGCCTCGGCCCGGGCTTCTTCGGCGCGCACGGCGTCGCGGTCGGCCTGGGCCCGCGCGGCCTCCCGCGCCGCCTCGGCGGCGGGGACCGTTTCCACCCGCGCCGGCTGGGCGGCCCAGGCGGCGACGCCGGCGCCGAGGCTGAGACCCGCCACCAGCACCAAGCCCGCGAGCCGGCGCGGTCCTGCGGGCGGCGTCTCCTTCAGCATGGCGATCCGGCGCTTCATCGGGTGCGCGGACCGGCCCGGCCAGTAGCAGGCCAGGGGCGCGGCCATCGGCGCGAGCTGGGTCTTCAGCATCGCCTCGGCGTAGCGCTTCCGCGCGCCCGGGAAGCGGGCGATCACCGCCGCGTCGCAGGCCAGTTCCTGGTCGAGTCGGATGTAGTGGGCCGCCACATGGACCAGCGGGTTCAGCCACAACAGGCACTGGCCCAGCGCCACCAGCCCGTTGGCCAGCGGGTCGCCGCGGCGGAAGTGCGTCTCCTCGTGCGCCAGCACCACCTCGCGCTCCTCGGGCGCGAAACGGGCCTCGAAGTCGGCCGGCACCACGATCCGCGGGCGCAGCGCGCCCACCACCGCCGGACCGACCCCGGCCGCCTCGGCGCGGTAGACCCCGGCCTCGCGCCGCAGCGTGCCGAGCGCGCGGCCGAAGCTGTGCTGGCGCCACGCCAGGAGACCCAGGCAGAGCAGCGCACCCGTGGCCCAGGCGGCCGTCAGCCATGGGACCGGATCGAAGAGCGGCGCCGCCAGCGACACGGCCCTGGGGACCAGGGCGGGCGCCGGCAGCTCGGCGGCGTGGTTCTCGACGATCCGGCTCGCCATCGAGCCCGCCTCCACCACGATCCGGCGCGCCGGCAGGAGGCTGGCGAGCACCGCCAGCGGCGCAAGCGCCCACAGCGCATAGGCGACCCGCGCACCATAGCGGCGGGTCATGACCGGCCTGAGCGCCAGGATCAGCGTGACCGCGACGGCGACAACGAGGTTGGCGCGCACCACCAGGAGGAGGAGATCACTGGCCGTCATCGTCGAGCTCCGCAATCAGGCGCTTCAGGTCCGCGACATCCTGCGGCGTCAGGCGCTGGCGTTCGGAAAAGTGGCTCACGAGCGGGGCCAGGCGGCCGTCGAACAGCCGGTCCAGCAGCCCCTGGCTCTCGGCCTCCACATAGTCCGCACGAGCGACCAGTGGCCGGTACAGGTAGCGCCGCCCGTCCTTCTCGGCCGAGACCGCGTCCTTCTTCAGCAGACGGCCCAGCAGGGTCTTCAATGTCGGCTCGGCCCAGCCCTGCTGAGCGCCCAGCTCAGCAAAGATCTCCTCCGCCGTGAGCGGCTGGCGCCGCCACAAGGCCTCCATCACCAGACTCTCCGCCGCGCTGATCCGCATCGTCTACATCCGTAATCGTTAGTGAATGACTACACCCGTAAACGCTCACGTCAAGGACGCGGAGGTGAACTTTCGGCAATCTTCGGCTCGGGCGCGGGCTCGACGCCTTGTGACCTCGGCCTCCGGCGACGGCGGTCTTATCAGGTACTCATAAGTAACGACTGCGCGTAGTTCGACATAAAACCGTCTCGCAACTGCCAAGGAAACATCACTGGTCCCCACACTGCTCCGAAACTAAGTCCTCCCCCCAGTGTGCACAGCCGTAGACTTGCGTCCACGGCGGCAGATGGGGGATAGACCGGATGAAGAAGGCGATGCTTTTCGCCGTGGCCTCGCTTGCGCCCCTGCTGGGCGGAGCGCCGGCCTGGAGCGCCAACGCCGAGGCCGACGAGGCTGGCCGCACCAAGACCGTGGAAGAACTCGTCGTCACCGGCGCGATCACCTTCCGCAACCGGGTGGAAGGCCCGGAGCCGGTCCTGTCCTACGACCTGGAATACTTCCAGCGCTTCGAACCGCTGACGGCCGGCGACGCCCTGAAGCGCGTGCCCAGCGTGGCCTTCCTCTCGGACGTGCTGGAATCCGACGGCGCGCGCCTGCGCGGCCTCGATCCCGGCTACACCCAGATCCTGATCAACGGCGAGCGGGTGCCGGGCGCCGGCGTCGACCGCTCGTTCTTCGTCGACCGCATCCCCGCCGAGCTGATCGAGCGGGTCGAGGTGGTGCGCTCGTCCTCGGCCAACCGCAGCGGCGACGCGGTCGCCGGCGCCCTCAACATCGTGCTGCGCGATGGCTATTCGCTGGACGGCGGCTACCTCCGCGCCGGCGGCATCATGCTGGATGATGAGAGGGTCAAAGGCACGGCCGGCGGTGTCTATTCGGGCCAGGTCGGCCCCGGCCGCCTCCTGGTGGGCGCGAACATCCAGGGCCGCCGCAACCCCAAGCTCAAGCAGAGCTTCCGCTATTCCAAACCCGGCGGGACGCTGAACGACATCGAGCTGCAGACCGACACCCGTGACGGCACGGACTATTCGGTCAACGGCAGCTACGACGTGAAGACCGACACGGGCGCCCTGAAGCTCAGCGGCTTCTTCGTCCGCACCAACCGCTTCGAGGACGAGGACTCCATCGAATATGCAGGCGGCCGCATCGGCCCCGCCGACCTGCTCACGCTGAACGACAACAACGTGAAGATCCGCACCGACAACTGGTCGCTGGGCGCGCGCTACGACCAGCAGATGCTGGGCGGGACCACCCGCTTCAAGATCGGCTACGCCGAGCTGAAGGATCGCCAGGACGAGATCGAGGAGGAGTACGAGTACCTCCGCGACACCCGCCCCTTCCCCGAGGACGACCGCTTCACCGGCGACCTGACCTTCACCCGACTGAAGGACCGCGAGCTCTCCGGCGAGCTCTCGCACAAGCGCGACATGGGCGCCCTCAAGGTCGAATTCGGCGTCCAGTACGTCGACAAGGACCGCGACACCGACATCACCACCGACCGCAACCGGATCACGATCCCCAACCCGCCGGCGACGCGGCCGACCATCCCGGGGGCCTATGGCCCGTTCCTGCCCGAGGCCGGGGGCCTGAACACCATCGAAGAGACCCGCATCGACCCCTACCTGATGCTGTCCGGCCAGATGGAGGCCGTCTCGTGGGAAGCTGGCGTGCGCTGGGAGACCACCGAGACCACCATCGAGGACGCCACGGCGCCGGCCGCCAGCCGCAAGGTCGAGAACGACTACAACTTCCTGCTGCCCTCGGCGCACCTGCGCTGGAACCTATCGGCGAACGACCGGATCAACCTGTCCGCCTCGCGCACCGTGCGCCGCCCGAACTTCGACTTCCTGTCGCCGGCCGTGCTCCTGGCCGAACTGGGCGACAACGACTTCTTCGGCAACCCGAACCTGAAGCCGGAAACGGCCTGGGGCGTCGACGTCGGCTTCGAGCGCCGGCTGGGCACACGCGGGGTCGCCGGGGTCAACGTCTTCTACCGCGACGTGAAGGACCTGATCGAGGTGGGCTCCACCGGCCGGGTCGGCAGCGAGGGGCCCGGGACCTTCGTGCTCAGCCCGCGCAACACCGGCGACGGCCAGGTCTGGGGGATCGAATTCGACCTCTCCACCCCGCTGACCGCCTTCGGCCTGGAGAACACCGGCGTGTTCTTCAACTACTCCTGGCTGGACAGCGACGTGGACGACGAGTTCGGCTCACGCCGCTTCAACGACCAGGCGAAGTACGTGCTGAACCTCGGCTTCATCCACGACCTGCCGGAATGGGGCGCGGCGTTCGGCGCCACCTACCGCAAGCAGGGCGACGCCTTCGGCCGCGTGATCGGCGAGGAGGTCACCACCAAGTATGGCGCCGACCTGGAGATCTTCGTCGAGAAGCGCTTCGGCGACCGCTTCGTGGTCCGCCTCACCGGCTCGAACCTGCTGGACGGCAAGAAGCGCGAGGCCTTCAACAAGTTCACCACCATCGAGGACCAGATCGACCGGAGCTTCGACGAATACGAGCTTGAGTCGGAACAGGCGGGTCCGGTGTTCCAGCTGGTGGCGCGGGCGACGTTCTAGAGGTTATCCCGCAGCCATTGGGCCGCCTTGGCCACCGGGTTCGCCCGGGGGTCGAGGGGCTCGCGGCGCAGCTTCGAGGACGAGAGCTGCTTGGTCGAGACGGCCTCGCGCGGCCCGAAGGCGGCGCGGTGCAGGATGCCGGCGGCGGCCGTGAAGGCCGGACCGGAGGCCGCGTCGGCCAGGTGCGGCACGCGGCGCGGACGGCCCAGGCGCACCGGGCGGTCGAACACCCGGACGGCCACTTCGCGCACGCCGGCGAGCTGGCTGGCGCCCCCGGTCAAGACCAGGCCCGCGCCCGGTTCGATCGGGGCGCCGGCGGCCTTCAGCCGGTCGCGGAGCAGTTCCAGGGTCTCTTCCACGCGCGGCGCGATGATGCCCTTGAGCAGGCTGCGCGGCGCCACGACCGGACCCGCGCCCGGATCGTCGCCCCGCGGCGGGGCCTCGATCATCTCGCGGTCCTCGTTGGCCGAGGCGATGGCCGAGCCATGCAAGGTCTTGATCCGCTCTGCGCCGGCGATGGAGGTCGACAGGCCGCGGGCGATATCCTGGGTCACGTGGTGGCCGCCCACTGGCACGGTCTCGACGTGCACCAGGCTGCCGCCCCGGAACACCGAGGCCGAGGTCGAGCCGCCGCCCATGTCGATGCAGACGCTGCCCAGGTCCATCTCGTCTTCCTCCAGCGCGGCGAGGGCGGAGACGAAGGGCGCGGCGACCACGCCGTCGAGCTGCAGGTGGGCGCGCTCGACGCAGGCGCCCAGGGTGTTGAAGACCGTCTCGGCCACCGAGACGACCAGCAATTCCACGCCCAGAGTCTTGCCGAACATGGCCCGCGGGTCGCGCACCCCGCCCTGCCCGTCCACGGCCCAGGCCACCGGCAGGATGTGGATGGCGCGGCGGCCGGGAAGCTTGATCTGGGCCAGCGCGTTCTGGATCGCGCGCACCAGGTCGTTGTCGCTGATCGGGCGGGCCCCGATGGAGACCCGCCCCTGGATGCGCGACGAGCTGAGCTGGCCGCCGGCGGTGGCGATGGTCACGCCCTGGATGTTGACGCCGGCCACGTTCTCGGCCCGCTCCACCGCCTGGGCGATGGCCTCGGACGCCTCGTCCATGTTGACGATCGCCCCGCCGCGTACGCCGCGCGACTGCACATAGCCGACGCCGCAGGTGGTCAGGGTCCGGTCGCCGCGGCGGACGCCGTCGGGCTTCATGATGAAGCAGGCCACCTTGGCCGCGCCCAGGTCCACCGCCGCCACGAGCTTCGGCGGCGCCAGCGCGGCCTTCAGGCCGTCGCGCCCCGTCTTGGGTTCAGCCCTCTTGGGCTCGGCCTTCCTGGCGGCCTTGGGATCGGGACGTTCGGCGGTCTTCAGCATGGCGGACTTCATGTCTCTCGCTACACGCCCTCGGCGGGCGTGCTGACGGCGGCGGTCGTGGTGGCGGAAAGGTCGGGCGTGGCCTGGGGCGCGCGCGGGCGCACGGCCACGACGTCGGGATTACGCAGGTCGATCCGTTCGAAGCCCAGCTCCAGGATGCGCGAGCGCAGGTCCAGCTGCTCCAGCTGCATCAGGGCCTGTTCCTCGTCCACGGCGGGAAGCTGAATCAGGGCGCCGTCCTTCAGCCGCAGGTCCCACCGGCGGTCGTCAACGCGCACCAGGGCCTCCATGCGGGCCATCAGCTTCGGCCGCTGAGCCAGGACCGGCAGGATCTCTCCGGCGTGCTGCGCGCCGCCGGCGCCCACCACCAGCGGCAGGGTGTTGAACCGCGCGGGATCGGCTTCCGGGATGACCTCGCCCTTGTCGTCGATCACCACGCTGCGGCCGCCGTGCTGCCAGACGGCGAGCTGGCGGCGTTCCTTCACCGCGATGACCAGGGTGTCGGGCAGCAGGCGCACGACGCGGGCTTCCTTGACCCAACCCACCTTCTCCACGCGCTGGCGCAGCGCTTCCAGGTCCATGCCCAGCAGCGGGTCGTCCTTGTGGACATTGGCGGCGCGGACGATGTCGGCGGTGGCCAGGGCCGACGCGCCCTGGACGTGCACCGCGTGCAGGCGGAAGCCCGCCTCGCCGAACTTGCCGTCGACGCCGGCGCCCACGGCGTGCGCGATCTGCTGGCCGCGCCCGCCGGTGGCGAGTGTGACGCCGAGCACCAGGGTCAGCACCCCGCCGGCGATCATCAGGATATGTCGGGGGCTCAGGCGCCGGGCGTTTCCGCCGCCCTCCGCCTTCGCCGCAGGGCGCTTGGCTTGAGGACTAGCGGGCGCCTTGGCCCGAGGTTTCGCTGCGACTCGCGATCCCCCCCGCACCGCCGCGGGCATAAGCGTCCTCCGTGATCCACAGCACCAAGCGATCGAAGTCCACCCCGCCCGCCGCGGCCTGCTCTGGAACGAGAGACGTCGGCGTCATCCCGGGCTGGGTGTTCACCTCCAAGAGGACCAAAACATCGTTAATGTCGTCATAACGGAGGTCCGACCTGGTAACGCCTCGGCAACCCAGGGCGGCGTGGGCCATCTCGGAGAGTTTCTTCGCCTTTTCCGTCACATGCGCCGGAATCCTTGCCGGAACGATGTGCTCGGAACCGCCCTCGCCGTACTTCGCCTCATAGTCATAAAAGGCGGTCTTGGGGACGATTTCGGTAACGGTCATGGCCTTGCCGTCCATCACCCCCACGGCGAGCTCCATTCCGCGGATGTAAGGCTCGACCATCACCTCCTCGCCGAAGGTCCAGGACGGGGCCACGACCTCCTGCGGTGGGCGATTCGCGCCGTCGTGGACGATGAACACGCCGACCGAGGACCCCTCGGCGTTCGGCTTCACCACATAGGGCGGCGGCAGCACGTGATCCGCCGCCACGTCGAAGCGGTTGAACAGCCCGCCGCCCGGCACGACCACCCCCGCCGCCGCCAGGACGGCCTTGGCCTTGGCCTTGTCCATCGCCAGCGCCGAGGCCAGCACGCCGCAGTGGGTGTAGGGCACGCCCAGCGTCTCCAGCACGCCCTGGACGCAGCCGTCCTCCCCCCACTCGCCGTGCAGCGCATTGAAGCAGACGTCGGGCTTCAGGCTGGCCAGCACCTGGGCCAGGTCGCGCCCGGCGTCCACCCGGCTCACCCGCGCGCCCAGGCGCTCCAGGGCGTCCGCGCATTCGCGGCCGGAGACGAGGCTGACCTCGCGCTCGGAGGACAGGCCTCCCAGGAGGACGGCGACGTGGTGTCCGGAAAGGGGGGCGGCCATGGGCGACTCGAAGTGAAGGGAAATCGTGTCCTGCCGGTGGCGGACGGCGCCCGCCCGGTCAAGGGCGCATGACCTTCCGGTGCAGCCGCGAACCCACCCAGAACAGCGCCGCCAGGCCGCAGCCGGCGACGATCCCGGCCATCAGGTCGTGCAGGATCGTCAGGCCGAAGGTGGCCAGCAGCACCGCGCCGGCGCGCCAGTTGGTCAGCAGGCTGGCGAACTCGCGCCGCTCGGCCATGTTCCATGCGACGACCACCAGCAGCCCGGCCAGCGCCGCGAGCGGCACATAGCTCGCCAGGGGCGCCGCCACGAGCATGAACCCCAGCAGGAAGGCCGCGTGCAGCATGCCGGCGATCGGGCTGCGGGCGCCGGCCCGGATGTTGGCGGCCGTCCGGGCGATGGTCCCGGTGACGCTGATCCCGCCGAACAGGGCGGAGACGATGTTGGCGAGGCCCTGGGCGACCAGTTCCATGTTGGACCGGTGGACGCGGCCGGTCATGCCGTCGGCGACCTTGGCCGACAGCAGGCTCTCAAGGCCGCCCAGCAGGGTAAAGGACAGCGCGGACGGGAACACCGCGACGAGCAGAGGCCACGACACGGCCGGCAGGCGCGGCGCCGGCAGGCCCTGGGGAATCCCGCCGAAGCGGCTGCCGATGGTCTCCACCGGCAGGTGTAGGAACGTGGCCGCGAGCGTGGCCGCGACGACGGCCACCAGCATGCCCGGCCAGCCAGGTCGCAGGGCGCGCAGCCCCAGGATCACCGCCGCCACGGCGACGCCCAGCAGCAAGGCGGACGGGTTGAGGCTCGGCGCCGCGTGGCCCAGCGCCACGAGCTTCGGCAGGACCGGTCCCGGCTCGGCGCCCGCCAGTTTCAGGCCCGCCAGGTCCTTGATCTGACTGGCGAAGATGGTCACCGCGATCCCGGCCGTGAAGCCGACCGTCACCGCATGGGGAATGTGCCGGATCAGGGCGCCCAGCCGCAGCGCCCCGACCAGCGCCAGCATGGCGCCGGAGAGCAGCACCGTCAGGACCAGCCCCTCCACCCCGAACTTCGCCACCGTGGCCGACACCAAAACGATGAACGCGCCCGCCGGCCCGCCGATCTGGTAGCGGCTGCCGCCCAGGGCGGAGACGAGGAAGCCGCCGATGATCGCCGTGTAGAGCCCGCGGTCGGGCGACACGCCCGAGGCCACCGCGATGGCCATGGACAGCGGCAGCGCCAGGATCGCGACCGTGAGGCCGGCCATGGCGTCCTGTCGCAGGTCACGCAGGCCGTAGCCCTCGGCCAGAATGGTCGCGAGCTTCGGCCGATAGAGGTGCGCTGTGGCGGTTCCGTCCGGCATGGGACTCAGTCGCAGGTCGGACCGACCTTAGCCTTGATCCGCCGCAAATCGCAGGCCCCGCATCGCCGCAGGCTAGGGCTGCGGCGGCTTTGCCCGGAAATCCACGTCGGAATTGGCGACCGTGTAGAGGAAGGCGGCCCAGACCGCGACGTTCTGCGACAGCTCCGCCGGATCGATCTTGTCCAGGGTGTCGTCGGCCGCGTGGTGCAGGTCGAAGTAGCGGCTCATGTCCTGGTTGAAGTCCACGAACGGCGCGCCCGCGGCGATGATCCCCGAGATGTCGGCGCCGCCCGAGGCCGGGGGCCTCCGGCTGACCGCCACCTTCAGCTTGGGCAGCGTGCTGAAGAACGCCTGCATGGCCGGGTGGCCCGCCCCGGCCGGCGGCACGCTCAGGCTCCAGATCCGGCCCGCGCCGCCATCGCTCTCGCCGGCGACGACCATCTTGCCCACCTCGTCCTTGTGCGCGGCCGCATAGGCGCCCGACGAACCGCCCTGCTCCTCCGAGCCCCACATGACCACGCGGATCGTGCGCTTCGGCTTGCTCGGAGCCGCCGCCAGCTTGGCCGCCGCCGTGGTGATGGCGATGCCGGCCGCGTCGTCGATGGCGCCCGTGCCGGGGTCCCAGCTGTCCAGGTGGCCGCCGACGACGATCACCTCGTCCGGCTTCTCCTTGCCGCGGATCTCGCCCGAGATGTTCCAGGCCGGTGCGGCGGGGTTCGTGGCCGACGCCATCTCCAGCTTCACCATCACCGGCTTGCCGCGCGCCGCCAGCCGTTCCAGCAGCTCGGCGTCGGGCGGCGACAGCGCCGCGGCCGGAATGCCGCCGGCCGCCCCGCCGCCCGTATGGGGCAGGCGCGTATCGTCGGTGGAAATCGAGCGGATCAGGTAGCCGACCGCCCCGCGCTTGGCCGCCTCGACCGCGCCCGCCCGGCGCTGGACGCCGACGGCGCCATAGCTGGAACCGTCCTGCGTGCGGCCCATGGCCTGGGTGACCACCGCGATCTTGCCGGTCAGCGATCCTGCCGGCTGGTCCAGCATGGCCTGGTAGGTCTTGAAGACCACGATCGGCGCCGTGATCCCGCCGGCCGGCGTCGGCGAGGAATTGCCCAGGCCCAGGATCGCCAGCTTCTGCGGCCAGGGGCCCACCACCTCGGCGGACTCGGCGCCCCGTGACCAGGCCGGGGTGGTGAACGCCTCGACCTTGATGTTCTCGAAGCCCAGCTCCTTCAGCTTGGCCACGCCCCAGTCGCGGGCGCGCTGCATGGCCGGCGAGCCCACCATCCGCGCGCCGACCTCCGAGGTCAGGGACTCGGCGACGTCCCACGCGGTGGTGTCGGTGAGCGCCTTGTCGCGCACGGCGGCCGCGCCGGCGGCGAGGTCCTCGGCGGCGAAGGCGGGGGAAGCGGCGGCCAGGGCCGCGGCGAGGGCGAGTTGGGGAAGCAAGCGCATGCCCGGCGGTCCCACCCCCGGAGATTCCCGTCAAGCTCTCCTGCTGCCGCCATGGTGTCAGCAGCGTGTCGGCAGGATGCCTGGGCGAAAAGGAGACCCCATGCCCGTTCCGACCGCTCTCGATGGCCTGCCCCGCCCGCCCTGCGCCGAGCTGCTGGGCTGGGAGGTGGTAGAGGCGCGCCCGGCCGACGGCTGGATCCGCATCCGCTTCGAGGGTCGCCCGGAGTTCGTGAACCCGGCCGGCTATATCCAGGGCGGGTTCCTGGCCGCCATGCTGGACGACACCATGGGCCCGGCGATGTTCGTCTATTCCGAGGGCCGGCTCTTCACGCCCACCATCGAGATGCACGTCAGCTTCCTCGCGCCGGCGCGCCCCGGCCCAATCTACGGCGAGGGCCAGGTGCTGCAGGCCGGCAAGAGCATCGCCTTCCTGGAGGGCAAGCTAACCGACCTCTCCGGCACCGTCCTCGCCCGCGCCACGGCGACGTCACGGCTGGTGCCGAGCGACAAGGCGCTGGCGGCGTGACCTCCTCTCCCCCGACACGAAGTGCGGGGGGAGAGGAGAGCTAAATCCGCTCGATCAGCGCCCCGGTCTCGTCGAAGACGAAGGCGTCCGGGGTGTGCAGGTTGCGCCAGAGGTCGTGGGCGTCGAGGCCCAGCAGCTTCGCCACATAGAGGCTGAGCACCGTGCCGTGGGTCACCGCCACCAGCGGGCGGACGGTATGCTTCGCCAGGGTCACCGCCAGGCGCTCGCACGCCTGTTCGGCGCTCTCGCCGCCGGGCGCCGGAACCTTCGGGTTGGCGAACACCTGGGCGATCCGCTGGCGGAACTCCTCTTCGGTGCCGAACGAGACGTGCTGCCGCTTGTGCTCGTGCAGCCCGTGCTCCACCTCGACGGGCAGGCCTAGGCGCTGGCCGATGATCTCGGCAGTCTGCAGGGCCTTCGGCTCCGGGCTGGAGATGGCGGCCTTGGCGTCGAACGGGATGAGCTTCTCGGCCAGCGCGGCCACGGCGTCGCGGCCTTCCATGCACAGGCCCCACTGCGGCGGCGGGATGTCCGGATCGATCACCGGCCGGCCGTGGCGCACCAGGATGAGCGAGGCTCCGGTCATGCCGGCCTGCCGATCCGCTTGATCTCCCAGTGGAGATCGATGCCCGTCTTCGCCTTCACGTCGGCGCGGACCGCTTCGCCCAGGCCCTCGAGGTCGGCCGCCGTCGCCTCCCCCGTGTTGATCATGAAGTTCGAATGCAGGGTCGAGAACATCGCCCCACCATACGGCTTTCCGCGCCATCCCGCCTCATCGACGAGTTTCCACGAGGAATGGCCCGGCGGGTTCTTGAAGGTGGACCCCCCGGTCTTCTCGCGGATCGGCTGGGTGGTTTCGCGCCGCGAGGTGATCTCGGCGATCCGGGCCTGCACGGCCTCGGGCTCTTCAGGGCGGCCCTGGTAGGTCGCCTCGACCCAGATGATGTCGGCCGGCGCCTCGGAGTGCCGGTAGGTGTAGCCGAAGTCCTGCAACGCCAGCTCCCGCCGCGTCCCGGAGCGATCGTAGCCCCAGGCGGAGACCAGCACATCCTTGGTTTCAGAACCGTAGCAGCCGGCGTTCATGGTCAGCGCCCCGCCGATGGTCCCCGGGATGCCGGCGTAGAACTCCAACCCCGCGATCCCGGCCTTGGCCGCCGCCCGCGCCACCATGGCGTCCAGCGCCGCCGAGCCGGCCACGACACGCTGCGTCGCCGGATCGGTCTCGACGCTTGCGAAATTCCGCCCGGCCAAGCGGATCACCGCCCCGGTCACGCCGCCGTCGCGGATGATCACGTTCGAGCCCACGCCCAGCACCGTCACCGGCACGCCGGCGGGCAGGCCCTTCAGAAAGTCCGCCAGGTCCTCGTGGTCGGCCGGCAGGAACAGCAGCTCCGCCGCTCCGCCCACCCGGAACCAGGTGAACGGCCCCAGCGGCTCGTCCCGCAGCAGCTTGCCGCGGACCGCAGGGAGTGCGTCGCGCCAGTCGCCACTCACTGGGAGAGCGCTTCCAGCTCGCCGGGCAGCGCATAGGCCCAGCTGGTGATGTCGCCGGCGCCCAGCAGGACCACCAGGTCGCCCGACGCGGTCTCGGCCTTGATCAGCCCCGCGAGGTCGGTCGGCCCCGGCAGCGGCAGCACCCGGCGATGGCCGTAGCGGCGCAGGCCGTCCACCAGGCTGTCCTTGCTGACCCCGTCCAGGGGCGGCTCGCCGGCGGCGTAGACGTCGGCCACCACCACCGTGTCGGCGTCGGCGAAACAGGCGCTGAACTCGTCGAACAGGTCGCGCAGGCGGGTGTAGCGGTGCGGCTGGACCACCGCGATCACCTTGCCCGACGTCACCGCGCGGGCGGCTTTGAGCACCGAGGCGATCTCCACCGGGTGGTGGCCGTAGTCGTCGACTACGCGCACGCCGTTCGCCACGCCCGTGGTGGTGAAGCGCCGCTTCACCCCGCCGAACTCGGTCAGGCCCTTGCGGATCGCGGCCTCGTCCAGGCCCAGCTCGCGCGCCACCGCCACGGCGGCCAGGGAGTTCAGGACGTTGTGGTGCCCGGCCATCGGCAGGTGCAGGTCGGTGAAGCGGATCGGCCCGCCCTCCCGCGGCCGGATCACCGCGTCATAGCGCGCGCCGTCCGGGCCCATGCTGATGTTCTCGGCCCGCACCTCGGCCTGCGGGTTGACGCCGTAGGTGACCAGCCGGCGGTTCTCCACACGGGCGGCCATGGCCTGGACCTCGGCGTGATCGGTGCAGATGGCCGCGAAGCCGTAGAAGGGGATGTTCTCCACGAAGTCGCGGAAGGCCTTCTTCACCGCTTCGAAGTCGCCGTAGTGGTCCAGGTGTTCGGGGTCGATGTTGGTGACCACCGCCGCCGTGGACTTCAGCTTCAGGAAGGTGCCGTCGCTCTCGTCGGCCTCGACCACGATCCACTCGCCGGTCCCGACCTTCGCATTGGTCCCGTAGGTGTTGATGATCCCGCCGTTCACCACCGTCGGGTCCAGGCCGCCAGCGTCCAGCAGCGAGGCGATCATCGAGGTGGTGGTGGTCTTGCCGTGCGTGCCGCCCACCGCCACCGAGAACTGGAGCCGCATCAGCTCGGCCAGCATCTCCGCCCGGCGCACCAGCGGCAGGCGGCGCTCGCGGGCGGCCACCATCTCCGGATTGTCGTGTTTCACGGCGGTCGAATAGACCACGGCGTAGGCGCCCTCGACGTTGGCCGGGTCGTGGCCGACGAAGATCTTCGCCCCCAGCTTCTGCAGCCGTTCGGTGTTGGCGCTGGCCTTGGCGTCGGAGCCCTGCACCGTATAGCCGGTGCGCATCATGATCTCGGCGATGCCGCTCATGCCGATGCCGCCGATGCCGATGAAGTGCACGGGGCCGATTTCGAAGGGGACGGGTCGTCGCGTCATCCCAGCGTGCTAACGCATCGCGCCGCGTCGGGGAATATCCGCCCTACTTGCGCGCCGCGCCTTCCACCACGTCGGCGAGGCGCTCGGCGGCGTCGGGAATGGCGACGGACCGCGACGCCGCGGCCATCCGTCCCAGGCGCTCGGGATTGGTCAGCAGCTTCTCCAGCGCATTGGCCAGAGACTCCACGGTGAGCTGGCTCTCCCGGGCGATCTCGGCGCCGCCGGCGTCGGCCAGCAGTTTGGCGTTCTGGCCCTGGTCGTCGTCGATGGCGATGGCCAGCGGCACCAGGATGGCCGGTTTCCCGGCCACCGCGAACTCGCACACCGTGCCGGCGCCCGAGCGGCCGATCACCAGGTGGGCGTCGCGCAAGCGGCTGGCGATGTCACGGAAGAACGGGGCGATCTCGGCGTCCACCAGGGCGTCGCGATAGGCGCGCCGCGCCGTGTTCATCGACTCCGCGCGGGTCTGCTGCTGGACGATGAGGCGCTTGCGCAGGTCTTCCGGCAGGGCCTTCACGGCCTCGGGCACCAGCTCCGACAGCAGGCGCGCGCCCTGGCTGCCGCCGGTGACCAGCAGGCGCAGCGGCCCGTTGGGTTCGGGCGGGACATAGGGGATGTCGGCCAGGGCCCGGATAGGCGGGCGGACCGGATTGCCCACCACCCTCGCCCGCTCGGGGATACCCTTGGGAGCCTTGGCGAGCGTCGGGAAGGCGCAGGCCACGGTCTGGATGTGGGGCGCGAGGAACCGGTTGGCCCGGCCCATCACCGCGTTCTGTTCGTGGATCACCGTCGGGCGGCGGTCCATGACCGCGGCCACCAGCGCCGGGGCCGACGGATAGCCGCCGAAGCCCACCACCACGTTCGGGTTGATCTCGCGGAACACGGTGCGGGCCTGCAGCGCGCCGCGCAGGACGGCGAAGCCGGCCCGCATCATGCCGATGGGGTCGCCGGGCCTGAAGGTGGCCGCCGACAGGCCGATGCGGCGCTCGGCCGGGAAGTCCTGGGCCAGGCCCGCCACCCGCTCGTCGGACGCCAGGACGATCCCCCAGCCGCGGGCGATCAGGGCCTCGGCCAGGGCCTGGGCGGGAAACAGATGACCGCCGGTTCCACCGGCCGCGACGACGGCGATCTTACGCATGTCTGCCCGTCCTCACGCGTACGCGCCGGCCTTGGCGAGGCCCTCCGTGGGGGTGTAGGCGCCCGGCCGGCGGCGGGTCAGCGCCAGGGCCAGGCCCATGGTCAGGCCCATGGCCAGCATGGACGAGCCGCCATAGCTGATGAACGGCAGGGTCATGCCCTTGGTCGGGATCAGGTTGAGGTTCACGGCCACGTTGATGATCGCCTGCTGCCCCACGAGCACGAAGAGGCCAGCGGCGGCCACCTGCTCGAACGGATCGCTCAGCTTCATGGCGCGATAGAGGCCACGCACCACGACGAAGGCGAATAGCGAGATCAGCAGCAGGCTGAAGATCAGGCCGTATTCCTCGGCGCCCACCGAATAGATGAAGTCGGTGTGCAGGTCTGGCACGTGGCGCTTCATCACGCCTTCGCCGGGGCCACGCCCGAAGGCGCCGCCGGCGGCGATGGCCTCGGCTGCGCGGTCCACCTGGTGGGTGTCGGCCTTGTCGGGGCTGAGGAACCGGTCGACCCGGCTAGCCACGTGCGGGAACAGGAAATAGGTCGACGACAGGCCGGCGATGGCCGTCGCCCCCAGCAGCATCACCCACGACATCGGCACGCCCGCCATCCAGAAGGCGGCCCCGAAGGCGACGGTGATCAGCACGGTCTGGCCCACGTCGGGCTGGATCAGCAGCAGGCCGACCGAGACGGCGTACAAGGCGAAGGCGATCGAGACGCCGGGCACCCCCTGCCCCTTCTGCCCCTCGGCGAACATCCAGGCGACCAGGATGATCAGCGCCGGCTTCATGTATTCCGAGGGCTGGAAGGTGAAGCCGCCGAACTCGATCCAGCGGTTGGCTCCCTTGGCCTCATGGCCGATGAGCGGGAGCGCCATCATCACCGCGATCGCCCCCAGCCAGATGAAGAACGAGGCGCGCCGCACCCCCTTCACGTCCAGCATCGACACGCTGATCAGGATCACCGCCGAGGCGACCGCGAAGACGCACTGGCGCACGGCGAAGTGGAAGGGGTCGCCGATGTTCATCCGCGCAGCCGCCGCCGGGCTGGCGGCGAACGACATCAGGACGCCGATGCAGATCAGCAGGGCGACGACGCCCAGCGTCCAGCGGTCGACGGTCCACCACCACACTCCGACGGACGAGCGGTCGGAGCGCGGGAAGGCGTGGGCGTTGCTGGCGGTCGTCATGCGGCCCCCTGGGTCTGCTTGCCGGCGGCGAGGCCGTCCACCGCGGCGCGGAACGCCTCGCCTCGGGCCTCGAAGTCGGCGAACTGGTCGAAGGAGGCGCAGGCCGGCGACAAGAGGACGATGGCGTCCTGGCCCGAGGCGGCGGCGTCCTTGAAGGCGGCCTCCGCCGCCGCGGCGACGGTCCCGCTCTGGACGGCGGCGGCCTTGCCCTTCAGCACCTCGGCGAAGGCGGGGGCGGCCTCGCCCACCAGGTAGGCCTTGATCACGCGCGGGAAGAGGTCGGCCAGGTCATCGATGCCGCCGGTCTTCGGCTGGCCCCCGGCGATCCAGTAGAACTTCGGATAGCTCGACATCGCCTGGCGCGCGGCGTCGGCGTTGGTGGCCTTGCTGTCGTTGACGAAGCGGACCTTGCCGATCGTCCCGACGGTCTCCATCCGGTGCGCCAGGCCCGGGAAGCTCATCAGCGCGCGGGCGGCGGTCGCCGGCTCGATGCCCAGGCCCTTGGCGGCGGCGTAGGCGGCCGCCGCGTTCTGCCAGTTGTGGCGGCCCGGCAGCGAGCGCGCCCGCTTCAGGTCGGCCACCTCGGCGGCGCGTTCCCCGGCGGCGTCGTACAGCAGGCCGTCCAGGGCGTAGACGCCGCGGCTCATGGCCTTGTTGGCCGAGATCGGCACGATGGTCCGGCGATTAGCGGCGGTGATCTCGGTGCAGATCCGCTGGCCCCAGGCGTCGTCCACCCCGATGACGGCGGTGTCGCCCTTGTCCTGGTTCAGCAGGATCCGCTTCTTGGCGGCGACATAGCCCTCCATGTCGCCGTGCCGCTCCAGGTGGTCCGGCGAGACGTTCAGGATGATGCTGACATCGGCCTTCAGGCTCGAAGTCAGGTCCAGCTGGTAGGACGACAGCTCCAGCACATAAACCGCGCCGCCGTGCATATCCTCCAGGCTGAGGACGCCGGTGCCGATGTTGCCGCCGATGCGCGTGTCGCGACCGGCTTCGGCGCAGATGTGGCCGATCAGGGCGGTGGTGGTCGACTTGCCGTTGGTGCCGGTGATGGCGACGATCTTCGGCCGCTTGTGCTCGGGCGCCGCGTTCACGGTCCGGGCGAAGAGTTCGATGTCGCCCAGGATCTCGACGCCGGTCTCCCGCGCCTTTTCCACGGTCCAGTGCGGCTTAGGGTGGGTCAGCGGCACGCCCGGCGACAGCATCAGGGCGGCGAACTGCGACCAGTCGGCGGCGGTCAGGTCGGTGACCTCGAAACCTTCGGCCACCGCCGCGTCGCGGGTGGCGGGCTTGTCGTCCCAGAGCGCCACCGTGGCGCCTCCGGCCATCAGGGCGCGCGCCGCGGCCAGCCCCGTGCGGGCCAGGCCGAACACGGCGACGGTCTTCCCCTCAAAGCCGCGGACCGGGATCATGACGCGAGGCCCACCTCCCTACCTGAGCTTCAGGGTGGCGAGGCCGACCAGCGCCAGCATCACCGCGACGATCCAGAAGCGGATCACCACGGTGGACTCCGACCAGCCCAGCTTCTCGAAATGGTGGTGCACCGGCGCCATGCGGAACACGCGTCTCCCCGTCAGCTTGAACGAGGTCACCTGCACCACGACCGACAACAGTTCCGCGACGAAAAGGCCGCCGATGATGGCCAGCACGATCTCGTGGCGGGTGGCGACCGCGATGGTGCCGATGGCGCCGCCCAGGGCCAGCGAGCCGGTGTCGCCCATGAAGATCTTGGCCGGCGGAGCGTTGTACCAGAGGAAGCCCAGGCCCGAGCCGATGAGCGCCCCGCAGAACACCGCCAGCTCGCCCACGCCGGGGACGAAGTGGAGCTGGAGATAGTTGGCGAAGACGTAGTTGCCGACCAGGTACGCGATCAGGCCATAGGCGGCCGCCGCGATCATCACCGGCACCGTCGCCAGGCCGTCCAGCCCGTCAGTGAAGTTCACCGCATTGGCCGCGCCGACGATCACGAAGCCACCGAACAGCAGATAGCCCCAGCTCAGGTCGACGAAGAGCTGCTTGAAGATCGGGAAGGTGACCGAGGTCAGCAGTTCCGGGCTCTCCGGCGGCTTGGCCGCGAAGACGATGATCAGGCTGATCGCCGCCATGGCGATCGCCGCCTCCAGCACCAGGCGCACGCGCCCCGAGATGCCGGCCGTGGTCTGCTTGGTGACCTTGGAATAGTCGTCCAGGAAGCCCAGCAGGCCGTAGCCCGCGGTGACGATCATCACCGCCCAGACGTAGACGTTCGACAGGTCGGCCCACAGCAGCGTGCCCGTGAACAGGCCGGCCAGGATCATCACCCCGCCCATGGTGGGCGTGCCGGACTTCTCGACGATGTGACGTTCGATGCCCTCGGCGCGGATCGGCTGGCCCTTGCCCTGCTTGGCCTTCATCCAGCGGATGAACCGCGAGCCCAGCAGCACGACGATCAGCTGAGCCGTGACGATGGCCAGGCCGGTCCGCGTGGTCTGGTACTTCAGCAGGTTGAGGATCGGAACGTAGCCGGCCGAGGCGAACGTCAGATAGAGCCAATAGAACATCAGCCGGCCTCCCCGGACCCGACGGCGAGGAGCGCCTGGGCCACCAGCCCGGCCTTCGACCCGTTCGACCCCTTCACCATCACCACATCGCCGGCCTCTACGGCCTGTGCGAGCTGCGGCGCGAGGGCGGCAGCCGTTTCGGCGTAGCCGCCCCGCCGAGTCGGCGGAAGGGCGTCCCAGAGTGATTTCATCAGCGGACCGGCGCAGAATACGAGGTCAATCGACGCAGCCTCCAGGGGCGCGGCCAGGCCGGCGTGGAAGGCCTGCGCCTCCGGACCCAGCTCCAGCATGTCTGTGAGGGCGACGATCCGGCGGCCCCGGGCCGCCCGGGCGCCCAGCGTCTTGATCGCCGAGGCCATGGAGATCGGGTTGGCGTTGTAGCTCTCGTCGATCAGCGTGAAGGCGCCGTCCTTCACCGCCACGGTGCTCTCGGCGCCGCGACCGGCGAGCGGCTCGAACGAGCCCAGAGACGCCAGGCTCTTGTCCAGGTCGACGTCCAGCGCCTCCAGCATGAGCAGCACGGCCATGCTGTTCAGGCCCCAGTGGAAGCCGGTCTGCAGGATCGGGAAGTCCATGGCCTTGCCGTGCAGGCGGGCCTGGACCACGGCGTGGCCGCCGGGGACGTGGAAGTCGATGAGGCGGGCGTCGCAGTCCGCCCCCGTGCCGAAGGTGCGCACCACCGCGCCCGCCTTCAGCGCCTCGCCCTTCAGCAGCTCGAACCACTTGTTGTCGGCGTTCAGCACGGCGACGCCGCCCGGCTCCAGCCCCTCGAACACCTCGGCCTTGGCGCGGGCCACCCCCTCCTCCCCGTCCGGGAAGTTCTCGGTGTGCACCGGTCCGACCGTGGTGATCACCACCGCATGCGGGCGGACGAACCGCGCCAGCGGCCGAATCTCGTCGGCGTGGTTCATGCCGATCTCGAACACCGCGCGCTCGGTGGCCGCCGGCATCCTGGCCAGGGTCAGCGGCACGCCGATGTGGTTGTTGTAGCTCTTCACCGACGAGTGCGCCGGCCCGGCCAGGGTCAGGCCCGCCATGATCGCCTGGGTGACGCTGGTCTTGCCGACCGAGCCGGTCACGGCCCCGCGCCGCGCCCTCGTCGCCCGGTCGCGCGCCGCGACACCCAGCTTCTCCAGCGCCGCCAGGGTGTCGCCCGCCTTCACGAACGGCGCGTCGACCTCCTGCGAGACCAGGGCGCCGGCGGCCCCCTTGGCCATGGCCTGGGCAACGAACTCGTGGCCGTCCCGCACGCCGGCCAGCGCCACGAACAGGTCGCCAGGTTCGAGGGTGCGGGTGTCGATGGAGACTCCGGTGGCGGAGAACCCGCCGCCTTCCGCCCCGCCCGTCGCCCTCGCAATGTCAGCCGAGGTCCAGAGCGGGTCAGCCATGGACAAGCTCCAGGGCTTTGGCCGTCTCCGTCACATCGTCGAAGGGGTGCGTCACGCCGGCGACAATCTGACCCTGCTCATGGCCCTTGCCGGCCACAACCAGGATGTCGCCGTCCTTCAGCATCGCGGCGGCGGCGCGGATCGCCTCGCGGCGGTCGCCGATCTCCCTGGCGCCCTTCGCCCCGGCCAGCACCTCGGCGCGGATCGTGGCGGGAACCTCGGAGCGCGGATTGTCGTCGGTGACGATGGCGACGTCGGCCAGGCGGGCCGCCACCTCGCCCATCAGCGGGCGCTTGCCCTTGTCGCGGTCGCCGCCGGCGCCGAACACCACGATCAGGCGGCCGCGCACGTGCGGCCGCAGGGCCGACAGCACCGTCTCCAGCCCGTCCGGCGTGTGGGCGTAGTCCACATAGGCCTCAGCCCCGTTCGACCCCGCGCCGACCCGTTGCAGGCGGCCGGGCGCGCCCGTCAACCGCTCCAGGCCGGCGAAGGTCTCCTCGAAACTCATGCCGGCGGCGCGGCACAGGCCCGCGGCCACCAGGGCGTTGGACGCCTGGAAGGCGCCGGCCAGCGGCAGGCGCACGTCCCAGAGCTTGCCATCGGCGCGGATCGACAGCCGCTGTCCGTCCGGCAGCAGCGAGCGCTCCACCAGCTTCAGGGCCTGGCCCGTCTCCCCCACGCTCATGACCCGTTGGCCCGAAACCACCGAGGCCGCCGCGAAGAACGGGAACGCCTCGTTGTCGGCGTTCAGCACCGCCGTGGCGCCGCGCGGCATCAGCTGCTCGAACAGGCGCAGCTTGGCCTTCATGTAGGCGTCCATGGTGTGGTGGTAGTCGAGATGGTCCTGGCTCAGGTTCAGGAACCCGGCCGCCGCCAGCCGCACCCCGTCCAGCCGGCGCTGGTCGATGCCGTGCGACGAGGCTTCCATGGCGAAATGCGTCACGCCCAGCTGGGCGATCCGCATCAGCAGCTCGGCCACGTCGCCCGCGTCCGGCGTCGTCAGGCCGGGCGGCGTCACCTGCAGGTCGGCCTCGCCGGGCTTGGAGACGGTGACGCCCAGGGTGCCCATGCTGGCCGAGACGTGGCCGGCGCGAGCGAACATCTGGCGGCAGAAGTTGGCGACCGAGGTCTTGCCGTTGGTGCCGGTCACCGCCACCAACG
>Ga0209257_1001547_pt1 | contig 26709 bp, 25 predicted proteins | sample AraplaCvi_mCL_r2_FD_184277 | JGI IMG/M metagenome (GOLD analysis project Ga0209257, IMG submission 184277) | Arabidopsis root microbial communities from North Carolina, USA - plate scrape MF_Cvi_mCL_r2 (SPAdes) (version 2) | ecosystem: Host-associated > Plants > Roots > Endosphere | place: USA...
TGCCGACCACCGTGCCGAACAGGCCCAGCAGCGGGCCGGCCGCGGCGATGGTGCCCAGCGTGTTCAGGTAGCGCTCCATCTTGTGGACCAGATGGCGGCCGACGTCCTCGATGCGCTCGCGGATCTGGTCGCGCGGGCGCAGACGCACGTCCAGCGCGGCGGCCAGCAGCTCGCCCAGCGGCGAGGTGCGGCGCAGGGATTCGATGTGGGCCGGGTCCAGCTTGCCGCTGCCCGCCCATGTGCGGACTTCCTTGCCCAGGTTCGGCGGCAGCACGGCGCTGCGACGCAGCGACCAGGCGCGCTCGACGATCAGCGTCAGGGCCAGTACCGACAGCAACAACAGCGGAATCATCGGCCAACCGCCGGCCTTGACCAGTTCCAGCACGCTAACTACCCCTCCGGCCCTCGGCCGTCTCGATCGTCCCGATAGGATAGCCCAGCCGAACGCGAGTCCCCGCGCCGCGCCGCATCCCACAGGCGCGGATGTGCCTGCCGTCGCGCTTCCACGGTCACGCCGCCCGGTTCCAGCCGCACGCGGAGGGCGCCTTCGTCCGCGGTGTCGTGCACGGCCGCGCCGGAATGGCGCCATCGCTCGACCACGAACGGCCGCGGATGGCCGAACCGGTTGCCATGTCCGGAGGACACCAGGGCCTGGCTGGCGCCGGTCGTCGCGACAAAGGCGCCATCGGACGACCCGCCACTGCCGTGATGGGCGACCAGGACGACGTCGGCGCGGACCTGGTGAGGCTGCTCGCGCACGAGACGGCGCTCGATGACCTCGCCGATGTCGCCAGTGATCAGCGCCGCGCGGTCGCCGGCTTCGATCCGCAGCACGCAGCTGGATTCGTTGCCGAGGTACGGGAAGTCGGGCGGCGGGTGCAGGAACCGGAAGTGGACACCGTCCCAGGTCCAGCCTTCGCCCGCGATGCAGGCATGGCTGCCGGGCAGCCGCACGCCCTCGGGCGCGAAGAGATCGGGGGCCGGATACAACGCCGCAACGGCCGGCCAGCCGCCGACGTGGTCGTTGTCGCCGTGACTGACGACGGCCGCGTCCAATCGCGGCACGCCGAGCGCATGCAACACGGGCACGACCGCGCGTTCGCCTGCATCGAAGCCGTCCTGTACGGCCGGCCCCATGTCGACCAGCAAGGCATGCCGCGCCGTTCGAACCAGCACCGACTGCCCCTGCCCTACGTCGATCACGGTCAGCTCGGCCTCGCCTTTCTCCGGCAGTTGCCTGTCCGGCCACAGGAGCGGAAGCCACAGCAGCGCCGCGAGCGCCTTCCCGGGCGTGCCGCGCGGCAGCAGCAGCCAGAACGCGCCCAGCAGCGCGAGCGGCAAGGCGAACCAGCGCGGCTCAGGCAGCCACCACAGCGAGAGCGGACTCGCCGCGAGCCAGTCGAAGAGTGGCCAGGCCAGATCGAAACACCACGCCGCCGCCTGCCACGCCCATTCGCCAGCGCCGGCATGCACCGACTCCAGGCCGAGGCCTAGCAAGGACAACGGCACCACGACCAGGCTCCACCACGGCACGGCGACGAGGTTCGCGACCGGCCCCGCGAGCGAGGCCTGCCCGAACAGGATCGCCGCGACCGGCAGCAGTCCGAGCGTCGCCACGCCCTGTGCGGAAAGGAAATCGCGGACCACATTCCCACCGCTGTCCGGCAGGCACCACAGCAACCACGCGACGCCAGCAAAGCTCAGCCAGAAACCCGCCGAGAGCGCGGACAGCGGATCGATCAGCAGCATCGCGAACGCCGCCAGCGCGAGGCATTCGCCGGCCGACATCCGCCGTCGCAACGCGCGCAGCCCGGCGATGATCGCGATCATCAACGCGGTGCGCACCGTTGGCAGCGCGAAACCGGCAACGGCGGTGTATAGCGCCGCACCGACGACACTGCCCGCCGCGGCGGCGATCGGCGCGGGCACGCGCCGGGCCAGGGTCGGCCAGAGCCACCAGACGGCGCGGATCAGTAGTGCGAAGAATCCTGCGACGAGGCCGACGTGGAAGCCTGAAATCGCGATGAGGTGCGTCAGCCCGTTCGCGCGCAGCGCCGCCCAGTCGTCATCGTCCAATCCGCGCACGTCGCCGAGCGCGAGCGCACGCACGAAGCGCGACGACGGATGCCGCACGCTTTCGTCGATCCGCGAAGACATTCCGTCGCGCCACGCATCGATGCCATGCGCAGGTGCGAGCAGGCGCGCCGTACCGGGCGAACGCACATAGCCCATCGCCGCGATGCGTTGCGCCATCGCGAACTTCTCCGCGTCCGCGCCGCCCGGATTGCGCAGGCCCCGCGGCGCACGCAGGCGCACGTCGAAACGCCAGTGCTGGCCTGCGCGCAACGTGCTGCGGCGCCCAGGATCGTCCTCGTACCAGGCCAGGCGCAGATCATGGCCGCGAAGGCGTGCGTCGGCTACGTCGTCATCGACGCGGAACAGGAATCGCGAGCGGCGCGGCTCGTGTTCGGGAAGATCGAGGATGCGCCCGGTGACCACCGCATCCTGGCGGGATGGTTCCGCCGGCAGTTGCAGCGCGAGCGCATGCACTGCATGCAGCCCCGCAAGCGCGATGCCGGCCAGCCACCATCCCGGTAGCAGCGTGCGCGCCCGCAAGGACGAAAGCCCGCGCCACAGGCAGATGGCCGCGATCGCCAGCAGGATCAGCGACATCCACCAGGACAACAGCCACGGCGCCCACAGACAGGTGCAGACGCCCGCCAGCAGGCTCAACGCGGCGGCGATTCCGAACGGCGGCGTCCCTGCCGCTGCCGCCACCGATCAGACCTCGTTCGGGGCCAGTTGGCGCAACTTGCCTTCGTGCAGTTCCAGCACGCGGTCCAGCCGGCGTGCGAGGCGGCGGTCGTGAGTCACCAGCACCAGTGCCGTGTGCTGCTCGCGGTTGAGCGCAAGCATCAGTTCGAACACGGTTTCGGCCGTCTTCTCGTCGAGGTTGCCGGTGGGCTCGTCGCCCAGCACACATGCCGGACGATTGACCAGCGCACGCGCCACCGCGGCGCGCTGGCGCTCGCCGCCCGAGAGCTCGCCGGGCTTGTGATCCAGGCGATGGCCCAGGCCGACCGATTCCAGCAGTGCCCTGGAGCGCTTGTTCGCATCGGCCACGTTCGCGCCGGAGAGCAGCACCGGCAGCATCACGTTTTCCAGCGCCGTGAACTCCGGCAGCAGGTGATGGAACTGGTAGACGAAACCGAGCGACTGGTTGCGCAACGCGCCGCGCTCGGCGTCGGACAGCGAACTCATCTTCTTCCCGGCGACGAACACCTCGCCGGAGGTCGGCGTATCCAGACCGCCGAGCAGGTGCAGCAGCGTGCTCTTGCCCGCGCCGGACGCGCCGAGAATCGCGACGGTCTCGCCCGACTGCACCGAAAGATCCAGTCCTTCGAAGACCGGCGTACGCATCTTGCCCTCGGCGTAGGTCATCGCCAGACGTTCCGCGCGGATCGCCTCGCCCTGGTGTTTCCTTTGCATCGACTCACTCATAGCGAAGCGCCTCCGCCGGGGCCGTACGCGCGGCGCGCCAGGCGGGGTAGATGGTGGCGAAGAACGCCATGACGAGCGCGACGGCGGCGATGATCGCCACGTCGCTGCCCTGCAGGTCGGTCGGAAGGCCGGTGATGTAGTAGACGTCCTCGGGCAGCAACTGCACGCCGAGTACGGCCTCGATGGCCTTGAGGATGTGTTCGAGGTTGAGCGTGAGCACGATGCCGCCGATCACGCCGATGACGGTACCGATCACGCCGATCAGCGTGCCCTGCACGACGAACACCTGCATGACGCCGCGCGGCGTGAGGCCGAGGGTGCGCAGGATCGCGATGTCGGCCTGCTTGTCGGTGACCAGCATGACCTGCGAGCTGACCAGGTTGAACGCGCCCATGGCGATGATCAGCGACAGCAGGATCGCCATGATCGTCTTTTCCATCTTCAGCGCGCGGAACATGTTGGCGTTCTCGCTGGTCCAGTCGCTGACGCGGAACGGGCCGCCGAGCGATACGGCGAGGTCGCGCGCCACGTCCCAGGCCTGGTCCATGTCGTGCAGGCGCAGGCGCACGCCGGTGACGCCGTCGCCCATGCGAAGCAGGCGCTGCATGTCGTGCATGTTGGCGACTGCCAGCCCCTTGTCGAAGTCGTTGTAGCCGGCTTCGAAGATGCCGCTGACCGTGAAGCGCTTGAGCTGCGGCACCGCACCCAACGGCGTGCTGCGGAAGTCGGTGGTGGTCATCACCACGCTGTCGCCGACGCCGACGCCCAGCCACAGCGCCAGTTCCTTGCCCAGCACGATGTTGAAGCTGCCGGGTTCGAGCGAACTGAGCTTGCCCTGCACCATCTTCTCGGCGAGCACCGACACCTTGCCTTCCTGGTCCGGCAGCACGCCACGGACCATGGCCGGCTGGTTCCGGGCGCCGGACAGCAGCGCTTCCTTCTCGATGTAGGGCGCCGCGCCGGCCACGCGCTTGTCGGCGATGGCCTGGTTCACCGCGGTCTGCCAGTCGGTGAGCGGTTCGCCGTAGGCGCTGACGGTGGCGTGTGCGGCCATCTGCAGCATGCGGTCGCGGATTTCGCGCTGGAAGCCGCTCATCACCGCCAGCGTGGTGATCAGCGCCGTGACGCCCAGCGCGATGCCCGCGATGGAAGCCAGCGAAATGAAGGAGATGAAGCCGTTTCGGCGTTTGGCGCGCAGGTAGCGCAGGCCGATGGCGACGGGAATGGGTTTGAACATAGCGGGCTAGGATGCCATTGGAGGCTGTGAATGCGCAGCCTGTATGACCGGAACGGCCAGCCGCAGTTCACGGCGGTCGCGTGGCGCCAGCGTCTGCGGCCACCAGGCCAGGCGCCCTCGCCGCCCGTTCGCCTCGCGGAATCGCGCGAACGCCCAGGGCCCGCGCCAGTGCACGTGCAGGTCGTCGATGGCCTCGCCGTCCAGCATGGCCCGACCGTCCGTGGCGATCACCAGCGTCCGCATCGGCCTGCGCGCCTCGCGCCGCGCGAGCCGGACGCCCTCCCCTGCGGCGAGCACGGCGAGCGGAATGGCGAAGATCGCCGGCATCTCGCTCGCCATCACGCTCAACGCCGCCAACATGCCGAGGGCGAGCAGCGCCAGCACCAGCCAGCGCGAGGGCCGCCAATCAAGGCGGCAGGGCGCGGATGGATTCGACGAGCTGGGCGAGTTCGGCATCGGCGGGCGTTTCGTGTCCCATGAACCAGTGCCAGAGCTTATCGTCCTCGACTTCCAGCAAGCGTAGGAAAACCGCCCGTTCCGACTCCGGAGCTTGCCGCCATGCGCGGTCAAGATACCGCTCGAAAAGGCGGTCCAATTCCCTCATGCCGCGTCGGCTGCGCCAGCGCAGGCGGCTGAGCTCCCGTTCGAGATCCCGCTCCAGGTCCTGCGTCACGCGCGCCACCAGCCCACCGCGATCGCGCCCCACAGCAGCCACAGCACCATGCCGCCCGCCACGTACGCGTAGAAGCGGTGCATGACCTTGTTGTAGCTGCAGTGGATCCAGCTGTGGACGATGCGCAGCAGCACGAAGAGCCATGCGAGCGACAGCGTTACCGCATTGATCTGCTGCGTCATCGCGGCCACGACCAGTGCGACGTAGAACAGCACCGGCAGCTCGAACAGGTTGCGGAAGTTGTCGGCGGGCCCGCTTTCGGTCAGGCGCGCGGCGGACTGCGCGGAGGTCGCGACGGCCTGCGGGTGGATGCGTTCGCGCTTCATCTGCCCGATGCGCACGAAATACATGCGCCACCACACGGCGAAAGTCAGCGCGACCATCGCCACCGCGGGCATGAAGATCAGCTTTGCATCCATCCAGGTATTCCCTTCGCTTCCTGGAAAAAAGGCGCACTTTCGTGCGCCTTGTTCCGTATCGACATTGCCGTCCGCGCGATCAGGCGCGGCGTGCCAGCATCAGCTTCTTGATCTCGCCGATCGCCTGCGCCGGGTTCAGACCTTTCGGGCAGGTACGCGCGCAGTTCATGATCGTGTGGCAGCGGTAGAGCTTGAACGGATCTTCCAGGTCGTCCAGGCGCGAACCGGTGTCCTCGTCGCGCGAGTCGATGATCCAGCGGTAGGCCTGCAGCAGGATCGCCGGACCCAGATAACGATCGCCGTTCCACCAGTAGCTCGGGCAGCTGGTCGAGCAGCACGCGCACAGGATGCACTCGTACAGACCATCGAGCTTCTTGCGGTCTTCCGGCGACTGCAGGCGCTCGCGATCGGACGGCGACGGACTCTGCGTGCGCAGCCACGGGCGGATCGAGGCGTACTGCGCGTAGAAGTGCGTCAGGTCCGGAACGAGGTCCTTCACTACCGGCATGTGCGGCAGCGGGTAGATCGGCACGTCGCCGGCGCTGCAGTCCTCGATGGCCTTGGTGCAGGCCAGCGTGTTGGTGCCGTCGATGTTCATCGCGCACGAACCGCAGATGCCTTCGCGGCACGAACGGCGGAACGTCAGCGTCGGGTCGATCTCGTTCTTGATCTTGATCAGCGCGTCCAGAACCATCGGGCCGCACGTCGCCATGTCCACCTCGTAGGTGTCCACGCGCGGGTTCATGCCGTCGTCGGGATTCCAGCGGTAGACCTTGAAGGTGCGCGACTGCTTGGCGCCCTGCGCCGGCCAGTGCCGGCCCTTCTGGATCTGCGAGTTCTTCGGGAGGGAAAATTCAGCCACGGTTGCTCGCTCCGGTCAGTAGACGCGCTTCTTCGGCGGGACCACGGACACGTCGTCGGTCAACGTGTACATGTGCACCGGGCGGTAATCGATGTTGGTCTGGCCACGCTCGTCGACCGAGCACAGCGTGTGCTTCTGCCAGTTGGCGTCGTCGCGGTCCGGGAAGTCCTCGCGGGCATGCGCGCCGCGCGACTCGGTGCGGTTCTCGGCCGAAACGATCGTCACCAGCGCCTGGTCGAGCAGGTTCGACAGCTCGTAGGTTTCGATGAGGTCCGAGTTCCAGATCAGCGAACGGTCGGAAACCTTCACGTCGCCGAAGGACGCGTGGATCTCGCGCATCTTAGACACGCCGTCGCGCAGGGTGTCGCCGGTGCGGAACACCGCGGCGTCGGCCTGCATCGTGCGCTGCATCTTGTCGCGGATGACCGCCGTCGGCGTGCCACCGTTGGCGTTGCGCAGCTTGTCCAGGCGGGCGAGCGCCGAGTCGCAGGCGTCGCCCGCGAGCTTGGCCTGCTTGCCGTCGCGCTTGACCGTTTCCGCCGCGCGGTTGGCGACGGCGCGACCGAACACGACCAGGTCGAGCAGCGAGTTCGAGCCCAGGCGGTTGGCGCCGTGGACGGACACGCACGCGGCTTCGCCGATGGCGTACAGGCCCGGGACGACTTCGTCCGGGTTGCCGTTCTTCAACTGCACGACTTCGCCGTGGTAGTTGGTCGGGATGCCGCCCATGTTGTAGTGCACGGTCGGGATCACCGGGATCGGCTGCTTCTCGACGTCCACGTTGGCGAAGATGCGGGCCGATTCGGCGATGCCCGGCAGCTTCTCGTGGATGACTTCCGGGCCCAGGTGCGTCAGGTCGAGCAGGATGTGGTCCTTGTGCTCGCCCACGCCGCGTCCTTCGCGGATTTCCATCGTCATCGCGCGGCTGACCATGTCGCGCGGGGCGAGGTCCTTCACGCTCGGTGCGTAGCGCTCCATGAAGCGCTCGCCGTTGCTGTTGCGCAGGATGCCGCCTTCGCCGCGCACGCCTTCGGTGATCAGGCAGCCCGCGCCGTAGATGCCGGTCGGGTGGAACTGCACGAACTCCATGTCCTGCATCGCAAGCCCGGCGCGCAGCACCATGCCGCCGCCGTCGCCGGTGCAGGTATGGGCCGAGGTCGCCGAGAAGTACGCGCGACCGTAACCGCCGGTGGCGAGCACCGTGCCCTGCGCCTTGAACAGGTGCAGCGTGCCTTCGGCCATGTCGAGCGCGAGCACGCCACGGCAGGCGCCGTTGGCGTCCATGATCAGGTCGAGCGCGAAGTACTCGATGAAGAACTGCGCGTCATGCGCCAGCGACTGCTGGTAAAGCGTGTGCAGGATCGCGTGGCCGGTGCGGTCGGCCGCGGCGCAGGTGCGCTGCGCCGGCGGACCTTCGCCGTAACGCGTGGTCATGCCGCCGAACGGACGCTGGTAGATCTTGCCGTCGTCGGTGCGCGAGAACGGAACGCCGTAGTGCTCCAGCTCGATGATCGCCGGGATGGCCTCGCGGCACATGTATTCGATGGCGTCCTGGTCGCCCAGCCAGTCCGAACCCTTCACGGTGTCGAAGAAGTGGTAGCGCCAGTCGTCCTCGCCCATGTTCGCCAGCGCGGCGGCCACGCCGCCCTGCGCCGCGACGGTGTGCGAGCGGGTCGGGAAGACCTTGGTGATGCAGGCCGTCTTCAGGCCCTTCTGGGCCAGGCCGAAGGTGGCGCGCAGACCGGCGCCGCCGGCGCCGACCACCACCATGTCGAAGGTGTGTTCGTGGATCTTGTAAGCGGGCACGGCGTCAGGCTCCCAGCGCGATGCGGACGATGGCGAGCACGCTGGCGATGGCCGCGAGTGCGCACACGAAGATGTTCAGAAGGTGCAGCGCGCCGGCCGAGAACGGCGTGTGCACGTAGTCCTCGATGATCACCTGCACGCCGAGCTTGGCGTGCCAGAAGGTGGCGATGCTGAAGGCGACCAGCAGGATCGCGTTGCACGGATGGGCGACGCTGGCGCGCACGGTCGCGTAGTCGTCGCCGATCATGGAGATGATCAGGCCGACGGCGTAGATCGACAGGAAGATCAGCGCGATGGCGGTGATGCGCTGGACGATGAAGTGGCCGGTGCCGTCCTTCGCCGAGCCCAGGCCGCGGGCGTTCTTCAGCGGATTGCGCAGGCGCTTGTTCGACAGGCTCATGCGCCACCCCGCTGCATCATCGCGACCACCCAGATCAGCACCGTCAGCACGAGGCTGCCGAACACGGCGGTCCAGCTGCTGCGCACGAAGGATTCGATCCTGTAGCCGTAGCCGGCGTCCTGCACGAGGTGGCGGATGCCGTTGATCAGGTGGAAGGCCAGCGCCCAGCTCCAGCCGAACAGGATCAGGAAGCCGATCGCCGAACGGGTGAAGGCGGTGAAGATGGACCAGGACTCCGGACCCGCGGCCAACGCGAGCAAACCCCACGTGACGATGAGGCTGCCCACGACGAGGACGATGCCGGTCGCGCGGTGGAGGATCGACGTCACCATCTGCACCTGCCAGCGGTAAACCTGGAGATGCGGTGACAGGGGGCGTTCGCGGACGCGTGGTTCGTTCGCCATGAGCGTGGCGGTCTCTCGGCTGGGCGGCAAAGCCGCGTGGCGGGAAGGCGTGTGGGGCGGTAAACGAGTGATGAGGAGAGAGCGGGCGTGTCGCGTCAGAAATCGATGCAGCGGCCGTTCTTTTCCCAGTCGCCGTAGCGTGTCGGTTCCGGGCCTTCGCGCCCGCCGTGTTCCTTCGCCTTCGTGTCGTCCGGGGACGGCGCCGGTTCCGGTGGCGTGGGCGCTTCTGGCGCGGTTCCGGGTGGGCTTTGGCCTATCATCACAACGCCAAATGTTAATTCCCGACCCCATGGATGACAACCCGCAACCCATGGCAGACACGGTTTTCCGCCTGCCCGGCCATCGCCTGATCACGCTGGAAGGGCGCGACGCGGCCGCCTTCGCGCAGGCGCAGTTCATGAACGACGTCGCCCTGCTGGAGCCCGGCCAGTGGCAATGGAGCGGCTGGCTGACGCCCAAAGGTCGCGTGATCGCGCTGTTCGCTTTGCTCAAGCGGTCCGATGAGGACCTCTGGCTGGTCGTTCCCGATGCCGACGCGACGGCGCTCACGGCTGCCCTGCAGCGCTTCGTGTTCCGCAGCAAGGTGCGGATCCAGCTCCGCGGGGACCTCCACGCCAGCGGCCGGTTCGCCATGCCCGTCCGCGCTGCCGGCGCGACGTTCGCGGACGATGGGGACGCAGGGATGGAACTCGATTTCGGTACCGCCATGGCCCCGCGCACGCTGCGCCTGGCTTCGGGGGAAGCCGCCGTGGACGAGGCAGCGGCGGCCCGCTGGCAGGCCGTCGACCTCGAACACGGCCTGCCCCGCCTGCCCGCTTCGCAGGTCGAACACTGGACGCCGCAGCAGCTGTCGCTCGATCGGCTGCGCGCCTTCAGCGTGAAGAAGGGCTGCTATCCGGGGCAGGAAATCGTCGCGCGCACGCATTTCCTCGGGCAGGCCAAGCGCGGCCTGGTCCTCCTCCTGGGCGATGCGGCGATGGACGCCGGACAGGACGTCACCGCGGGCGATGTCGCGATGGGCAAGCTGGTCGCTGCGGGCTTCGACGGCGCGCGTCATCATGCGTTGGGCGTGCTGCCGCTGGAACGCGATGCGACCGCGCTGGAAGTGGGCGGAATGAAGGTCGTCGAACACGCACTGCGCGACGGCCTGGCGCGCTGATTCAAGCTTCGTTGCGTCGTAGCCCGGGTAAGCGAAGCGCACCCGGGTCGGCCGACGTGGCAAGCGTCCCGGGTGCGCTTCGCTTACCCGGGCTACAGGGTCGTCACTTACGCCACGCGCCTTTGCGCCTGCCAGTGCTCGTGCCACGCCTGGAACATCAGCACGTTCCACAGATGCGTGTGCCACTTGCGCTCGCCGTCGAGGAACTGGCGCCACAGCGTGTCCACGGCATCGGCATCCAGATGCCCTTCGGCGCGAATGCGCGCCGGATCGAGCAGCGCCGACGCCCATTCGCGCAGATCGCCCTTGAGCCAGTCGCTCACCGGCGCACCGAACCCGCGCTTGCCGCGATCGACCATCGAGTCGGGCAGGTAACGCCGCAGCACACGCTTGAGCAGATGCTTGTTGCCCGACGGATGCCGTTTGAAGTCCAGCGGCAGCGACCACGCGAACTCGGCCACGCGCCAATCCAGCAAAGGCGCCCTCGCCTCCAGGCTAACCGCCATGCTCGTGCGATCGACCTTGCACAGCAGGTCTTCGGGCAGGTACACGCTGAAATCGGCCAGCATCATCGCGTCGGCCGGCGTGCCCGCGCCGCCAAGCGGATCGGGCTGGTCGTAGAACGTGTCCGGAAGTTTCGCGCCGGGGACGACGGCCTCGGGATCGCGCCATCGCATCACGCGCTGGCGGTACACGTCGCCGATGCCACGCGCGCCCATTTCCGCCGCCAGCGCGGCGAAACCGCCGGTGCGCGAGGCCTCGCCGTGCGTCTTCGCACTGCGCGCCATCGCATGCCGCATGAAGCCGGGCACGCGGCTGTGCCACCGCCAGTTGCGCAGCGCGCGCTCGTAACGTTTGTAGCCGAAGAACAACTCGTCGCCGCCATCGCCCGACAATGCGACGGTCACCTCCGTGCGGGCCAGTCGCGCGACCAGCGCGGTTGGCACCTGCGAGGCATCGGCGAAGGGTTCGTCGAACATCGCCGGCAACGTCGGCACCACGCCCAGCGCGTCCGCGCCGCTGACGTAGAGCTCGGTGTGGTGCGTGTGCAGATGCTGGGCGACTTCACGCGCCAGATGCGCCTCGTCGTGGTGCGAGCGTTCGAAACCGATCGTGAAGCTGCGCACCGGATGGCGGCTCTGCGCCTGCATCAGCGCGGTGACGATGGACGAATCGGTGCCGCCGGACAGGAACACACCCACCGGCACGTCGGCGACCATGCGCAGCGCGACCGCATCGCGCAGCAGTTCGTCGAGATGGTTTTCCGCTTCGAGCACGTCGCCGTCGAACGGCTTTGCGAGCGCGGCACGCATGCGCTCGCGCGGATCCCAGTAGCGTCGCTGGTCGCGATGCGGATCGTGTTCGGCCGCGCCCAGCGCCACGGCGAGCGCGTCGATGCACAGCAGCGAGCCGGGTTGCAGCTTGAACGTATCGACGTGGATCGCGTGCGGCGCCGGGATGTAGTCCAGGCGCAACAGCAACGCCAGCGCATCCGGATCGACCCCGTTGTCGAACGCCGGATGCCGCCACAGCGCCTTGAGTTCGGACCCGAACACGAACGTGCTGCCGGCCCAGCCGTAGTACAGCGGCTTCTTGCCGACGCGATCGCGCGCAAGCCACAGGCGGCGTTCCTGCCGATCCCACAGCGCAAGCGCGAACATGCCGTTGCAGCGCGACACGGCTTCCTCGACGCCCCACTCCATCACCGCGGCCAGCAGCACCTCGGTATCGGAGTGGCCGCGGAACACATGCCCGCGCGCGACCAGCACTTCGCGCAGTTCTGCGAAGTTGTAGATCTCGCCGTTATAGACGACGACGTAGCGATGATTCTCCGACGCCATCGGCTGGTGGCCCAGCGGCGACAGGTCGAGGATGCTCAGCCGTCGATGCGCCAGCGCAATGCCGGTTTCCTCGTCGACCCACACGCCGCGGTCATCGGGCCCGCGATGCTCCAGCGCATCGCCCATCGCGCCCGCGAGCGCCTCCAGCCGCACGGCCTCGGTGTCCGGTGTCGCGCGCAGCAGGCCTGCGAGTCCGCACATCGAATCAGGCCAACCGGTCCGCGGCGGCGACGATGTCGTCGTCCGACGGAATCACCAGGAACGCGGCGCCCGCGAGCGGCGTGTACGTATCCACGCCGACGACGCGCTGGAACGGACGCGCCCCGTAGCCACCTTCGGCGATCGCGGTCAGCACGCCCTCGCCCACGCCCGCGCTGTGGCGGCCTTCGTCGACGATGAGGATGCGTTTGGCGGTCTTCGCCTGTTCGCGGATGTAGCTTTCGTTGAGCGGCACGAGCCAGCGCAGGTCGACGACGCGCGCCTTCCAGCCGTGCTTCTTCTCGATGGCGCGCGCCGCGCGCAGGCTCATCGGCACGCCGTTGCCGTAGGTGAAGATCACCAGGTCGTCGTTGCCCTCGCCGTACACGCGGCCTTCGCCGAGCGTCATCGCTTCATCGGGCTTGGGATACGTCGTCAGCCATTGGCCATCGCCGGGCTCGTACAGATCCTTGGTCATGTACAGCGCGATCGGTTCGAGGAACACGCTGACGCGCCCGTCCACCTTCGCCAGCGCGGTGAGCGTGCGCAGCATCGTCGCCGCATCGTCGCCACGCGAGGGGCAACCGACGACGAGGCCGGGGATGTCGCGCAGCGCCGTGATCGAATTGTCGTTGTGGAAATGCCCGCCGAAACCGCGCTGGTAACCCAGGCCGGCGATGCGCACGACCATCGGGTTCGCGTACTGGTTGTTGCTGAAGAACTGCAACGACGCCGCTTCGCCGCGGATCTGGTCGCAGGCGTTGTGGAAGTACGCGAGGTACTGGATTTCCGGGATCGGCAGCATCCCGACGTTGGCGAAGCCCTGCGCCATGCCCAGGATCATCGTCTCGTCGAGCAGCGTGTTGAACACGCGGCGCGGACCGAACGCCTTCTGCAGGCCCTTGGTCACCGTGTAGACGCCGCCCTTCTGCGCGACGTCCTCGCCGAACAGCAGCGTGTCGGGATACTTCGCGAACACGTCGTGCAGCGCGTTGTTGATCTGGATCGCCAGATGGCGCGGCGGCTGGTTTTCCGGGAGTTTCGCCTCGCTGCCAAAGACTTCGAGACGGCGTTCGGCGGAAGCAGCGCGCGCCGCTTCCGCCTGCACCTTCGCGGGCGTGTACGGCGCGAGCGGCTTGATGACGTCCTCGAGCTTCTCGATCTTGGGACGACGGTCGGCTTCTTCCGCCGCGGCGAAGCATTTCTTGCGCGTCGACTCGTACAGGCCGAGCACGTCGTCCTTCGACATCAGGCCCGATTCCAGCGCGATCGCGGCCGAGCGCAGCAGCGGATCGGTCGCTTCCACCGCGCACAGTTCCTCGATCGAACGCCATTCGATCTCGAAGTCGGTGCCGGCGTGGCCCATGATGCGCGTCGTGCGCAGGTGCAGGAACGTCGGGCGGCGCGTGGTGCGGCAGTGTTCGACGGCACGCTGCACGTCGGCGTAGCCGCTCGCCAGATCAAGGCCGTCGGCGGCGAAGTAGTCCAGGCCGTCCATGTTGCGGAAGCGGTTGGCGATCCAGCCGCCCGGCGTCTTCACCGAGATGCCGATGCCGTTGTCCTCGCACACGAAGAGCACGGGCGCGGGCAGCTTCTGGTAGGCGGTCCATGCGGCGGCGTTGAACGCGGTCTGCGCGGTCGCGTGGTTGGCCGATGCATCGCCGAAGGAGCAGATCGCGATGCTGTCGGCGGGAATCGGCAACGCGTGGTTCAGGCGCTTGCCGGCTTCGATGGCGACCGCGGTGCCCAGCGCCTTTGGCAGGTGGGAAGCAATCGTCGAAGTCTGCGGCAGCACCCACAACGGCTTGCTGCCCCACACCTTGTGGCGGCCGCCGGACGCGGGATCTTCCGCGCTCGCGGCGAAGCTCAGCGCCGAATCCATGATCGGATCCATGCCCGGCAGCTTGCGGAAACGCTCGGCCATGAAGCCGCCGGAACGGTAGTGCAGGAACGCCGGATCGGTGTGGCGCGTGAGGCGCGCGACCATCGCGTTGCCTTCGTGGCCACTGGAACCGATGGTGTAGAAGACCTTGTTCTGCACGCGCAGCACACGCGCCATCAGGTCCAGGTGGCGGCTGATGAGCTGCGATTCGAACAGTTCGCGGAAGCCCTGCGCATTGAGTTCGCTGCCTTCCAGGATCGGCGCATCGGCGGAGGGACGCGCGTTGACGCGGCCTTCCCACGCCTTCACGAATTCGACGAAATTGACGTCGCAGATCTCGGCCCGGTTCAGGCCTTTCATGCGCGCGGGAATGGGATTGGGGATCAGGGACATGGTCGGTTCCGGAATGCCCGCGTCCGGGGGAACGCGCGGGCTTGGTTCGAAAGACTTTGAGGATCAGTCCGGCAGCGCGAGGCGCGAGAGGACTTCCACCGGCGGCGCCGGCATGGCGAGGAAATGCGGCGTCTGGCGCACGCGTTCGATCCACGCCTGCACGGCGGGATATGCAGTGAGATCGAAACCGCCTTCGTCGGCGACGGCGGTATAGGCGAACAGCGCGATGTCGGCGATGCCATACGCGTCGCCGTTGAACCATTCGTGCGAGGCCAGATGCTGTTCCATGACGGCAAGCGCCTGGTTTCCGCGTTCGCGCAGCTGCGGCAGCGATGCGCGACGCGGCGAATCCAGCTGAGTCCAGCCACGGATGAAACGTGCCACGGCGATGTAAGGCTCATGGCTGTACTGCTCGAAAAACAGCCAGCTCAGCACCTGCGCGCGCGCGAACGCATCGCCGGCCCAGAACGGCGTGCCTTCGGCCAGCCAGCACAGGATCGCGTTCGACTCGGTCAGGATGCGACCGTCGTCGGTCTCGATCATCGGCACCTTGCCGTTGGGATTCTTCGCCAGGTATTCCGGCGTGCGCGTCGCGCCGGCGGTGCTGTCGACCTCGACCCACTTGAACTCGCGTTCGAGCTGGGTGAGCAGCAGGCGCAGCTTGTGGCAGTTGCCGGAACTGGAATAGCCGTAGACGGTGATCATGCGCGTTCCTCACGTTCGCGTCGGGCGAGCCACTGCTCGCGCGACTGGCCCCAGATCTCGATGTCCTTCGTGTCGAACGGCGCCGGCAAACGGCCCATGCGCAGCAGCGTCGAGCCAAGCTTGGCGGCGACGGACTTGGAGTTCGTGTTGTCCGGATCGATGGTGTGGATCACCTCGCTCCAGTGCAGCGTGTCGAACGCCCAGTCGGTCGCAGCGATCGCCGCTTCCGGCCCGTAACCGCGGCCCCAGCGATCGCGCACGATGCTCCAGCCCACTTCCGTGCCCGGCCAGCCTTCCGGCTGCCACGGGCCGACGCGTCCGACCCAGTCGCCGGTCGCCTTCTCGATCACCGAGAACATGGCGAAGCCCTTGAGGTGCCACACGCCGATCATCGAGGCGAAGCTGCGCCACGCGGCCGGGCGCAGTTCGGTGCCGCCGATGTGGCGGCAGGTTTCCTCGTCGGCCTTGAACGCGGCCCACGCTTCGAAATCCTCCGCCTGCGGCGGGCGGAGGATCAGGCGTTGCGTTTCCAGTGTCGGACCCAGCTGCATCGCCGGCTCCGGATCAGAACGCGTTGATGCCGGTGAGCTCGCGGCCGATCACCAGCTGGTGCACGGTTTCGGTGCCCTCGTAGGTGATGACCGATTCCAGGTTCAGCGCATGGCGGATCGCGGCGTGTTCGGTGGTGATGCCTGCGCCGCCGAGCAGGTCGCGGCATTCGCGCGCGATGTCGATCGCCATGCGGCAGTTGTTCCACTTCGCCAGCGACACCTGCGCCGGCTGCATGGTGCCGGCATCCTTCAGGCGACCCAGCTGCACGACCAGCAGCTGCGCCAGCGTGATGCGGCGCGCCATCTCGGCCATCTTGATCTGCGCGCTCTGCGTCGCCGCGACGGGGCGGTCGAACAGGATGCGTTCCTTGGTGTAGTTCAGCGCTTCGTCCAGGCACGCGATGGCCGCGCCGATCGGCCCCCAGGTGATGCCGTAACGCGCCTGCGTCAGGCAGCCCAGCGGACCCTTCAGGCCCTTCACGTTCGGCAGGCGGTTCGCATCGGGCACGCGCACGTTGTCGAAGAACAGCGAGCTGGTCACCGACGCACGCAGGCTCATCTTGTGCTTGATTTCCTGCGCGGCGAAACCGGGCATGCCCTTCTCGACGATGAAGCCCTGGATGCCTTCGTCCGTCTGCGCCCACACGATGGCGATGTCGGCGACATTGCCGTTGGTGATCCACATCTTGGAGCCGTTGAGGATCCAGTCGCCGCCGTCGCGGCGCGCGTTGGTCTTCATGTTGGCCGGATCGGAACCGCCGTGCGGCTCGGTCAGGCCGAAGCAGCCGATGACCTTGCCGGCGGCCATGTCGGGCAGCCAGCGCTGGCGCTGCTCCTCGCTGCCGTAGGCGTAGATCGGATACATGCACAGCGAGGACTGCACGCTGACGAAGCTGCGGATGCCGCTGTCGCCGCGTTCGAGCTCCTGGCAGATCAGGCCGTAGCTGACGGCGTTGAGGCCGGCGCAGCCGTACTTCTCGGGTAGCGACGAGCCCAGCAGGCCCAGTTCGGCGATCTCGCCGATCAGTTCCTTCGGGAAACGGCCCTGGTCGAAGGCGTCGCCGATGATCGGGATCACGCGCTCGTTGGTGAACCGGGCCACCGTGTCCTGTACGGCGCGCTCTTCTTCGGTGAGGAGCGAGCGGACGTCGTAAAGGTCGTACGGATGCAGGGCCATGGCGCACTCGACTTGAGGGAAGACCGCCATTGTACGGGCGCCCCGCGGCGCGGGTAAGGCCGCGTAAACGCTTGCAGCGACGGGGATTTTCCTCATCCGCAAAGAAACGGGGCCGGATCGCTCCGGCCCCGCGGGGTGTTGCTTCGATGTGAGCGCTACCTGCCCACCCGACCTCAGCCGCGCGTCGGGGTCGCGGCGGAGGCGGTCTGCGTGACGACCTGGCCGTCGATGACGGGCAGGCGGCCGGCGACCGGACGCTCGTCCATGCGGATGGTCTGCTCGGCGCCGTTGTAGCGGTAGGTCACGTCGTAGCCGACGACCTTGTCCTCATCGCCCAGCGAGATGCGGCTGCCCGGCTTGCTGTCGGTGCGCATCGTGCCGGTGGTGCCGTCCGGGTTGCGGTAGGTCACGTTGTAGCCGACCACCTTCGAGGACTGGGAGGTCGAGGCCACGGTGTGGCACTGGCGCTCGGTGCGGCTGGTGACCTTGCCGCCGACGTGGCGCTTGTCGATCTGGTTGCCGATGAAGCCACCGGCCACCGCGCCGCCGACGGTCGCGGCCTTCTTGCCGTTGCCGCCGCCGATCTGGTTGCCCACCAGGCCGCCGATGACGGCGCCGGCCACGGTGCCGCCGACGTTGCCGTCGCGTTCCGGGGCGCGTTCCTGCACGACCACGTCCTCGCACACTTCGCGCGGGGTCGAGGTGGTGCTGGTCTCGCGGATCGCGTCGGAGCCGATCACGGTCGCGTAGAGCTTTTCCTTCTCCGTGACCGACTTGACGTTGGTAACGTCGGCGTACTCGACCTTGTTGCCGTCGATGCCGGCGTCGGCGGCGATGTCGCCTTCCTGGCCCGGGAGGACCTGGCCGTCGGCCGTGGTGGCGCCGGCGGCGCTCTTGTTGCTGAAGCTGTTGTATGCCGCTACTGCGACACCGCCGACGAGCAGCGAAGCCAGGGCTACGGCGAGCATGTTCTTGTTCATCTCAGGCCTCTGCGGCGGGATCGACCCGCGTTGTTGGATGGCGCCATTCGAACACCGGAAAGCTGAACGGCCGCCGATTTTTTAACATCAAGCTGTCGAAACTGTGAACTGGTTTAGGCACGCTTGTTCACGTCTCTGGGACCACCGTCAAACCGGATCTGCCATGCCTTCCCCATTTACCGCTCCGATCCTCGGGTTCCTCTCCCGGCTCAGCTTCCCTCGCCTGTTCGTGGTGACGGCGGCGCTGTTCGTGGCCGACGTGCTGATCCCGGACTTCATTCCCCTGGCCGACGAACTCCTGCTGGGCATGGGCACGCTGCTGCTGGCCAGCTGGAAGAAACGCAAGGAGCCGCTGCCTCCTCCGACGCCGCGCTGACACCGTGCATCCGCTCGTCGACACCCATTGCCATCTCGACGACGGCGAGTTCGATCGCGATCGCGACGAGGTGATCGCGCGCGCCCGCGAGGCCGGCGTGCGCCGGCAGATCGTGCCGGCCATCGACGCGGCGAGCTGGCCGAAGCTGCGCGAGGTCTGCACGCGGGACGAGGGGCTCCATCCCGCCTACGGCCTGCATCCGCTGCTCCTCGATCGCCACACGGATGCCCACCTGGACGAACTGCGTGGGTGGATCGAACGCGAGCGCCCGGTCGCCGTCGGCGAATGCGGGCTGGACTACTTCATCGAAGGACTCGATCCCGAGCGCCAGCAGCACTACTTCGACGGCCAGTTGAAGATCGCGCGCGACTTCGACCTGCCGGTGATCGTCCATGCGCGTCGCGCGGTGGACGCGGTGATCGCCTCGATCCGGCGCGTCGGGGGCCTGCGCGGGGTCGTGCACAGTTTTTCGGGCAGCGAGGAACAGGCGCGGCAGTTGTGGAAACAGGGGTTCCTGCTCGGCCTGGGCGGCCCGGTGACCTACGACCGTGCCAACCGCCTGCGCAGGCTCGCGGCGAGCATGCCGCTGGAATTCCTGCTGCTGGAAACCGACGCCCCCGACCAGCCGGATTCCGGCATCCGCGGCCAGCGCAACGAACCGGCGCGCATCACGCGCGTGCTGGAGACCATCGCCGAACTGCGCGGCGTCGACACCGAGGAAGTGGCGCGTGCGACCTGCGTCAACGCCGAACGGCTGTTCGCGCTGAATTAGCCCCTTGCCGCGCCCTTGCGCTTGAGCAGCAGCTCCAGCGCGCGCCCCACCGCCGCGAACGCGAACGTGCCGGTGATATGCGTGGCCGCGCCCAGCCCCGCGCCGCAATCGAGCTTCAATGCCGCATCGCCCGATACCTGCGGGCGGATGCCGCACACGGTGCCGTCGGGCTGCGGGTACTTCACGTTTTCCAGCGAGTAGATCGCCGAGATGCCGAAGTAGCGGTCGGCGTTCTTCGGGAAATTGAATTCGCTGCGCAGCTTCTTGCGAACCAGCGCGAGCATGGCGTCGTGTTCGGTGCGCGAGAGGTCGCGCACGCGCACCAGCGTCGCATCGGTGCGGCCGCCGGCCGAGCCGACCACGATGAGCGGCAGCTTGCGGCGCCGGCACCACGCGGCCATGACGACCTTGGTGCGGAAGCTGTCGCAGGCGTCGATGACCAGGTCGAAGCCGCGATCGAGCATCTCCTCCAGGTTCGACGGCGTGACGAAGCTGGGGATCGCCTCCACCGTGATCTGCGGATTGATGGCGCGGCTGCGCTCGGCCATCGCCTCGACTTTCACCCGGCCGTACTGGCCGGCCAGCGCGGGCAGCTGGCGATTGGTGTTCGACACGCACAGGTCGTCCGCGTCGATCAGCGCCAGGTGCCCCACGCCCGTACGCGCCAGCGCTTCGGCCACCCACGAGCCCACGCCGCCCATGCCGATCACCGCGACGCGACAGCCGGCCAGGTGCGCGACGGTGCCGGTTCCGTACAGCCGGTCCACGCCGGCGAAGCGTTCCAGCCAGGCCGGATCGAGTGCGTGTTCGGGGATGGTCTGTTCGGGCGCGGCGGACGTGGTCATCGCGACATTGTAAGCGCCACGCGCACGGGGGCCGCGCGGGTCGCGTGGTATGGTGCGGCGGTTTTCCACGGAGGCCAGGCATGTCTACCCAGCCCAGCGGTTCGCGCAGCAACGCATCGCGTTACCTGTTTCTCTTCCTGATCGGCCTGGTCATCGGCGTGGTCGCCACCGTGATGGCGATGCGCGCGCTCAATGCCCGCAAGGACCACTTCCCCGACAGCGTGATGCATGTGCAGCAATGGCACATGGGCGCGCTGAAGAAGAAGGTCGAACAGAACCGCTGCGCCGCCACCGACGTGTTGCCCAACCTCAAGGCGCTGCGCGTGATGGCCGACGACCTGGAGCCGGCATTCCCGGACCTCGCCGACGACAAGCGCTTCGCCGAACACGCCAGCCGCATGCGGGCTCGACTGGATTCGGCGCTGGCCAGTCCGCCGCTCAACTGCGCGGGCGTGAGCACGACGGTCGCGGACCTCGGCGAAACGTGCAAGGGATGCCACCAGGATTTCCGTTGACGCGTCTTTCATCGACACGGCTTTCATCGAAGCGGCTTTCACTGACGCGTTCGTGACGCGTCTTTCATCGACACGGCTTTCATCGAAGCGGCTTTCACTGACGCGTTCGTGACGCGTCTTTCATCGATGGGCCCGTGTTGACTGAACGTTCCGGAAAGCGGCGTCGCGTGAAGTGTCGACATTGACCCTTGGTTCACCGCGCCGCGTCTAGCGTGACCGCCATGGCGAACGGGACTTCGATGCCCGGCCATTCCAACCTCCAGCAAGGAGTCGCGCATGAATATCCAGAACGTCCGTCTGCTCGGTGTCGCCGCTGCCGCCACGATCGCACTCGCCGGCTGCGCAACGTCGTCGCCGGGCTACAGCACTTCGCCCAGCTACGGCGGCGGCGGTTACAGCACCGCCCCCGCCCAGTGCTACGACTGCGGCACCGTGACCCGCATCGAACAGGTCACCACCGGCAGCGCCGCGCCCAGTGCCACCGGCGCGGTGCTCGGCGGCATCGTCGGCGCTGTCGCCGGCCATGAGATCTCCCGCCATACCGGCGGCAGCAAGGGCAACCAGAACATCGCCACGGCTGCCGGCGCGGTTGGCGGCGCGGTCGCCGGCAACGCGATCCAGAAGAACACGACCGGCGCCTCGTACAACGTCTATGTCCGCATGAACGACGGCCGCACCACCGTGGTCACGCAGCGCGACCTGGGCAACGTGCGCGAGGGTTCCTACGTTCGCGTCTACGACGGCAAGGCGCACGCGCAGTAACGTTTTCGCTGTCAGCTTCGATAGAAAAAACGAACGGCCCGCGTAAGCGGGCCGTTTTTCGTTGCAGCGATATTTCCGTCCGGTGGCGATTCCCATACCGCGCGGGATAACCCTCGCGCTGATCGGCGGATTATCTGGACGGGAAAAAGAAAAACCCGGCTTTCGCCGGGTTCTTCATGCCTGTCGCGACAGGTCGCGACCGCAGCGCTCGATGATCAGAGCGGCTGGACGGCGTCGGCCTGCAGGCCCTTCTGGCCCTGCACGACGGTGAAGGTGACCTTCTGGCCTTCCTTCAGGCTCTTGAAGCCCTGAGTCTGGATAGCACGGAAGTGCACGAACACATCTTCACCGTTCTCGCGGCTGATGAAGCCGAAGCCCTTAGCATCGTTGAACCACTTGACGGTACCAGTTTCACGACCTGACATTGGCACTTACTCCTTGAAACGTTGCTGGTTGAAAACGTGGCGCACCACGTGCTGGTTGCAAGGAGGAAGCGAGGTGCAACGATGTAGCGGATCGATGATCAACCGCATCGGGCCACGATTCACGGTGACCGGCAAACACAGCGCCCGCAACGTAACCCGAGGTGGGTGAAAATGCAATCCGTGCAAAGTGGATGTCGGGAAGGGGTATAAAAAATGGATTTACAGGTGCTTTGGTACGTCCTCGCGGGGGTTCTGATCCTGGTCGGCATCGCCGGCACGGTCCTCCCCGCCCTGCCCGGCCTGCCCCTGGTTTTCGCCGGGATGCTGCTGGCCGCCTGGGCCGACCACTTCCAGCAGGTCGGCTGGATCGTCCTGGTCGTTCTCGGGCTCCTGACAGCCCTCTCGGTTGTCATCGATTTCTTCGCCACCGCCCTGGGCGCCAAGCGTGTGGGGGCCAGCAAACTGGCCGTGGCCGGCGCGATGGTCGGCACCTTCGCCGGCCTGTTCTTCGGCCCCATCGGACTGTTCACCGGGCCGTTCCTCGGCGCGCTGGGCGGCGAACTTATTCACAGCCGCGAAGTGGGCAAGGCGACGAAGGTCGGCTTCGGCACATGGGTCGGCATCGTGCTCGGCGTCGTCCTCAAGTTGGGACTGGCGTTCCTGATGCTCGGCCTGTTCGCGCTGGCCTGGTTCCTGTAGCGGCACACTTCACGGCCCGCCCGTGTTGCGATGCGACACTGGCCCGCGCTTCCATCCCCCTTCCAGCGAGCCCCCCATGCCGTCCCACAGGCACGATGCCCCGCACACGCCTCTTTTCCTCGCCTGCCATGTCGCGTTGACGCTCGCCGCCATCGCGCCGCTACAGGCATTCGCGCAGACGACCGCGGCACCGGCGACCCCGGAGGCGTGCCTGTCCATCGATGCCGACGTGGAACGCCTGGCCTGCTATGACGCGGCGGTCGGCCGCGCCGGGCGCGACACGCGCGGCGCGGATATCGCCGCGAAGGAAGCCAAGGCGATCCAGAAGAACCTCGAGCTCGCCGAGGACGTCGTGCCCGCGCCCGAGCGCACGCCCGAATCCAGCCGCAGCGACCTGTATCCGATGGACGACACGCTGCATACCGCGATCGCCAATGCGGGCAAGGGTTCGCTGCTGGACAGTCGCTGGGAGCTGGCAAAGGACTCCAAGCTCGGCACCTGGAATTTCCGCGCCTACAAGCCGATGTACCTGCTGCCCGCGTTCTGGAGCAGCAATGTCAACGAGACGCCGTCCTCGCCGAATCCGAACAACACGGTGAATACGCCGCTGGAAATCGACGACATGGAGGCGAAGTTCCAGGTCAGCTTCAAGACCAAGGCCTGGGAGAACATCTTCGGCAGCAACGGGGATCTGTGGATGGCCTACACCCAGTCCTCGCGCTGGCAGGTCTACAGCCCGGACACCTCGCGCCCGTTCCGCGAGACCAACTACGAGCCGGAGGTCATGCTGACCTTCCGCAGCAACTACCACCTGGCCGGTTTCAACGGCCGCCTGCTCGGCATCGGCGTGAACCACCAGTCAAACGGCCGCGCCGATCCACTCTCGCGCAGCTGGAACCGCGTGGTCGGCATGATCGGGCTGGACCGCGAGAACTGGGCGCTGACCGTGCGTCCGTGGTGGCGCGTCAAGGAAAGCGCCAACGACGACAACAACCGCGACATCGAGGATTTCGTCGGCCGCGGCGACGCCACGCTCGTGTACGTGCGCGGCGGGCACCAGTTCTCGATCATGGGCCGCCATTCGTTGCGCGGCGGCGACCGCTCGCACGGCGCCGTGCAGTTGGACTGGGGCTTCCCCATCCACAACAGCCTGCGCGGCCACGTGCAGATCTTCGACGGCTATGGCGAGAGCCTGATCGACTACAACCACCGGGCGACGTATATCGGTCTGGGAGTTTCGCTGCTCGAGTGGTACTGAACGACGACCACGGCCCGCGCGCCTGATCGCGCGCGGCGTGCGTCTTGTCTCAATCTGGGCGAACGGCGTGTCCGATCATGCGGTTCCGATGGAGATCGGCTGCACGGAGAGGACACCATGGACATGCGACGCATCCTTTCGCTCGATGGCGGCGGCATCCGCGGCCTGGTCAGCTGCATCTGGCTGGCAGGAGTCGAGGACGCGCTGGCCCGTGCGGGCAAGCCCGGGCTGCTGACGTCGTTCGACCTGCTGGCCGGCAGTTCGACCGGAGCGATCGTCGGCTGCGGGCTGGCGATCGGGCTTTCGCCGACGCAACTGGCTCAGTTGTACCGGCAGCACCGGCACATGATCTTTCCAGGGATGGCGCAGCGCCTGTGGTCGCGCGCGGGGCGCATGTTCACGCAGGGCGTTTCGGCACCGCGCTACGACGCCAAGGGGCTTGAGGAAGTCCTGCGAAGCGTCTTCGGCGACACGCGCCTGGGGCAGTCGAGAATCCCGCTGCTCATCACCAGCTACGACACCATTTCGCGCAAGCCGATCGTGTTCAAGAGTTTCAAGCCCGAACATGCGGACCTGCGCATGTGGGAAGTCTGCCGCGCTTCCTCCGCCGCGCCGACGTATTTCCCCGCGCACGCGATGGCGGTCGAGGGCCGCGTGCGGGCGATGATCGACGGCGGCGTGGTCGCCAACAATCCGACCGCCTGCGCGATCGCCGAAGCGATGCGCAAGGACGCACGCGTGGACAGCGCGCAGAACCTGGTCGTGCTGTCGGTCGGCACGGGCGAACGCAGTCGGCCGATCGACCTGAAATCGGCGCAGGAATGGGGTGCGATCGAATGGGCCATTCCCATCATCGACGTGCTGTTCGACGGCAATACCGACGCGGTGGATTACATCGCGCAGCATCTGGTGGGCGATGGCTATTTCCGCCTGCAGGCGGAGCTTCTGGCCGGGCTGGACGATCTGGACGACGTGAGCGAGACGAACATCGTCGCACTGGAGGCGATGTCGAAGGACTACCTGCTGCGCGATCAGACGCGGAAGACGTTGGCGGGGTTGGTGGCGAAGCTGTAGCCGCCTGTGTAGCCCGGGTAAGCGAAGCGCACCCGGGGAGACGTGATCGATTCCAAAGGCAAGAGTCGCACGTCGCCATTGCAACGCGCTGCGGCGCGTTCATCGCTATCGGATCAGAGTTGCATGGCGGCGCGGTGCGCTGCGCTTACCCGGGCTACGAACTACAACGAGGTCATCCCGGCGAAGGCCGCGACCCAGGCTGTCACGCCTTCCGCAACTTCATCGTCATTCCAGCGGAAGCTGGAACCCATTTTTGATTTTCTTTCCGAGGGTGCGAGCGCATTGCACGCCCTGCCCTCACCCCAACCCCTCTCCCGCAGGCGTGAGAGGGGTTCAAATCAGAGCCGAAAACGAGGTTATTCCACCACCACCGGAATCTTCCCGATGCGCGCCTGCCATTCCTTCGGCCCGGTCTTGTGCACCGACTCGCCAGTCGAATCCACGGCGACCGTCACCGGCATGTCCTGCACTTCGAACTCGTAGATCGCTTCCATGCCCAGGTCCGCGAAACCGACGACCTTCGCCGCCTTGATCGCCTTGGACACCAGGTACGCCGCGCCACCGACCGCCATCAGGTAGGCCGACTGGTGCTTTCGGATCGCCTCGATCGCCGCCGGGCCGCGCTCGGCCTTGCCGACCATGCCCAGCAGGCCGGTCTGCGACAGCACCTGCTCGGTGAACTTGTCCATGCGCGTGGCGGTGGTCGGGCCGGCGGGGCCGACGACCTCGTCGCGCACCGGATCGACCGGGCCGACGTAGTAGATGAAGCGGCCGCGCAGGTCCACCGGCAGCGCTTCGCCCTTGTTGAGCATGTCGACCATGCGCTTGTGCGCGGCGTCGCGGCCGGTCAGCAGCTTGCCGTTGAGCAGCAGCACCTCGCCCGGCTTCCAGCTGGCGACGTCTTCCTTCGTCAGCGTATCCAGGTTCACGCGACGGCCCTTGGACGCGTCGTAGGTCAGCTCCGGCCAGTCCGCCAGCGACGGCGGATCCAGCATCACCGGACCGCTGCCATCGAGCGTGAAATGCGCGTGCCGCGTGGCGGCGCAGTTCGGGATCAGCGCCACCGGCAGGTTCGCTGCGTGGGTCGGGTAATCCTTGACCTTGATGTCCAGCACCGTGGTCAGGCCGCCCAGGCCCTGCGCGCCGATACCCAGCGCGTTGACCTTCTCGTACAGCTCCAGGCGCAGTTCTTCGGCGCGGTTGGACGCGCCGCGCTGCTGGAGCTCGGTGATGTCGATGGGCTCCATCAGCGATTCCTTCGCCAGCAGCATCGCCTTCTCGGCGGTACCGCCGATGCCGATGCCCAGCATGCCCGGCGGGCACCAGCCGGCGCCCATGGTCGGCACGGTCTTGAGCACCCAGTCGACGATGGAGTCGGACGGGTTGAGCATCGCGAACTTCGACTTGGCTTCCGAACCGCCACCCTTCGCGGCGACGATCACATCGACCTTGTTGCCCGGCACGACCTTCACGTTGACCACGCCGGGCGTGTTGTCCTTCGTGTTGGTGCGCTTGCCGGCCGGATCGGCCAGCACGGACGCGCGCAGCTTGTTGTCGGGGTGGTTGTAAGCGCGGCGCACGCCTTCGTGGACCATGTCCTCGACCGACATCGTCGCGTCGTCCCAGCGCACGCTCATGCCGATCTCGAGGAACACCGTGACGATGCCGGTGTCCTGGCAGATCGGACGATGACCCTCGGCGCACATGCGCGAGTTGATCAGGATCTGGGCGATGGCGTCCTTCGCCGCCGGCGATTCCTCGCGCTCGTAGGCGGCGGCGAGGTTCTTGATGTAAT
>Ga0209257_1001548_pt1 | contig 26689 bp, 18 predicted proteins | sample AraplaCvi_mCL_r2_FD_184277 | JGI IMG/M metagenome (GOLD analysis project Ga0209257, IMG submission 184277) | Arabidopsis root microbial communities from North Carolina, USA - plate scrape MF_Cvi_mCL_r2 (SPAdes) (version 2) | ecosystem: Host-associated > Plants > Roots > Endosphere | place: USA...
GATCCGGTATCGAGGAACCACGGCGCGGTCAGCGTATATCGCTCGATCATGAAGAAGCGGCGGGCGGTGCCGTCGGACGCCGCTGCGGGAACATAGATGCGTCCGCGGATGGAGCGGAGGACGACGCCGGTCCAGACGGGCTCGCCATTGTCGCGCAGGACTTCGGCATCCTCGACCCGGCCATATTCGTTCACCCAGAAGCCGACATCGGCCCATTTGTCGACGGCCGCGAATTGGGCAGGGTCGCGATCAGCCCGGCCTCCGTCGATTTCGGCGGCGGCTTCCTCCAGCGACGGTGCGTAGACGAGCGTCGGACGCGCGCTTCGGGTCTGCGCGACGATTTTCGCGATCAGCGCATCGGTCGTGTCCTGTATGCCGGCGGTCCTGTCGAGGCGGGCGAGAAGCAGTTCGGCGACGTCGCCATACGCTTCGGCGCCGGGAATCGGATTGGCGATGAAGGCAGCGATTTCGTCACGGGCCGCTTTCTCGCGCCACGGACCTTTTCCCCCAGCCTGTGCTTCCGAAACGAGCAGTGACAGAAAGCGCATGCGCGCGTGCGCCGCGACCCTCGGAAGATTGCGCGCAAGCGCCCGGCGCTCGACGTCGCGGTATTTCTGTCGGGCCTCGTCCGGATATCCGAGCTTCAGCCGGGAGTCTCCGACCTCGAGCTCGGCGATAAAAATGCGGGAATCATCGCCGGGCAGATTGTCCTTCAGCGTGTCCCGCGTTTCGATAACCGCAAGCTTGTAGGTCTGGGGTTCGCCCAGATGCTCGGCAACGGTCGCCTTGGCGCGGAACAGCTCCGAGACGCTCGCGGGATATTCGCGTCCGAACCTGCGGTTCCGGCCGATCGACCGTTCGAGGGTCTGGCGCGCATCCTTGTACCGGCCCGCGACAAACTGGTTTTCGGCATGCGCGAGCGTTGCGTCGATATCTTCTTCTGGCGAGCATTTCCGGACGATGCAGGCTTCCAGATTTGCTTCGGTCCGGGCGAGCGGCGTTCCGGTGACGACAATGTCGGCCTCCTGGGCCGCGACACCGGCTGTGGATGCCAGCAGGGCGATCGCAGTAAAATGAAGGCTTTTCATGGGTATGAGCCTCACTTCCTGTCTCGGGGATATCGGGCGGGCGCCGGAGCCGCAACGCCTTTTCGGAGGGCATAGGCTGTCAGACCTGTCAGGTTGCCGTTCTCCGCGCTTTACCTGACCGAGCCAGCCGCTAGCCTTGCCGGAACGCGCGGAAAGGCGCGATTCGAGGAGAGCGATGCGATGGCCGCCGATGTTTCGGACCTGTTTACGTTCGACGAGTTCATTACCCATTGGGCGGAGGATCGGCCCGGACGCCTTGCGATGCGCGAGGAGGATCGCGTCTTCACCTATGGCGAACTGGAAGAGCGCACCGCGCGGGTCGCCTCTGCGCTTCTCGCTGCGGGCTTGCAAAAGGGCGACCGCATTGCGTGGATCGGCAAGAACAGCGACCTGTATTTCACGCTCTTCTTCGGCGCGGCGCGCGCGGGCATCGTGATGGCGCCGATCGGCTGGCGCCTCTCGCCGACCGAGTGGGCCTATGTCGTCAACGACACAAAGGCGAAGATCGTCTTCACCGGCCCCGGTTTCGAGGCCGTGCCCGGGCAACTCGAGGACAAGCTGCAGCACGATCCGCAGATCATCGGTGCCGAAGAGGCGCGGGCGCTGATCGACCGCACCGCACGCGCGCCGTTCGAACCCGCCGGCGGCGATGATGCGGTGCTTCAGCTCTATACCTCGGGCACCACGGGCAATCCGAAGGGCGCGGTGCTGTCGAACCGCAACCTGTTCGCGTTGCGCAAGCATTCGGCCGACAGCGACCTCGCCTATACCAAATGGGAGGATGACGAGGCGGTGCTGGTCGCGATGCCGTGCGCACATATCGGCGGCACCGGTCTAGGCGTCATGGCGCTCGTCTCGGGCCTGCCCGGCGTGATCTTGGCCGAATTCAACCCCGACGGCGTGTTCGATGCGGTCGAGCAGCATGGCGTGACGCGCTTCTTCATCGTCCCCGCGGCGCTGCAGATGCTGCTGATGCATCCGCGCTGCGCGAGCGTCGATTACAGCCGGCTCAAATATATCCTCTATGGCGCCGCACCGATCCCGCTCGAACTGTTGCGCCAGAGCATCAGGATGTTCGGCGCCGATTTCATCCAGGCCTATGGCATGACCGAGACGACGGGCACGATCTGCATGCTGCCGCCGGAGGATCATGATCCCGAGGGCAATGCGCGGATGCGCTCGGCCGGCAAGGCGCTGCCCGGTGTCGAGATCCTGATCCTCGGTCCCGATGGGCAGAGCGTCCCGACGGGCGAGGTCGGGGAGGTCGTCACCCGCTCGTCGAATAACATGATCGGTTACTGGAACCTTCCCGATGCGACCGCGAAGACGATGACCGGCGATGGCTGGATCCACACCGGCGATGCGGGCTATCTCGACGAGGACGGCTATCTCTTCATCCACGACCGGATGAAGGACATGATCATCTCGGGCGGCGAGAATGTCTATCCGGCCGAGGTCGAGAGCGCGATCTTCGGCCACCCCGCGGTGCAGGAGGTCGCGGTGATCGGCATCCCCGACCAGAAATGGGGCGAGACGGTGAAGGCGGTCGTCGTGCCAAAGCCCGGGATGAGTGTAGAGGAGGCCGACATCATCGCCTGGGCCCGCGAACGCATCGCCGCCTTCAAGGCGCCGCGCAGCGTCGACGTGATCGAGGCGCTGCCGCGCAATGCCTCGGGCAAGATCCTGCGCAAGGACCTGCGTGCGCCCTATTGGGAGGGCTATGAGCGGATGGTGAATTGAGGAGCGGCAGCAGGCGACCGATTGCGGACATGGTGAGCTAGGGCTCTCCGCCGGGCGCCAGTTAAAAACCCGCCCTTCAGGCTAGACGTCCGTTGATCGCCATTCCACGCGCGCAGGCATGGGACCCCTGTGAAGAAACGCAACCAACACCTCGACGGCGTCCTTCAACAAGAACCATTCATCGTGCTTCAGTGTAATATCCCCTGCGCCTGTACGGATTTTGGCGCCGTCCTGATATTTCGGCGTGAGCGTCTCCTGAAAGGCTCTCTCGTGCTGTAGAGGTTTCGTTCGACGGCGTTCCAAGACGCACCATGGACGACTGCCCGCGACCTGTATGTAATCTCCCGCTTCATCGGTAAGTGAAGCAAAGGACGTGCCACCATGCTGCAAATTTAGAACGACCGCTCGAACATATTCTTCCGACGGATTCTGGACCAAGGGCTGGCCCTCGGCCTCAAGTACCATTGTCGGTGAACGCGGCCGGAATAACTTACGCGGAAAAGCCATCGATCAACAATGGCACCTTGGATGTCCGCTTTCCACCCCGAAGCAGACATCGCCTCGAAATAGGCCTTTCCTACATTATCCGGCTGTGTCAGCCTTTCTTCGGCTCTTTCATCCGGTGAACGAAAAGCGGTCGCGGTCCGGTTCGCGGATCTGGTCGCAGCGCGTCAGCACGGCGCGAGGTCCAAACCGGGACGCGCACAGGGCTGAACTTTCCTGAACTTTGGAATGCACGCCGCAACGACGAACGGAGGCAGGCGGCTTTCCCCCCCAAGGCGGGAATCGCGCCTAAGCCTTCTGCCGTTCGCGCGCGCGCCTGAACCCGTCGCGCGCCATGCACCGCTCCAGCCATACCTTGGTCGCGTCGCCCAGCACATCGTCGGCGCCCAGTGTCGTTGCCAGAAAGGCGGCATAGCCGATCACGATATCGGCGATCGTGAAGCGCCCGGCGACCAGCCATTCGCGCCCGTCGCCTAGCGCCGCCTCGATGCTCTTCGCGCGCCCGCCGAAGAAGGCCTTATAGTCGTCGACCGCCTGCGCCAGCCGCCGCTCCTCGGGCTCGACGCGCGTGTAACGGATCATGATCGCGAGCGGGAAGGTCAGCGTCGCGTCGCTGCGGTGCAGCCAGTTCCGCCAGTCCCAATAGTCCGCCTCGTCGCGACCCACTTCGAGCGGCGTACCCTCGGCGATGCGCTCACAGATCGCGGCGGACTCGGTCATCAGCCGGCCGTCCTCGACCCAGCCCGGGATCGTCATCAGCGGGTTCACCGCGCGATAGTCGGGCTCGAACGCGCGCGGCGGGAATTTGAGCAGGCGAAGGTCGACGTCGATCCCGGCCTCCTCGACCGCCCACAGGCAGCGGAGCGAGCGGGCGTCGGCGCAGTGGTACAATATGGGCAACGTCACGCGGCAACCTCCTTCGGTCGGTCGATATGGCGGCGATGCTCGCGCCAGGCGATGAACAGGCCGCTCGCGATGATCAGTGGCGCCCCGACCCAAGTCGTGTCGGCGGGCAGGGTGCCGAAGAACCACCAGCCGCAGGCGATCGACCAGAGCAGCGCCGAATAATCCATCGGGATGACGACCGCCACTGGCGCAAGTCGCAGCGCTCCGGTCAGCGACATCTGCACCACCGCCCCCGAAAAGCCGAGGCCGATCAGCAGCAGCCACTCGTGCGCGCTGTGCGGCGTATAGACGAAGGGCAGGGCGATCCCGAGCGGGATCATCGACAGCAGGCTGAACCAGAAGACGATCGTCGCCGCGGGCTCGGTGCGGCCGAGGTCGCGCACCGCGATCGTGATCAGTGCGGTCATCACCGCGCCGGCGAGCGCGATCAGCGTTCCCATGCCATGCTCGCCGCCGAAGCCGGCCGCGAAGCTGGTGCCGGGGTTGAGCACGACGAGCACGCCGATAAATCCTACAATCACCGCGCTCCAGCGCTGCCAGCCGGTCTGCTCGCCAAGCAGGATCGCGGCAAAGATCACCGCGAAGATCGGTACCGACAGGTTGATCGTCGTCGCCTCGGCCATCGGCAGGAAGATCATCCCGCCGAAATTGCACGCCATGCCGGTGAGCCCCATCGCCGCGCGTCGCGCGTGCGCTCCGATGCGCTGCGTTTTCAGCGACGCGAAGCCGCCGGTCGTCGCGCGAATCCAGACGAGCAGGATGGGAACGACGAGGGCCTGCCGCCAGAACAGGCTCTCGGCGAGGTGGATGCCGGCCTGGTCGATATATTTGACGAGCACGAACATGAACGACAGGCTTGCCATCGCAAGCAGGCGCAGCGCGATGCCGCCCAGATAGTGCTGCGGCGGGCCGGAAGGGGAAGCAGCGGTCATGCCGGCTTCGCGCATAACAGGCGGGTTGCAATAGACAACCCGTCATACCCCTTGCTCCCGCCCGGCAATCGGGCTAGGGGCGCACTCCGGCCTAGGGGTATAGCTCAGTTGGTAGAGCATCGGTCTCCAAAACCGAGGGTCGCGGGTTCAAGTCCTGCTGCCCCTGCCAGGCCCTTCCACGACTCCCGATTTCATTGGCGGACGACCGGTTGCCGCCAGCTCAGACCGACGGTTTCGTCGCTGCTTCGCCGACTGCCCACACATAGCCGTCCGGGTCGCGAACCATCGCCTCGCGCCATCCATGCCCGCGAACGGACACCTCCCTGAACAGGCTGTTCGTTGCGCGTGCCCGTTCCGCGAGTTCGTCGGGATTCATGCCGAACAGGCGGAGTTCGGCGCCCAAGCCTCGCGTTTCACCGGTTTGCAGGCGGTCCGCCCACGGGCTGTTTTCGTAGGTGTGATCGGCATGCAGCATCAGCTCGGTCCCCAAAATGCGAAGCGCCGCAAAGTCGGGATCGGAATAGTGAATCTGAGCCTGAAGCACCTCCCGGTAAAAGCTCAGGGAGGCGGCAATGTCCCGGACAACGAGGTTCGCCGTGAACCGGGGGAGCCGCACGCCATAATCCGGCGCGGGAATCCAGGGATCGCCAATTCGCTTTTTCATGGGCCTCGTCCCGCCGGGCGCCGTCAGCCGCCGGAAAAAGACAAACCCGCGGCGCGCTCCCCGGCATCGTAACCTTGTCTGCGTGGTTCGCAAGAAGCGGCCCGTCCGGTATCGGTTGATAGCCGATTGACGCCGGAGCCTGCGATCGGCGGGGCCCGCGATGACCAAATCCGGAAAATCATACGCAAATACTATGCGAGGCGGGTTTTCGCGCTCTCGAATTCAAACGCGACCATCTCCTATCTGACGCTCCGCAGACGACTCGTGCCGCATCCCGCGGCCGACGCCTTGCCGGAGCAAATCCATGCAGGACCTCTTCTGGATCGGCATCGTCCTGATCCTTCTTGCCGCGAGCCTCGGCTACGCGCGCCTGTGCGACGACGCATAGGGATCGATCGTCATGACACCCGACCTCTGGCTCGCGGGCATCACCGCGCTTGGCCTTCTTTCCTATCTCGTCGCCGTGCTTGCACGGCCCGAACGCTTCTGAAGGAGGCGCCCCGTGACGTTTCAGGGATGGCTTCTCATCGCCGCCTTCGTCGGCATCCTGCTGTTGCTCACCAAGCCGATGGGCCGATGGCTCTTCGCACTCTACGAAGGTCGCCGTACCCCGTTGCACCATGTGTTGGGACCGGTCGAGGCGGGTTTCTACCGGCTGTCGGGGATCGACCCGACCGAAGAGCAGGGATGGCGCCGCTATGCGGTCCACATGCTGATCTTCAACGCGGTGCTGCTGCTCTTCACCTATGCGGTGCTACGCCTGCAGGGCGTGCTGCCGTTCAATCCGCTCGGCTATGACGGAACCAGCGCCGATCTCGCGTTCAACACCGCGGTGAGCTTTACCACCAATACCAACTGGCAAAGCTATGGCGGCGAATCGACGATGTCGAACCTCAGCCAGATGCTCGGGCTGACGATCCACAATTTCCTGTCGGCTGCGACGGGCATCGCGCTCGCCTTCGCACTGTTCCGTGGCTTCGCGCGGCGCGAGATGAAGACGATCGGCAATTTCTGGGCCGATATCACGCGCGTCACGCTCTACCTGCTGCTGCCGATCTGTATCGTCTATGCGGTCTTCCTGATCGCGAACGGCGTGCCGCAGACGCTTGCCGGCTCGGTTGACGTATCGACGCTCGAAGGCGTGAAGCAGACGCTCGCGCTGGGGCCGGTCGCGAGCCAGGAAGCGATCAAGATGCTCGGCACCAACGGTGGCGGCTTCTTCAACGCCAACTCGGCGCATCCGTTCGAAAACCCGAACGCGGTGACGAACCTTGTCCAGATGCTCTCGATCTTCGCGATCGGCTTCGGGCTGACCTGGACTTTCGGCAAGGCCGTCGGCAACCCGCGTCAGGGCTGGGCGATCCTCGCCGCGATGGTGACGATCTTCCTCGCCGGGGTCACGATCACCTACTGGCAGGAGGCCGCGGGCAACCCGATCCTCCATCAGCTCGGCGCCGCTGGCGGCAATATGGAGGGCAAGGAGGTCCGCTTCGGCATCGCCGCCTCATCGCTTTTCTCGGTTGTCACCACGGCGGCTTCGTGCGGCGCGGTCAATGCGATGCACGACAGCTTCACGGCATTGGGCGGCCTGATCCCGCTGTTCAACATGCAACTCGGCGAGGTCGTCGTCGGTGGTGTCGGCGCGGGCATCTATGGCTTCCTGCTCTTCGCGATCCTTGCGATCTTCGTCGCGGGGCTGATGGTCGGACGCACGCCCGAATATGTCGGCAAGAAGATCGAGGCGCGCGAGGTCAAGCTTGCGGTACTCGCGATCGCGGTGCTGCCGCTGATGATCCTCGGCCTGACCGCTGTCGCGTCGGTGACCGAAGCAGGTCTTGCCGGCCCGCTCAACAAGGGTCCGCATGGCTTCTCCGAAATCCTCTACGCCTTCACCAGCGCAGTCGCCAACAACGGCTCGGCCTTTGCGGGCCTCACCGCGAACACGCCGTTCTACAACGGGCTGCTCGGCGTCGCGATGTGGATCGGCCGCTTCTTCATCATCGTTCCGATGCTGGCGATCGCGGGCAGTCTGGCGGCGAAGAAATATACGCCGGCAACCGCGGGCAGCTTCCCGACCACCGGGCTGCTGTGGACGGGCCTTTTGATCGGCATCGTGCTGATCGTCGGCGGCCTGACCTTCCTGCCCGGCCTCGCGCTCGGCCCGATCGCCGATCATCTCGCGATGATCAACGGTCAGCTCTTCTAAGGAATCATGATAATGGCTCGGTCCGAAACCAAGTCCCTCTTCACGGCTGACCTGATCGTCCCTGCGATCGGCGACGCCTTCCGCAAGCTCAATCCGAGGGAACTGATCCGCAACCCGGTGATGTTCACGACCGCGGTCGTCGCGGCGCTGCTGACAGTGCTGCTCGTCGTCGGCCACGACGGTCTCGCGACCGGCTTCAAGCTCCAGCTCGTGATCTGGCTGTGGCTGACGGTGCTTTTCGGCACCTTTGCCGAAGCGCTGGCCGAAGGTCGCGGCAAGGCGCAGGCTGCCTCGCTCCGCGCGACCAAGGCCGATCTCACGGCCAAGCGGCTGAAGGACGGCAAGGTGTGGGAGGGTGTGCCCGCCAGCGCGCTCAAGGTCGGCGATATCGTGCTCGTCGAGACCGGCGACCTGATTCCCTCCGACGGCGAGGTCGTCGAGGGCGTTGCATCGGTCAACGAGGCCGCGATCACCGGCGAAAGCGCGCCCGTGATCCGTGAGGCGGGCGGCGACCGGTCGGCGGTGACTGCGGGCACGCGCGTCATCTCGGACGAGATCCGCGTGCGCGTCACGGTCAATCCGGGGCAGGGTTTCCTCGACCGGATGATTGCGCTCGTCGAGGGCGCCGAGCGGCAGAAGACGCCGAACGAAATCGCGCTCACGCTGCTGCTCGTCGGCCTGACGATCATCTTCCTGATCGCGGTCGGCACCATCCCGGGCTTTGCTTCCTATGCGGGGGGCAGCATCCCCGTCGCGATCCTCGCGGCTCTGCTCATCACGCTGATCCCGACGACGATCGCGGCCTTGCTCTCCGCGATCGGCATTGCCGGCATGGACCGGTTGGTGCGCTTCAACGTGCTCGCCAAGTCGGGCCGCGCGGTCGAGGCCGCCGGCGACGTCGACGTGCTGCTGCTCGACAAGACTGGCACCATCACCGTCGGCGACCGTCAGGCGACCGAATTCCGGCCAGTCGGCGGCCAGTCGATGGCGGTATTGTCGGAAGCCGCCCTGCTTGCCAGCCTTGCCGACGAGACGCCCGAAGGTCGCTCGATCGTGGCGCTGGCACGCGAGAAGTTCGGCCAGACGATGACCGACCTGCCCGCGGGCTCCGAAATCATTCCCTTCACCGCACAGACGCGCATCTCGGGTATCAAGCTCGGCGACAGCGTGATCCAGAAAGGTGCGGTCGACTCGGTGTTGCGGGCCAATCCCGGCGCCGGGGCGACGGCGGCGGCAACCGAGCTCCGCCGCATCACCGACGAGATCGCGCGTGCCGGCGGCACGCCGCTGGCGGTCGCGAAGGACGGCCAGCTGCTCGGGGCGATCTTCCTCAAGGATATCGTCAAGGCGGGGATCCGCGAACGCTTCGGCGAGCTGCGCGCGATGGGTATCCGCACGGTGATGATCACCGGTGACAATCCGCTCACCGCGGCAGCGATCGCTGCCGAAGCGGGGGTCGACGATTTCCTCGCGCAGGCAACGCCCGAGGACAAGCTCGAACTGATCCGCAAGGAACAGCAGGGCGGGCGCCTCGTCGCGATGTGCGGCGACGGCACCAACGACGCGCCGGCGCTCGCGCAGGCCGACGTCGGCGTCGCGATGAACACCGGCACGCAGGCGGCGCGCGAGGCGGGCAATATGGTCGACCTCGACAGCGATCCGACCAAGCTGATCGAGGTCGTCGGCCTCGGCAAGCAGTTGCTGATGACGCGCGGGGCGCTCACGACCTTCTCGGTCGCCAACGATGTCGCCAAATATTTCGCGATCATCCCGGCGATGTTCATCGTGCTTTATCCGGGGCTCGGCGTGCTCAACGTCATGGGGCTGACCAGTCCCGAGAGCGCTATCCTCTCGGCGATCATCTTCAACGCGCTGATCATCCCGCTGCTCGTGCCGCTCGCTCTGAAGGGCGTCACATACAAGCCGATGGGGGCGGGGCCGCTGCTCGCGCGCAACCTTGCCATCTATGGTCTCGGCGGTCTCGTCGCGCCGTTTATCGGTATCAAACTCATCGATCTGGCCGTCGGCGGCCTCGGTCTGGTCTGAGGACAAACATATGAACAAGGATCTTATCAGCTCGCTGCGCCCGGCGCTCGTCATGACATTGCTCTTCGCCGCTCTGCTCGGGCTCGCCTATCCGCTGGCGCTCACCGGCATCGGGCAGGCTCTCTTTCCGAGCCAGGCGAACGGCAGCCTCGTCGAGGAGAATGGCAAGATCGTCGGCTCGACCGTCGTCGGCCAGGCCTTCACGTCCGACCGCTATTTCAACACGCGCCCCTCGGCGGCGGGCAAGGGTTATGACGGGCTCGCCTCGTCAGGCTCGAATCTCGGCCCGACCTCGCGGGCGCTTGCTGATCGCGTGAAAGCCGACGTGGCCAGACTTTCCGAATCGGCGCCAGGGGCCAATGTCCCGCCTGACCTGGTGACGACCTCCGCCTCGGGGCTCGATCCCGATATCAGCCCCGAGGCGGCTTTTTATCAGGTTGATCGCGTTGCAAAGGCGCGCGGCCTCGATCCGGCGACGGTTCGCGGGCTGGTCGAGCGAAGCGTCGAAGGGCCGATGCTGGGCTTCCTTGGCGAGCCGCGCGTCAATGTGTTCGAGCTCAATCGACGACTCGATGCCTTTGGGGCTAAACCCCCCGCGTGACAGGAAACGACCGACCATCTCCCGAGGCCTTTCTGCGTCAGGCGGCGCAGGAGGGCCGCGGCCGTCTGAAAGTCTTTCTCGGCGCCGCGCCCGGCGTCGGCAAGACGTGGGAGATGCTGACAGACGGCCGCCACCGACGCGAGGCCGGAGTCGACGTCGTCGTTGGCGTGGTCGAGACGCACGGGCGGCGCGAGACCGAGGCACTTGTTCACGGTCACGAGATCGTCGCGCGCCGCGACGTCGATCATCAGGGCCATAGCCTTGGCGAGATGGATATCGACGCGATTCTCGCGCGGCATCCGCAGCTCGTACTCGTCGACGAGCTCGCGCACACCAACGCGCCGGGGAGCCGGCATCCGAAACGCTATCAGGATGTCGAGGAATTGCTCGATGCCGGAATCGACGTCTATTCGACGCTCAACATCCAGCATGTCGAAAGCCTCAACGACGTCGTCGCATCCTTCACCCGCGTTCGCGTCCGCGAGACGGTGCCCGACTCGATTCTCGAAAATGCCGAGGTCGAGGTCGTCGACATCCCGCCCGACGAACTGATCGAGCGCCTCCGCGACGGCAAGGTCTATATCCCGCAGGAAGCGACGCGCGCGCTTACCCACTTCTTTTCCAAATCGAATCTGACCGCGCTGCGCGAACTTGCGCTCCGCCGTGCGGCGCAGGCGGTCGACGCGCAGATGCTCGACCATGTGCGCAGCCATGCGCTGGCTGGCAGCTTCGCGGTCGGCGAGCGGATCGTGGTGGCGGTCAGCGAGCTTCCGGTGGCCGCGGGGCTGGTGCGCGCGGGCAAGCGTCTGGCCGATGCGCTGAAGGCGCCGTGGACGGCGGTCTATATCGAGACGCGACGCAGCCAGAGCATGACCGACGAGGATCGCAGACAGCTTGCCGACACGCTCGCGCTCGCCTCGCGCCTCGGCGCTTCGACCGCGACGGTGCCCGCGGCGAGCGTCGTCGAGGGGCTGCGCGCCTTTGCCGAGGATGCGCGGGCAACGCAGATCGTGATAGGGAAATCGGCGCGGCCTTGGTGGTTCGAGATGCGCCACGGATCGGTCGTGGACCAACTGGTGCGGACGATCGACGATGTCGCGGTACATGTCCTGCCGGGCGAGTCCGATGCGCGGGCGGTCCAGCGCCGCGCGGCCGCACTGCCCGGACGCTGGGGCAAGCCCGTGCATTATGTCGTGTCGCTCGCGATGGTCGTCGCGATGACCATACTCGGGCGCCTGCTGCTCGAAGCGATCGACCTTGGCAATATCTCGCTGCTGTATCTCGTGCCCGTGATGTTCGCCGCCGCGACCTTTGGTGTGCGCGCCGGGCTGTTCGCGGGGCTCGCGTCGAGCCTTGCCTATAATTTCTTCTTCCTGCCACCGACGGGCACGCTGACCGTCAACAATCCCGAAAATGTCGTCAGCATCCTTGTGCTGCTCGGCGTCGCGGTCGTGACGAGCCAGTTTGCGGCGCGCGTGCGCGCCCAAGCCGATCTTGCGCAATCGAGCGCGCGCCAGAATGCCGCGCTGGCCAGCTTTTCGCGCCAGCTGACCGCCGCGCCAGATCAGGACACGCTGATGCAGTCGATCTGCGCCGAGGTCGGCCGTCTGCTCGATGTCCGCACGGTATTGCTGTTGCCGTCGGCCGACGGTCCGATGCTCCGCGCCGCGGTGCCGCCCGAGGACCGGCTCGAACAGATCGAGCGCGCCGCGGCACAATGGGCGATGGACAATCTGCAACCGGCGGGGCGCGGCTCGTCGACGCTGACCGCGTCGGACTGGCTCTTCCACCCGCTCCGTACGACGCGCGGTGTGCTCGGCGTGCTGGGGCTGACCCGCGACGATGCGCACGAACCGGTGCGGTCGGATCAGGTGCCGCTGCTGATGAGCCTGCTCGATCAGGCGTCGATCGCGCTCGACCGAATGGAACTGGAAGAAGCGTCGCTTCGCGCTCGGCAGGTCGACGAACGCGACCGGCTACGCACGGCCCTGCTGTCGTCGGTCAGCCATGACTTGCGCACGCCGCTCACCACGATCCTCTCGGCGGCGCAGGAGATGCGTCGCCACCCCTCGTCCGAAATGGCCGAGACGATCGAGACCGAAGCGCTGCGCCTCAATCGTTTCGTCTCGAACCTGCTCGACATGGTGCGCGTCGAGGCGGGGGCGCTGCCGATGAGGGTCGAGGCGACCGAATTGTTCGATGCCGCCGCGAGCGCGGCACACGACACGCGTGCTTCGCTCGCGGGGCACGAGGTCAGGATCGATATCGCCTCGACCATCCCGCTCGTCCGCGTCGATCCGGTGTTGCTCCACCATTGCCTGATCAACCTGCTCGACAATGCGGGTCGCTACGCCGATCCCCGCACACCGATCACGATCCGCGCCAATCGTACCGCCGACGCGATCCTGCTGTCGGTGATCGACCAAGGGCCCGGCATTGCGCCCGGCAACGAAAAACGCGTGTTCGAGACTTTCACGCGCCTTGAAGGCAGTGACCGTGCCAAGCATGGAACCGGGCTCGGCCTGGCGATCGTCAAGGGCTTTGCCGAGGCGATGGGGCTGTCTGTCGAGGCTGGCAACAACAGCGATCCGCACGGCGCCCGTTTCACCATCCGCATTCCCGAACCATTGCTCATCACGGCGCCGGCCGACAAGGATATCCCATGAAAGTGCGCCACAAGATATTGGTCGTCGATGACGAACTCCACATCCGCCGCCTGATCCGCGCCGCGCTCGAACGCGCCGACTATGCTATCGTCGAGGCCGAAAATGCGCGCGAGGCCGCCGAGCGGCTGCGCGCCGAGCGCCCCGACATCACCCTGCTCGACCTTGGGCTTCCCGATCGCGACGGGCTCGAACTGGTGCCTCTGTTCAAGCAGCAGTCCGACACCACGCTGATTGTCGTATCGGCGCGCGACGCGACCGACGAGAAGGTGGCGGCGCTCGATCTCGGCGCCGACGATTATCTCACCAAGCCGTTCGACACCGACGAACTGCTCGCGCGCGTCCGTGTTGCCTTGCGCAATCGCCTGACGCGCGACGGCGGAAACCTTGGCCTGACCGTTGGCGACGTGACACTCGATCTTGTCGCGCATACCGTGACCAAGGGCGGCAAGGAGGTTCATCTGACGCCCAAGGAATATGCCGTGATCGCTCAGCTCGCTCGCTTTCCCGGCCGCGTCATCACGCATAACCAGATCATGAACGAGGTCTGGCCGCACGAGCATGAGCATCATGTCGAATATCTGCGTGTGCTCGTCCGGACACTGCGTCAGAAGCTCGAAACCGACCCGCAGCAGCCGCAGATCATCTGTAACGAACTTGGCATCGGCTACCGGTTGAAGGTCGAACATGAAACCGCGACAGAAGGACGTCCGGTCTCGCGGTGAGGCCGGCGGTGCCGTCCGCCAAAATTGCGCCGATCCTATGCAATCTCAATGCCGGATGCGGTTTCCCGATCTCGAATTCCTACGGCGCGATGCGTAGGTGAATGACCTCCTCCGGAGGTCTCCAGATGAAGAGATGGTACGCGAATCCAGTCCCCGACTTCGGCCTGCGCATTGTCGGGGTCGCCCTGCTTGCGATCGGCTGGGCGATCGGGGAGCGGCTCCATCAGGTCGCGACGGGCATATCGGTGCGCGATGCGTCGTTTCCCATGATGCTGCTCGCAGCGATCGCCTTTCTCTGTAGCAGCGCGGGCAGCGCGTTGTTCTTCGTCGGGGCCGGTCTGGGCGAACCGGTCGAGGTGTCGGAGCGATGGCGTCGGCTGCCATCGCCCGACATCGACGTGTCCCGGACCGGCTAGCGGCTCAGGCCAGGCTGTTGCCGAGGCCGATCACCACCGTCGATGCCATCAGCACCGCGATCCCGAACCAGACGAGCGCGCGCGTGCGTCGGCCGGCGGGTGCCCATTCGCGGAGCGCAAAGCCCCAGAGCGTCGAAAAGAGGATGATGCTCGCCATGTGCAGGGTCCAGCTCGAAAAGCCGAAACGCCCCATCTGACTTTCGCCCATCGTATAGAAAAAGAACTGGAAATACCACAGCGTCCCGCCGAGCGCGGCGAGCCCGTAGTTGAGCGCCAGCGGCGGCTTTCCGGTTGCGCCCGGCGCGGCTTCGCCGGCAAACTGGCGCACGCTGCGGTTGCGCGCGATCAACAGACCACACCAGATGAGGTTGGTGGTCAGCCCGCCCAGCAGCACGACGCACAATACGGGAAGGCCCTGCCACAGCGGATCGGTCCCTGCCGCCAGCGTCAGCTCCCGGATCGGCGCGCCGGCGTCGAGACCCCAGGCGAAGCAGCCCGACATGATGCCGGAGAAGACCGCGATCGCGAGCCCCTTGCGGAGATCGAACTCCGAGCTTTCGGGCGCGGCCAAGTGGTTCATCTCGCGCTCCTTGCGCCGCCCGGCCTGTGCGACGATGACGATGCCTGCCAGCGTGATCGCGATGCCCAGAAACACCGTCTGTCCGCTCGTCGTCGCGAACAATTCCCCAAGCGTGCCGCGAAAGATCGGGGGGCCCATCGTGCCGATCACCGTCGTCAGCCCGAGTGCGACCGCCATGCCGAGCGAGAGGCCGAGGTAGCGCATGGTGAGCCCGAACGTCAGCCCCCCAAGCCCCCACATCGCGCCCCAGAACCAGCACCAGAACCAGATGTCGCCGGGCGTGCGGCTGAGGACGCCGATCAGGTCGTGCGTCTGGATCGAGGCGAACAGCCATGGCGCGATCGCCCACGAGAAGATGCCGCCGGTTATCCAGAAAATCTCCCACGACCAGGCGCGGATGCGCTTGTACGGCACATAGAAACTCGCCGACGACAGCCCGCCCAGCCAGTGAAAGAACACGCCGAGCAGCGGGTTCGCATCCATCCCTTTTCTCCCTCGTTCCGGTCAGGCGGCCAGTGAAGTCGCCTTGATCCGGTCCACAGTCGTGATACCTGTCAGCGCCATCGCGACGCGCATTTCAGCCTCGATCAGGTCGAGCACATGCCGCACGCCGGCTTCGCCTGCCGCCGCAAGCGCAAAGGCCCACGCGCGGCCTAGCAGGACGCCCTTCGCGCCGAGCGCAAGCATCCGCACAACGTCGAGCCCCGAGCGCACTCCGCCATCGGCCAGCACGGTCAGCCGGTCGCCGACCGCATCGGCGATTGCCGGCAGCGCCCGCACCACCGACGGCACACCGTCGAGCTGGCGCCCGCCATGGTTCGATACGATGATCCCGTCGACTCCCGCCTCGGCGGCACACCGCGCATCCTCGGCGTCGAGGATGCCCTTGATAATGATCGGCCCTTTCCAGTGGGCCCGCACGAAATCGAGAACAGCCCAGGTCACGCTCGCGTCGAAATTATCCTTCATCCAGCCGAGGAAGTCTTCCAGCCCCGACTTCGGGCCGAGCAGGGGGGCTACATTGCCCAGCTGATGCGGCCGGCCGCGAAGACCGACGTCCCATGCCCAGCCGGGTCGCCGCATAGCCTGTCCGACGCGGCGGGCTTGTCCACGCAAGCCGGGCGCGCCCGACAGGCCGGAGCGAAGGTCGCGATACCGCGCGCCGGGAAGCGGCATGTCGACGGTAAAGACAAGAACGGGGCAACCGATGGCGCTCGCGTCTTCGAGAAGCGCGCGCAGGAAGCCGCGATCCCGTACCATGTAGAGCTGGAACCAGAAGGGGGCGGGCGAACCGCGCGCAACTTCGGAAAGCGAACAGGCGGATACCGTCGACAGTGTGAAGGGTACGCCCTTTGCGCCCGCCGCGCGCGCTGCCTGGACTTCGCCGCGGCGCGCGGCCATTCCCGCCAGCCCGATCGGGCCGAGCGCAACCGGCATCGCCAGTTTCTGCCCGAACAGCGTCGTTGTCAGGTCGATCGCCGACACGTCGTTCAGTACGCGTTGGCGTAGCGCGATATCCTGCAGATCCGCGATATTGGCGCTCAGCGTGCGTTCGGCATAGGAGCCGCCGTCGAAATATTCGAACAGGAAATGCGGCAGGCGCCGCCGCGCCGCTTCGCGGTAATCACCGATCGATGCAGGTTTCACGCGGCGGTTTCCATCCGTTCGCTCTCGCGCCGCCACCGCGCGCGATAGGCGGCGAGGTCGGCGTCGAGCGGCCCCACCTGCTCGAGCGGCTCCGCGGGCGGCAGCGCGGCGTCGAGCAGGCGCAGCGCGCCATAGGACACATCGTTGTGCGCCTTGCCGACATAGACGCGCAGGTCGGGGCGCAGCGCGGCGAGCGCGCGCACAAAGACCTGTCCTTCGGCAAAGCGCCCCTCGATCAGCAGCCGCTCGCGTGTGCCGACAAGGTCGAGCGCCGCGTCGGCGAGGAGCGCGGCATAGAGTGATACCGCCGCGCGACGCCGTTCGGATCCCGAGGGTTCGGCGGTCCAGCCCCCGCGCCCATGCGGGAACGGGCCGTAGCCGGGGGCGAAGGTCGGCAATACCATCGCGCCGGCTGCCAGGACTTCGGGGAGAGCGGCGATCAGCGCCGGCTGGTCGGGCGCGATGTCGATCTGCCGCGTGTCGAGGCCGATCAGAGTCTCGATCTCGCGCCCTCCCATGAAGCGGGCCGACGGAACGGGTTTGCCGAAAGCATCGACGTTGATCAGGCAGTCGCGTCGTTCGTCGAGGCGGCTGGTGTCGACCGACGCGGCATCCTTTGGCGATCGCATGGCGACGAACCAGGTGCCGGTCGAAAGCACGGTTGATTCATTCCCGGCAATTTCAGCGAAGCCGCGTGCCGCAAGCAGGGCCGCATTCGAATCATGGAGCCCGCAATGTACTTCGGTATCGGCGGGCAAACCCGTGATCGCTGTCCAGTCCGACGACAGCCTGCCAAGGGTGTCGTCGGCGCGGCGCAAGGGCGCGAGTCTTTCTGCCCAGCCGCGCCGTTCGGCAAGCTGCGATGGCGTGCCGGCGATCGGGTTCCACAGGTCCGAGTGGCAGCCGAGACTGGTGACCTCCGATGCCGCGACACCGCTCAGCCGCCAGCTCCAATATTGCGCCCATGGCAAGATCCGGGTGCCGTGCGCCAGCGACGGATCGAGATGCTCGAGGCGGAACAGCTGGGCGCCGAGGTTGAGGCCGTCGGGCAGGCATGGCGAGCCCGTTTCCGCGAAAGTCCCACGTTCGGCTTCATAGGCTGCGCGAAGATGGGCCGGCATCGCTTCTTCATAGTCGGCCGGAGGGCATGCGAGCCGGTCGTCGCGGATGATCGCCACGCCTGCGCCATGACCGACCGGGATGATCGCGCCGACGTCAGCGAGGGTACCGAAATGGCGAAGCACCCCGGTCGCCCAGAGCTCGATGCCGGCGGTATCGAGCGTTGCATAGCCTGCCGCCCTGACGCGTTCGTTCGGGCGCACGCGCCGTTCGATCAGCGCTCCGTCGGGCGACCATAGGCTGAGCTTTGCCAGCGTTTTCCCGACATCCAGGACTATGGTTGCGCGACCTCTCATCCCTCTCCCTCTTGCTTCGTTGCGACCGAATTTGATCGAACTTTATCGAAACTGATTGCAGAGTGCCAGCGATTTCGATACAAGTCGCTCAACGACGAAACAACGAGTTTCCTTCATGCCCGATCTTCTGGATGTCACGCCTGAATCCCGCGCCGCGCTGCTGTTCGCCATTCCGGCGAATCGCTGGTCGGACGAGGAGGCGAGGGGCAAGGCGCCCGAAGATCTGCTGCTTTACCGGTCGAACTGCCTTGGTTCGGATCTGACGGTCACCAATTTCGGCGGCGGCAATACCTCGGCCAAGCTCGAGGGGCGCGATCCGCTGACCGGTGAAACGGTTCCGATTCTGTGGGTCAAGGGATCGGGCGGCGATATCGGGTCGATGAAACTCGACGGCTTTTCGACGCTCTATCTCGATAAGTTGCTGGGCCTCGAAAGCCTCTATCGCGGCCACGCGCACGAAGACGAGATGGTCGGCTATCTGCCGCATTGCACCTTTGCTCTCAATCCGCGCGCGGCGTCGATCGACACGCCGCTCCACGCCTGTCTGCCCTTCGCGCACGTCGATCATGTCCACCCCGACGCGATCATCGCACTCGCGGCGTCGAGCGGGGGGGGGGCGGCGACGCAGGCGATCTGGGGTGGTGCGGTCGGCTGGATTCCCTGGCAGCGCCCGGGTTTCGACCTGGGATTGAAGCTTCGCGATCATGTCGCGGCCAATCCGGGGCTGCGCGGGGTGATGCTTGCGGGGCACGGGATCATCTGCTGGGGCGACAGCGCCCGGGCCTGCTATGACAACACGATCGCGCTGATTGCCGATGCGGCCGGATATCTGAATGCCAGGTTGGCTGATGCTCCTGCATTCGGGGGAGAGGTCGTCGCGGCACGTCCCGCCGCCGAGCGCACAGCCGTGGCGGCGAAGCTGATGCCGGCCCTCCGCGGCCTGATGGGTGGGCGCCGCGTGGGCCATTTTGCCGACGACGCCGAGACGCTTGAATTTGCCGGCAGCCGCGATTTCGCGAAGCTCGCAGCCATCGGGACATCCTGCCCCGATCATTTCCTGCGCACCAAGATTGCGCCGCTGGTGCTCGATCCGGCGCGGTTGGAAGATGCCAACTACCTCGCCGAGCGGGTCGAAGCCTATCGCGCCGGTTATGCGGCCTATTATCAGCGATGCGCCCGCACGAATTCGCCGGCGATGCGCGACCCGAACCCGGTCGTGGTGCTGGTTCCCGGCATCGGGCGCATGACCTTCGCCGGTGACAAGACGACCGCGCGGCTTGCGGGCGAATTTTACGCGAATGCGATCAATGTGATGCGAGGAGCCGAAGCAATCGGCGCCTATGTCGGGCTCGATGAACAGGAAGCGTTCGACATCGAATATTGGTTGCTTGAGGAAGCAAAGCTCCAGCGCATGCCAAAGCCCAAGCCTCTCGCGGGTCGGATCGCGCTCGTGACGGGCGGCGCGGGCGGTATCGGGGCGGCCACCGCCGAGCGGCTCGCCGTCGACGATGCGTGCGTGCTTCTCGTCGATCGCGACGCCGACGCGCTGGCCAAGGCGACGCAGGACCTCGAAGGCCGGTTCGGCCGCGACCGTATCCGCTCGGCGGTATGCGACGTTACCGACGAAGCGCAGGTGGCTGCAGCGTTCGAGGCTTGCGCGCGCGAATTCGGCGGACTTGACGTCCTGGTCGCGAATGCCGGTATCGCCTCGTCGGCGCCGATCGAAGACACGACACTCGAACTGTGGCAACGCAATTACGATGTGCTGGCGCAGGGCTATTTCCTGACCGCGCGCGCGGCCTTTCCGCTCATGAAGGCGCAAGGCTGCGGCTCGATCGTGTTCATCGGATCGAAGAATGGCATCGCGGCCGCGACCAACGCTTCGGCCTATGCGTCGGCGAAGGCAGCGGCGTTGCATCTTGCGCGCTGCCTTGCACTCGAAGGCGCGCCCTACGGTATCCGGGTCAACACGGTCAACCCCGACGCGGTGATCAAGGGATCACGTATCTGGGATGGCGACTGGCGGCGCGAGCGCGCAGGCGCGCACGGGATCGATGCGGGCAGCGAGCTCGAGGAACATTATCGCAACCGGTCGATGCTCAAGCGCGACGTGTTGCCCGAGGATGTTGCCGAAGCGGTCTATTTCCTTGCGAGCGATATGTCGGCAAAGTCGACCGGAAACATGATCAACGTCGACGCGGGCAACGCGCAGGCTTTCACGCGATAAGACAAGGGCAGGAGAGATTTGATGGCCGGCAACCTGCCGCTCGCACAGGATGATATCGAGCGACTGAACGCCGGGCTGGCCGGCGCACTTGACGACGATTACGACAGCCTTGGCCGGCAATTGGGACGGCGCGGGATCGACATCGACGCCGTGCAGGCAAGGGTTGCGGATTTCTCGGTCGCGGTACCGAGCTGGGGTGCCGGGCGCGGAGGCACGCGCTTCGCGAAGTTCCCGATCCCCGGCGAGCCGACCAACATTCACGAAAAGCTCGAGGATTGTGCTGTCGTCCAGCAGCTCGGCCGCGCGACCCCGCGCGTCAGCCCGCATTTCCCGTGGGACAGGGTCAGCGATTATCGCGGCCTGCGTGAGGAGGCTGCGGCACTCGGTCTCGGTTTCGACGCAGTTAACAGCAACACGTTTCAGGATCAGCCGGGTCAGGCGGCCAGCTATGCCACGGGTTCGCTTTCCTCGACGCGTGCCGAAGTGCGCGAACAGGCGGTCGCCCACAACATCGAATGCATCGAGATCGGCAGGCAACTCGGCGCGACCGACCTTACCGTCTGGGTCGGCGACGGCACCAATTTCCCGGGGCAGCAGGATCTGGGGCGCAGCCTCGACCGCTATCTCGATGCCGCGTCGCAGGTCTATGCGGCGCTCCCTTCGGGCTGGCGCATGCTGATCGAACACAAGATGTTCGAACCTGCCTTCTATTCCACGGTAATCTCCGACTGGGGCAGCTCGATCCTCGTTGCGCAGGAACTGGGTGACAAGGCGAAGTGTCTCGTCGACCTTGGCCATCATGCGCCGAACGTGAACATCGAACAGATTGTCGCGCGACTGCACCGCTTCGGAAAGCTCGGAGGTTTCCACTTCAACGACAGCAAATATGGCGACGACGATCTGGATTCGGGGTCGATCAACCCGCATCAGCTGTTCCTGGTCTTCAACGAACTGATCGAAGCCGAGATGAATCCGCGCGGCGATTTCCGCCCCGCCTATATGATCGACCAGTCGCACAATGTGACCGACCCGATCGAGAGCATGCTCTCGTCGGCCGAGACGATCGTCGCGGCCTACGCCAAGGCCCTGCTCGTCGATCGCGAGGCGCTGCTCGCGGCGCAGGAAGCCAATGACACGATGATGGCGTTCCAGGCGCTGCGCACCGCCTATCGCACCGATGTCACCCCGATCCTTGCGATGGCGCGTGCCGAAGCGGGCGGAGCGATCGACACGATCGCAGCCTATCGCGCCAGCGGCTGGCGCGGGCGAAAGGCGCAGGAACGCGAGGCAGCCGGGGCGGCGGCGGGGATCGTCTAATCATTCGATTGCAACTCGGCGCAGCTCCCGTCAAATAGACGCAATCAGACAGGGACCCCGATGCACGCAGCCGAACGCGAAAGAATGATCCTGGACAGCCTTGGCGAGAGCGGTTTTGTGTCGTTCCGCGACCTGGAGGCGCGTGTCGCGGCATCTCCCGCCACGATCCGTCGCGATCTCGACCGGCTGGAGGAGGCCGGCGTTATCACCCGCGTGCGCGGCGGCGCCAAGCGGGTCGGCGGCAGCGCCGGCGGACCGGCCGCCGCCGAGGAAGGGCTGTCCGGGATTCCCTTTCACGAGAATATCGGCCGCAATCGCGCCGCCAAGGAAGCGATCGGGCGCGCCGCGGCTGCGCTCTGCATTCCGGGCGAGGGCGTGATGATCGACGGCGGCTCGACGACGCTGCAGATGTGCCCGCACCTCGACGGCCTGAGCCTGCAGGTCCTGACCAACTCGCTTCATATCGTCAGCGCGCTGCTGCCGCAGCCGACGACGCGAATTCTCGTCCCCTCAGGGCAGGTGTTTCGCGAACAGAATATCGTTCTGTCGGCCGCCGGCGACGACGGAATGCCGCGCTTTCATGCGCCGAAGCTGTTCATGGGCGCGGCGTCGATGGGGCCGGCCGGGTTGATGCAGGCGGATGTGATTCTGGTCGCCGCCGAGCGTCGACTGATCGAGCGTGCCGACGAGATCATTGTTCTGGTCGACAGCTCCAAATTCTCCGGCCCGTCGGGCAACGTCGTCTGCGCGCTCGACGAGATAGACGTGGTCGTCACCGATTCGGCGATCGATCCCCGCCATGTGGCGATGATGGAAGCCGCCGGCATTCGCATCATCATCGCCTGAATCCACCAAAATCTTTGTGAAACAGCTTCGGTCGCCCCTTGCGCTCGGGCAATTTTGATTGAATTTGATCATTGACGTGATCATTAAAGACAAATAATGAGCAGTGATGCAAAAACGCTCGTCGAAGCGTGGCATCGGAGGAAGAATATTGCCGGACAGGCGCCTCCGCCAAAAAGGGACTGCTCGCAAGGCGAGTGCAGGGAGGATGCGATGAAGGCAATGACGGCTGCGGGTCTGGATCTGGTTGCGCGGCGTCGCGCATGGCGGCGGGGTATTTCGGCGATCGCATGCGCGGGCGCGCTGCTGGGCGCGAACGCGGTCCATGCGCAGGAAGCCGAAGTCGAAGCGCCGGGCGATGCCGATATCGTCGTAACCGGAACCCTGCTCCGCGGGGTTGCGCCGGTCGGGACCAATGTCGTCGCCGTCAGCGAGGCTGACGTCGTCGCGTCGGGCGCGGCGTCGGCGAACGACCTGCTCGCATCGATTCCGCAGGTTGGCAATTTCGGCACGGTGCCTGCGGGGCTCGGCAATTTCGGCAATCCGATCGTGCGCCCCAATATCCGCAACCTCGGCGCAAGCGGCGGGTCGACGACGCTCGTGCTTGTCGACGGCCATCGCATGGTCGGCGCGGGCATCCTGCAGACCAGTTTCGATCCCTCGGTGATACCGCCCGACGTGATCCAGCGTGTCGACATGATCCCCGACGGCGGTTCTTCGATCTATGGTTCGGACGCGATCGGCGGCGTGATCAACTTCATCACGCGTGACCGCTACAACGGGATCGGCGTCAATGCGCGCTATGGCTTTGCCAAGGATTACCAGACGATCGATGCCAGCGTCATCGCGGGCAAGGACTGGGGCACGGGGTCGGTCTTCATTTCCTATTCCTACGCCTGGCACGACGACCTGATCGGCCTCGACCGGGGCTATGCGACGGCGAACCAGACGACACGCGGCGGCGGTGACTTCCGCAGCACCGCCTGTGCGCTCGCGAACATCACCGTCGGCACGACGACCTATGCGCTTCCGGGCAGGGCGCCCGGTGTAAATCGCTGCGATCAGACCGACTATGCGGCGATCTATCCGCGCGAGGAACGCCACAGCGTCTTTGCAGGGCTGACGCAGGACCTCAGCGATTCGGTTGCGTTCAAGCTGTCAGCCTATTGGTCGAAGCGCGACACGCTGCATCGCAGCGCGCAAAGCAGCATGAGCGGCACGATCACCGCCGCGAATCCCTTCTTCCAGCCGATCGGCACCGAGCTCGCGCAGACGGTTTCCTTCGCGTTCGACAATGTGTTCGGGCCGAGCAACGACAGCCCGTCGAGCTTCTCTTCCTATGGTATCACTCCCAGCTTCGAATTCGAGCTGGGGGGCGGCTGGCAACTTCGCACCCTTGCGAACTTCGGGCGCAGCGAGAATGAATCGACCGAACGCTCGTTCAATTCGACCGCCGCGACGCTTGCCCTGAACGGCACGACGACCGCGACCGCGCTCAATCCCTACAATCTGTCGGCGACATCGCCCGCTGTTCTCGCGGCGATCGACGATTTCGTGAACTATGGCGAGGCGACGCAGGAACTGGCGGAAGGCCGCGTCGTGCTCGACGGCCCGATTACCGCGCTGCCCGGCGGTGACATCCGCCTCGCGGTGGGGGGCGAATATCATTACGAGAATATCCGCTCGTTCACCGGCAGTGGTCCCGAGGCGGCAGTCACCGGATCGAACGCCTATGCAGCGCGCAATGTGAAGTCGCTGTTCGGCGAACTGCTCGTGCCGATCTTCGGCGCCGACAATCGCGTGCCCGGTTTCTACAGCCTCGAGCTGTCGGGCTCGATCCGCTACGACGATTACAGCGACGTCGGCAGCACGACCAATCCCAAGATCGGGGTGACGTGGCGGCCGTTCCAAGCGTTGACGATCCGTGGCAACTACGGCACGTCGTTCCACGCGCCGAGCCTTGCAGACCTTGGCAATTCGGTCGACGCCCGCGTCCAGGTGCTGCCGTTCAGCCCCTTCCGTGCGCCGACCAGCTCGCCGTTCGATGCGCTGCGCCCGACGATCGCGATCGCCGGCGGCAATGCCAACCTGAAACCCGAGCGCGCCGATACCTGGTCGCTCGGCTTCGATCTGAAGCCCGCGGCGATCGAGGGGCTCGTCGCCAGCGCGACCTATTTCAACGTGAAGTTCAAGGACGCCATCGCAGTCCCGCCGTTCACCTCGCCCCTGTTGTTCACGACGCCGGCCTATTCGGATTTCTATATCCTCAATCCGACGCTGGCACAGGCACAGGCGGCGGCGGGCAACCTGCGCATCGACGGGGTTCCGAACCTTGCGACGCTGTTCGCGATCAGCTCGCCCTATGTGCTGTTTCTTGCGCAGCGGGCGAATCTCGGTGCCGTGAATATCGACGGGATCGACTTCAACCTTGCCTATAATCGCCCGACCGGTTTCGGTTCGGTGAGTGCGAATTTCGCGGGCACCTATCTGCTGAACCGCGAGACGCAGGTCGTGCAGGGCGGGCCGGTCAATGACGACCTCAAGAACGGGACCGGGCGCTTCCTCTTCACCGCGGGGCTCGGCGCCACGGTCGGTGATTTCACGGCGCGCGCGACGCTTAACCACCGTAGCGGCTATCCGGTTATCGGCCTTGCACCGCAGGAGCGCGTCTCGGCGTTCGACACCGTCGACCTGTTCTTCAGTTATGACCTTGGCGACATGCTCGCGAACACGGTGCTGACGCTGAACGTCGACAATGTCTTTGACGAAGACCCGCCGTTCCTCAACAGTGCCTCGGGCTATACCAATGGCAGCACGCTCGGCCGGCTGGTATCCTTCGGTATCCGCACCAAATTCTGACGGGAGGTTGGGTTGCCGCTGATCGGAAGCTTGCGAGGCCTGTTGTGGGGCGCGCTCGCGATGGTTGGCGTTGCAACCGCGCCTGCTCATGCGCAGGACGACGCCCCGGCGGAGCTGCGTACCGAATATGCCGCGTCGCCGCTGGGTCTCGACACCGCTGCGCCGCGTCTTGCGTGGCGCTCGCCGGTGGCTCGCCAGACCGCCTATCGTATTCGTGTCGCCACCTCGGAAGCCCGTCTTGAATCCGCGCCGTTGTGGGACAGCGGCCGGGTCGCATCGGGCGACAATGTGCAGATCGCCTATGCCGGCCCGGCGCTCGGATCGCGCCAGCGCTACTGGTGGCAGGTGCAGGTGTGGGATGCGGACGACAAGGCCTCCGGCTGGAGCGCGCCTGCCTGGTGGGAGACCGGGCTGCTCGACGCATCGGACTGGCAGGCGCACTGGATATCGGGGCCCGTCCGGCGTGACCATGACTGGGGCGACCTGACGCTTGATGCCGACCTGACGCTGACCGGCAAGAGCGTCGATATCCTGTTCCGGGCGCTGCCAAACGGCAAGACCTATGGCGATGCCTATGTATGGACGCTCGCCGACGACAAGAATGGCCCTGAACTCATCCAGACGATCCGCCGCTATCCCGGCGGGACGAGCCCGGCGGTCAAGACGGAACGGCTGGGGCAGGTCAGGCTGCCCGCTCCGCTGAAAGGGCGGCGCATCGGATTGTCGATCGAGGCAAAGGGCGGTCACATCGTCACACGCATCGACGGCGCCGTCGTGGCAACGATCGACAACGACCTGCACGCGCATGGTACGATCGGGTTTGCGGGCAAGGAAGCTACTGCTGCGCTGGTCCATTCGGTTCGTGTTTCGGGCAGTCTCAGCCCCGCCGTCGCTTTCGATTTTGCAGGCGGCGACAATCCCTTCACCGGAGGCAGTATTGCGAAAGACGGGCTGGTTGTTGCCAGCGGCGTGCCGGGTGTCGACATCGTGCTACCGGTCGAAGCGCCCGCGCCGCTGGTCCGCCGCGCCTTTCGCGTCGCAAAGCCGGTTGCGAACGCGCGGCTCTACTACGCCGGCGCCGGTATGCCGCGCCTCTCGATCAACGGCTCGCAAGTCGGGTCGCCGCTCGGTGCGGGGTACACCGCCTATGACAAGCGTGTCCTCGGCTATGCCTATGATGTGACCGGACTGCTCCGCCGCGGCGAGAATGTGATAGGCGCCGAACTCGGACGCGGCTGGTACGGGCTGACCGACCCCAATGAATGGTATTTCCACGCAGCGCCCTGGCACGGCGAACCCGCGCTGAAGGC
>Ga0209257_1001551_pt1 | contig 26654 bp, 21 predicted proteins | sample AraplaCvi_mCL_r2_FD_184277 | JGI IMG/M metagenome (GOLD analysis project Ga0209257, IMG submission 184277) | Arabidopsis root microbial communities from North Carolina, USA - plate scrape MF_Cvi_mCL_r2 (SPAdes) (version 2) | ecosystem: Host-associated > Plants > Roots > Endosphere | place: USA...
ACGCGAAACTGCGCGGTTCGGAAATCATGGCCGAGCTGAAGAAGGTGCGTAACTTCAAGCCGGGCTTCAAGCGCGGTTTGTGGTTCGGCATCATCAACTCGGCGTGGGAAACCATCACCGGCGGCCTCTCTCCGTGGACGTTGAAGAACAAGCCCGACTGGAGCTCGCTGGACAAGGTCGGCGACCACGAAAGCCCGAAGCGCGATTACATCGACCGCACGCTCGCCCCGCGCGATCGCCTGCAGGGTGTGTACTACGCCGCCACCGAGCACGACGAGGACCAGCCGGTGCACCTGAAGGTGCGCGACACCTCCATCTGCGTCACGCGCTGCGCGGAGGAGTACGACAACCCGTGCACGCGTTTCTGCCCGGCGGCCGTTTACGAGATCGTGCAGGATGAAGCTGGCAAGCGCCTGCAGATCAACGCCGCCAACTGCGTCCACTGCAAGACCTGCGACATCAAGGACCCCTACGAGATCATCGACTGGGTGACGCCGGAAGGCGGCTCGGGGCCGAATTACCAGAATCTGTGATGCTGCCGGCGCGCCTGCACGCGCAGGCGCGTTCCGCGCTTCAGTAACGCGGATTCCGGTGCCAGCGCCACGCGGTGTCGATGATCTCCGCGATGTCCGTGTAACGCGGCTGCCAACCCAGTTCGCGCCGCGCCTTGGCGCTTCCCGCCACAAGCCGGTCCGGATCGCCCGCACGCCGTGGCGCGATCTCGAACGGAATCGGCCGCTTCGCCACGTCGCCCGCGGCGTGGATCATCTGCAGCACGCTGAACCCTTCGCCATTGCCGAGGTTGAACGCGTGCGCGCCGTCGTTGGACGACATGAAGTCCAGCGCGCGCGAATGCGCGTCTGCGAGATCGTCCACATGCACGTAGTCGCGGACGCAGGTGCCGTCGGGTGTCGCGTAGTCGTTGCCGAAGACCTTCAGCGATGGCGCATCGCCGTTGGCTGCACGCAGCATGTTCGGAATCAGGTGCGTCTCTGGCGAATGCGATTCGCCGATGCCGCCCTGCGGCGAGGCGCCTGCCGCGTTGAAGTAACGCAATGCGACGGAACGAAGGCCATACGCGTGTGCCGCATCTTCCAGGATGACCTCGACCATGCGCTTGCTCGCACCATACGGATTGATCGGCCGCATCGGGTGCGATTCCTCGATCAGCTCCGACTCCGGATGGCCGAACACGGCCGCGGTCGACGAGAACACGAGTTTGTCGACACCAGCCAGTTGCATCGCCTGCAACAGGTTGAGCGTTCCCGTAACGTTGTTCTCGTAGTACGGGTAAGGCTGCTGCACGGATTCGCCCACCAGCGATCGCGCGCAGAAATGCATCACCGCATCGAAACGGTGCTGCGCGAACAGCTCGCGCAGCTGCGCCGGGACGAGCAGATCGCCGTGCACGAAGTCCGCACCGTCGACCGACTCGCGATGTCCGGTGGATAGATTGTCGAACACGACGGTTTCTACGCCGCCGCCCACGAGACGGCGAACCATGTGCGAGCCGATATAGCCCGCACCTCCGCATACCAGCACCTTCATCGAAGGCGGTCCTTATGTGGCGCGCGAGAACTTCACGCCCGTCTTCTCGCGCAGTTCGTCTTCGGTGACGTCCGGCGCGAGTTCCACCAGCTTCAGGCCGTCGTCGGTGACATCCAGCACCGCAAGGTCGGTGATGATGCGGTTCACCACGCCCACGCCGGTCAGTGGCAGCGTGCATTCGGGCAGGATCTTGTGCTCGCCGTTCTTCGCTGTGTGCTCCATCAGCACCACGACGCGCTTGACGCCGGCGACCAGGTCCATCGCGCCGCCCATGCCCTTCACCATCTTGCCGGGCACCATCCAGTTGGCGAGATCGCCCTGGTCGGTCACCTGCATCGCGCCAAGAATCGCCAGGTCGATGTGGCCGCCGCGGATCATCGCAAAGGAGTCGTGGCTACCGAAGTAGCTCGCGCCGGGACGCGCGGTGACGGTCTGCTTGCCGGCGTTGATGAGGTCGGCGTCGACCTCGGCTTCGGTCGGGAACGGGCCGATGCCGAGCAGGCCGTTCTCGCTCTGCAGCCACACGTCCACTCCGTCGGGAATGAAGTTGGCCACCAGCGTCGGCAGGCCGATGCCGAGGTTGACGTAGGCGCCGTCGGTGAGTTCCTGCGCGGCGCGCTGCGCCATCTGGTCGCGGGTCCAAGCCATGTCGTTGTTCCTGTAGTCGTGTGGGGTCAGACGGCGCGCACGGTGCGCTGCTCGATGCGCTTCTCGGGCGTGGCGTTGACGACGATGCGATCGACGTAGATGCCCGGAAGATGCACGTGGTCGGGATCGATCTGGCCCACCTCGACCAGCTCTTCCACTTCCACCACGCAGACCGCACCGGCCATTGCGCACGCGGGATTGAAGTTGCGCGCGGTCTTGCGGAACACGAGGTTGCCGGCCCTGTCGGCCTTCCACGCCTTGACCAGCGAGACGTCGGCCTTGAGCGCGGTTTCCATCACATAGTTATGGCCATCGAACTCGCGCGTTTCCTTGCCTTGCGCGACGACGGTGCCGAAGCCGGTACGCGTGAAGAATGCCGGGATGCCCGCACCGCCGGCGCGCAGACGCTCGGCCAGCGTGCCCTGCGGGTTGAATTCGAGTTCGAGTTCGCCGGAGAGGAACTGGCGTTCGAATTCCTTGTTCTCGCCGACGTAGGACGAAATCATCTTGCGGATCTGGCGCGTCTCCAGCAGCAGGCCCAGGCCGAAGCCATCGACGCCGGCGTTGTTGGAGATGGCGGTCAGTCCTTTCACGCCGCTGTCGCGCAGCGCGCCAATCAGCGCTTCGGGAATGCCGCACAGGCCGAAGCCGCCGACGGCGAGCGTCTGCCCGTCGGCGACAATGCCGTCGAGCGCCGCCTTCGCGCTGGTGTAAAGCTTGTTCTTGCCGGTTTGCGTTGCGGGCATGACGGGCTCCGTTCGGTTCTGCGCAATGTCCGGAGTTTACCGTGGCGGCGGGGACGTCCCCTACCGTACGTTCGGACAGTTCGGGTGAACCAGGTTCGCCCGGCCGGGGCATCGCGGCCCGATGCCTGCACCGACTAGACTTCGACCATGACCCGGATCGCCCTCGTGACCGCCATCGCCGCCGCCGGCGTCGACGATGACCTGACGCCGCTCCTCGACGCCTGCGCGCGCGCCGGCCTGGCCGTACAGGTCCGCGCCTGGGACGATGCGACGGTGGGCTGGGGGCGATTCGATGCGGCGATCCTGCGTTCGCCCTGGGACTACGTGCCGCGCCTGCGCGAGTTCCTTGCGTGGAGTGAGCATGTCTCGACGCGGACGCGACTGATCAATCCGCTGCCCATCGTGCGTTGGAATACCGACAAGCACTACCTGGCCGAACTGGCCGCGCGCGGCGTTCCGATCGTGCCGACCGCATTCGTCGAACCGAACATGGAACCGTTGCCGGCGCTGCAGGCCTTTCTCGCCGCGCATCCGGATGCGGCGGAATTCGTCGTGAAGCCGAGCGTCGGTGCGGGCTCGAAGGATGCGCAGCGTTATGCCCGATCGCAGGAGTTCGCCGCGGCCAATCATCTTGCCCGGCTGCTGGATGCGGATCGCGGCGCGATGCTGCAGCCCTACCTGTCGTCGGTGGACGAACACGGCGAAACCGCGCTGATGTATTTCGCCGACGAGTTCAGCCACGCGATTCGCAAGGGCGCGCTGCTGCGGCCGGATGAAGGCCCGACGAGCCATCTGTTCGCCGCCGAAGCGATCACGCCGCGTTTGCCGTCGCAGGAAGAACTCGCGCTGGCCGATCGAGTGATCGCCGCCGCGCGCGATGCATTGCGGCTGGAGGAAGCGCTGCTGTACGCACGCGTGGATCTCATCCGCGACGATGCGGGCCAGGCGTGCCTGCTCGAACTGGAGCTGTGCGAGCCATCGCTGTTCTTCGCGCATGCACCGGGCAGTGCTGACCGGTTCGCGGCGCTGTTGCTGAAGACGCTGGGTGGCGTTGCGGCCTGACGGATGTCGCTAAAAGAGAACGCCCCGGTGAACGGGGCGTTTTCCTTGTCTTGCACGGTTCGCTCAGGAACGCCCGTAGACGTCTTCCAGGCGAACGATGTCGTCCTCGCCCAGGTAACTGCCCGACTGCACTTCGATCAGTTCCACCGGCTCGTTGCCGCGATTTCGCAGGCGATGCACGCTGCCCAGCGGGATGTAGGTGCTTTCGTTTTCGTGCAGGTCGAACACGCGGTCGTCGCATGTGACTTCGGCGACGCCGGAAACGACGATCCAGTGTTCGGCGCGATGGGCATGCTTCTGCAGGCTCAAAGCGGCGCCGGGCTTCACCACGATGCGCTTGACCTGGAATCGCGGGCCGACGCCGATGGAGTCGTAGCTGCCCCACGGGCGATACACCTTGCGGTGGAACAGGTGTTCCTGGCGGCCGGCCGACTTCAGCTTGTCGACCACCGTCTTCACGTCCTGCACGCGGTCTTTTCGCGCGACCAGCGTGGCATCGGGCGTATCCACGATCACCAGGTCTTCCACGCCGATGGTCGCGATCATGCGCCGCTCCGAGGCCCGCACGAGGCTGTCGCGCGTGTCCACGGCGATCACGTCGCCTTCGTAGCGGTTGCCATCGCCATCGCGTTGCGCGACCGACCACAACGACGACCAGGAACCGATGTCGCTCCAGCCGCAACTCACCGGAACCACGGCGGCACGGTCGGTTTTTTCCATCACCGCGTAGTCGATCGAGTCGCTCGGGCTCGCGGCGAACGCGTCGTGATCGACACGGGTGAAATCGAGGTCGGCCTTCGCCGCATCCATCGCCGCGCGCGCGGCATCGAGGATGGCCGGCGCGTGGCGGCCCAGTTCGTCCAGGTAACGCTGCGCGCCGAACAGGAACATGCCCGAATTCCAGGCATAGGTGCCTTCGGCCACATAGCGTTCCGCGGTCTCCTTGTCGGGCTTCTCGACGAAGCGCTCGACGCGGAAACCGCCATCGCCCAGTGCATCGCCACGCAGGATGTAGCCGTAGCCGGTCTCGGCGTACTCGGGACGGATCCCGAAGGTCACCAGCCACCCCTCGAGCGAAAGCCCCGTCGCGGCTTCGACGGCAGCGCGGAAGGCGGCCTCGTCCTCGATCAGGTGGTCGGCGGGCATGACCAGCAGCGTCGCCGCGCTGTCGCGCGCGAGGGCATGCAGCGCGGCGATGGCGATGGCCGGCGCGGTACTGCGCGCGGTGGGCTCCAGCAGGATTCCGCCGCTGGCGATGTCGACCGCCTGCAACTGCTCGCCGACCATGAAGCGATGGTCTTCGGCGCAGACCGTGATGGGCGGCTGCGCACCCGGCAGCTTGCTCGCCCGCAGGACGGTTTCCTGGTACAGCGAATGGTCCCCCACGAGGGCGAGGAACTGCTTGGGCTGGTTCTGCCGGGACAGGGGCCACAGCCGCGTGCCGCTGCCGCCGCTGAGAATGACCGGATGAAGCATTTGGACTCCGCCTTTGGGGGAACGAGCTTGTTGGAACGAGCGCGCTGAAGGTTAACGGATCGGGCCCGTCCCACCGAACAGGGCGCTCCAGATCATGAACGGATTAAGGCGGCGCCCCCGTCCGCGCCGGTGGCCATGAACCGGTTCCATCCGCCTGCGTAGGGATGCCCTACTCGGCTAGAATCGGCGGTTCTCGGCCCGTTTCCGGCCGCGCAACCCATAGGAACCCCCGCACGATGAAGATCCTCGTCGGCTACAAGCGCGTGGTGGACTTCAATGTCCGCATCCAGGTCAAGCCGGACGGCTCCGGCGTGGTCACCGACGGCGTCAAGCTGTCGGCCAACCCGTTCGACGAAATCGCCCTGGAAGAGGCCCTGCGCCTGCGCGACAAGGGCATCGCGACCGAGGTCGTGGTCGCCACGATCGCCCCCGCCGACGCCCAGGCTCACCTGCGCAACGGCCTGGCGATGGGCGCCAACCGCGCCATCCACGTCGTGTCCGACCAGCCGATCCAGCCGCTGACGGCCGCCCGCACGCTGCTCAAGCTGATCGAGAAGGAACAGCCGGACCTGGTGATCCTCGGCAAGCAGGCCATCGACGACGACGCCAACCAGACCGGCCAGATGCTCGCCACGCTGTGGGGCCGCCCGCAGGCGACGTTCGCCTCGAAGCTGGAAGTCGAAGGCGGCAAGGCCACGGTGACGCGCGAGGTCGATGCCGGCCTCGAGACGCTGGAAGTCGACCTCCCGGCCGTGGTCACCACCGACCTGCGCCTGAACGAGCCGCGCTTCATCAAACTGCCGGACATCATGAAGGCCAAGAGCAAGCCGCTGGAGTCGATTGCGTTCGCCGACCTCGGCGTCGACACCGGCGACACGCTCAAGACCACGCATTACGCCGCCCCTGCCAAGCGCAGCAAGGGCGTGATGGTGAAGGACGCGGCCGAACTGGTCGCCGCACTCAAGCAGAAGGGGCTCCTGTAATGAGCAAGGTTCTGATCGTCGCCGAACACCTGGACGGCAAGCTCAACGCCTCCACCGCCAAGTGCGTTTCCGCCGCGCAGGCGTTGAAGCCGGACTCCATCGACATCGTGGTGCTGGCCGCCGATCCGGCGTCCGTCGCGAGCGATGCCGCGCAGATCGCCGGCGTCGGCAAGGTTTTGACCGTCGCCAACGCCGCCAATGCCAACGCGATCGCGCAGGTGCTGGCGCCGCAGGTGGCGAAGGTCGCCGCCGGTTACAGCCACGTCTTCGGCCCCAGCACCACCTTCGGCAAGGACCTGATGCCGTGCGTCGCCGCGCTGCTGGGCGTGGCGCAGGTGTCCGACGTCATGGCCGTGGAAGGCAGCCACACCTTCAAGCGCCCGATCTACGCGGGCAACGCGATCATCACCGTCGAAGCGCCGGCCGATCACACCGTGGTCGCCACGGTGCGTACCGCCTCGTGGCCGGAAGCGGCGAAGGGTGGCAGTGCGACGGTCGAAGCGGTTTCCGTCGACGCCGCCCTGCCCTCGCACACGCGCTTCGTCGGCCTCGCCGCTGGCAAGTCGGATCGTCCTGACCTCCAGAGCGCCAAGCGCGTCGTCTCCGGCGGCCGCGGAGTAGGCTCGGCGGAGAACTTCAAGGTGATCTATGCGCTGGCCGACAAGCTCGGCGCGGCCGTGGGCGCTTCGCGCGCCGCGGTGGACGCCGGCTACGTGCCGAACGAACTCCAGGTCGGCCAGACCGGCAAGATCATCGCCCCCGAGCTATACGTCGCCGTCGGCATCTCCGGCGCGATCCAGCACCTGACCGGCATCAAGGATGCCGGCACGATCGTGGCGATCAACAAGGACGGCGATGCGCCGATCTTCGAGATCGCGGATATCGGGCTGGTGGGGGATCTGTTCGCACTGCTGCCAGAGCTTGAGAAAGCAATCAGTTGATTTCGGAAAGACCAGCATGCGGCCTGGAAGGTCCGCATGCTGGATTTGAAGTGACGGGGAGTTTCGATGGAACAAGGACAAGTCCACAATGTGGAGCAGGTTGCGCTGTGCGTGGACCTGGACGGCACGCTGCTGAGATCCGATGTGCTGTACGAATCGGTGCTGGCATTGCTCAGCAAGAACCCGCTGTATCTGTTCCTGCTGCCGTTGTGGCTGCTGCGCGGGAAGGCAGCGCTGAAGCATGAAATCGCAAGCCGCGTCGAGCTGGATGCGGCGGCACTGCCTTACGACGAACGTCTCGTCGAGATGCTGCGCACGACGTCGGTCCGGCCGCGCGTGCTGTGCACCGCCACGAACGGCAAGTACGCGACGTCGATAGCCGAGCACCTTGGCGTTTTCGATCTCGTGTTGGCGAGCGACGAGTCGCGCAACCTTTCCGGCAAGCGGAAAGCGGATCTGCTGGTCGAACGATTCGGCGAACGGGCTTTCGATTACGCCGGAAACGAGGAATGCGATCTCAAGGTCTGGGAGCGCGCTCGCGCCGCATGGGTCGTGAACGCGACCGACTCGCTCGCCCGGCGCGCCTCGCGCGTCAGCCGCGTTGACCAGCACCTGCCCCCATCCCGCGGCGGTCTCAAGACCTGGGTGAAGGCGATCCGTGTGCACCAGTGGCTGAAGAACCTGCTCGTCTTCGTGCCGTTGCTGGCCTCCCACCGCTTCCTCGAGGTTGGCGCAGTCGTCCCGGCGGTGATTGCTTTCCTCGCCTTCGGGCTGTGCGCGTCCGGCGTCTACGTCCTGAACGACCTGCTCGACCTTCCGTCTGACCGGGCGCACCCGCGCAAACGCAGGCGTCCTTTCGCGGCCGGCTCGCTCCCGCTGTTGCATGGCCTGTTCGCGGCGCCGCTGCTGACCTTCGCGGGCTTCGCGCTGGCGCTGGTGGTCGGGTGGGAATTCGCCGGTGTCCTGCTCGGCTATTACGCGATGACGTTGGCGTACTCGCTGCGGCTCAAGCGCGTGGTGATGGTCGACGTCGTCATGCTGGCAGGCCTGTACACGATCCGGATCATCGGCGGCGCCGTCGCCATCGATGGAGGCCTATCGTTCTGGCTGCTGGCGTTCTCGATGTTCCTGTTCCTGAGCCTGGCGATGCTCAAGCGATATACCGAACTGGCAGCGATGCTCGCCAACGGCCAGAACAAGGCGAGCGGGCGTGGTTACACCGTCGACGACCTGCCGTTGATCCAGTCGCTGGGCGGCTCCAGTGGCTACTGCGCCGTGCTCGTGTTCGCGCTCTACATCAACAGCCCGGACAGCCTGGAGTTGTATCGCCGTCCGCAGCTGCTGTGGCTGATCTGTCCGATGCTCCTGTACTGGATCAGCCGCGTCTGGGTGAAGGCGCATCGCGGCATGATGGACGATGATCCGGTCGTGTTCGCGGTGACCGATCGCATGAGCCAGGTCGTCATCGCGGTGTGCGGACTGATGATCCTGGGAGCGATCTGATGCCCGTGGATGCCTCGTGGGGTCGCTATCCCGCGGTTCGTGACCAGTGCAGCATCGCGCTGGTCGACCGCAATGCGGCGCTGCCAGCATTCGAAGGAACCGCGCTGCCCTACGGAAACGGGCGCAGCTACGGCGACAGCTGCCTCAATCCCGACGGCACGCTGCTGCGTGCGCGAGCCCTCGACCGCTTCGTCGAGTTCGATCCGGCAACGGGCGTGTTGTGCTGCGAGGCCGGTGTCACCCTGTCGGAAATCATCGAGCTTGCGCTGCCACAGGGCTGGTTCCTGCCGGTGACGCCCGGCACGCGCCACGTCACCGTCGGCGGCGCCATCGCCAACGACGTCCACGGCAAGAACCACCATCGCGCCGGCACGTTCGGACATCACGTGCTGGCGTTCGAGCTTCTACGCAGCGACGGCCGACGTGCCGTGCTCTTTCCGGACGATCCATCGGGATTGTTCGAGGCGACCGTGGCCGGCCTTGGCCTGACCGGCGTCATCACATGGGTGCGCCTGCAACTTCGTCGCGTTCCCGGCCCATGGATGGAAGTGGAATCGATCCGCTTCGCCAACCTCGACGAATTCTTCCAGCTTTCCAGCCAGTCCGCATCGCTGTGCGAATACACCGTCGCATGGATCGATTGTCTCGCACGCGGGGATGCGCTGGGGCGTGGTCATTTCCTGCGTGCGGACCATGCCGCCGGCGATCGTCGTCCTGCGCCGAAACCTTCGCGGCTGTCGATGCCGATCGTGCCGCCGCTGTCTCTGGTCAACAAACTGACCCTTCGCCCGTTCAACTGGCTCTACTACCATCGCCAGCGAGCGAAGCACCGTCGCGATTTCAGCCACTACGCTCCCTACTTCTATCCGCTGGACGGAATCGCGAACTGGAACCGGATGTACGGTCCGCGCGGCTTCCTCCAGCACCAGTGCGTTCTGCCTCCGGGCGTGGCCCGCGACGCGGTCGCGGAAATCCTGCGCGAGATCTCGCGCAGCGGCACCGGCTCGTTCCTGGCCGTGCTGAAGGAGTTCGGCGATCGTCCTTCGCCCGGCATGCTGTCCTTCGCACGCTCCGGGACGACCCTGGCGCTGGATTTCCCGAACGACGGCCGTGACGTCTTCCGCCTGCTCGACCGGCTCGATCGCGTGGTCGCCGATGCGAACGGCGCCCTCTATCCGGCCAAGGACGCACGCATGTCCGGGACGCTGTTCCGGCAGGCCTTCCCACGGTGGGAGGAGTTCTCCCGCCACGTCGATCCCCGATTCTCGTCCGGCTTCTGGCGCCGGGTCATGGAGTAACTGATGCAGCGAGTCCTTATCATCGGCGCGACCTCGGCCATCGCCGAAGCGACGGCGCGTGAGTACGCCGCGCGCGGAGCCGCGCTCTTCCTCACGGGCCGCGATCAGCAACGTCTGGATGCGATAGCCGCCGACCTGGGTATTCGAGGCGCCGGGAGCGCGACCGCATACCGACTGGACGTCAACGACCAGGCACGTCACGTAGAAATGCTGGACGCCGCCTGGCACGCCCTGGGGGGCGTCGATGTCGTCCTCATCGCGCACGGCACGCTGCCAGACCAGGTCCGATGCGAACAGTCGGTGGACTATGCGATGCAGGAGTTCGCGACCAACGGAACCTCGACGATCGCCCTGTCGACCGCGATCGCACAGCGCCTGCAGCCGGGCGCGACGCTCGCCGTCATCTCGTCCGTCGCCGGCGATCGTGGCCGGGCCAGCAACTATCTTTACGGCAGCGCGAAAGCCGCCGTCAGCGCCTTCCTCAGCGGTCTGCGCCAGGCACAGGCCGCTCGCGGCGTGAACGTACTGACGATCAAGCCCGGCTTCGTGGACACGCCGATGACCGCGAGTTTCAGGAAAGGCGCGCTCTGGGCCAAGCCGAAGCAGATCGCGGCCGGCATCGTGTCGTCGGTCGACAAGCGTCGCGCGGTGGCGTATCTGCCGCGCTTCTGGTGGGCGATCATGTTCATCATCACCCATATCCCCGAATTCGTTTTCCGCAGGATCAAGCTCTGATGCCCCTCGCCAGCAAGGACCAACTCATCGTTCTGACCGGCGCGGCGGGCCTCGTCGGCCAGAACCTGATCGTCGAGATGAAGCAGCAGGGCTTCACGCGCCTGGTCGCCATCGACAAGCACGCCTACAACCTGGAAATCCTGCGCAAGCTGCACCCAGATGTCGCGACCATCCAAGCGGACCTGGCAGAGCCCGGGGCCTGGGAGGATGCGTTCGCCGGCGCGCAGGTCGTCGTGCAGCTGCACGCCCAGATTACCGGCAAGACGCGTGACCTTTTCGACCGCAACAACATCGACGCGACGCGGCGCGTGCTGGACGCATGCAAACGTCACCAGGTGCCTTACCTGGTGCATATCAGCTCGTCGGTGGTGAACTCGGTGGCGACGGATGACTACACCGAAACGAAGAAGCTCCAGGAAGCAATGGTCGTCGAAAGCGGCCTGCGTCACTGCGTGCTCCGCCCGACCCTCATGTTCGGCTGGTTCGACCCCAAGCACCTTGGCTGGCTGTCGCGATTCATGGCACGCACTCCGGTCTTCCCCATACCCGGCGACGGGAAGTTCATGCGCCAGCCGCTCTACGAGCGCGACTTTTGCCGGTGCATCGCCCAGTGCATCCAGACGCAGCCTGATGGCGAGGTCTTCGACATCGTGGGCGACACGCGCATCGACTACGTCGACATCATCCGCACCATCAAGCGCGTCAAGCGCCTGCATACGATGATCGTGCACATCCCGATCGGCTTCTTCGCGCTCCTGCTCCGCACCTACGCGCTGTTCAGCAAGAAGCCGCCGTTCACCGCGGACCAGCTGAAAGCGTTGTCGGCAGGCGACGATTTCAAGGGCGTAGACACCCTCGCGGTGTTCGGCGTCAAACAGCATGCGTTCGAGGACGCAGTACGCGAGAGCTACTGCGACCCCACTTACGGGCACATCGTGCTCAAGCGATAAGACACAAATGAACACGAACCAGAACACGCAGAAGAAGTTCGCCGTGGTCGGCGCCGGCCCCATGGGCTTCATGGCAGCGCTCCAGTTGCTGGAGAAGGGCCATAGCGTCGACATCTACGAGCGCGACGACCGCATTGGCGGCATGTCCGCCAGTTTCGACTTCGACGGCCTGAAGATCGAACGCTACTACCACTTCGTCTGCAAGACCGATTACCCGCTGTTCGATCTGCTTTCCAGGCTTGGCCTGTCCGACAAGCTGAAGTGGACCGACACGCGGATGGGCTATTTCTACGACGGCAAGCTCTACAAGTGGGGCACGCCGTTCGCGCTGCTTTCCTTCCCCAAGCTCGACATCGTCAGCAAGTTCCGATACGCCCTGCACGTGATGAGCACCAAGGGCATCAAGGACTGGACGGCGCTGGACAAGGAGAACGCCACCTCCTGGCTTCGCCGCTGGCTTGGCGAGAAGGGTTACAACGTGTTGTGGAAACGCACGTTCTACCTGAAGTTCTTCGAGTACACCGACAACCTGTCGGCATCGTGGATCGGCACGCGAATCAAGCGCATCGCGCTGTCGCGTCGCAACCTGCTCAACGAAAGCCTGGGGTACATCGAGGGCGGCTCTGAAACGCTGCTGGAAGCGATGGAGAAGAAGATCCTCGCGCTCGGCGGACGCATCCACCTGCGTGCAGGCATCGATCGCGTCGTCGTCCAGGACGGACGCGTTACCGGAATCGAAGCGGCAGGCGAGTTCGTCCCCATGGATTCCGTCCTGTCGACGGCGCCGATCCAGTACGTCCCCGCGATGGTGCCTGACCTGCCGCGCGATTTCGCGGACAAGGTCCGTGCCGTCGAGAACATCCCGGTCGCCTGCGTGATCCTCAAACTCAAGCACGCGCTGACCGAGAACTTCTGGATGAACATCGGCGACGAGAGCATCGACATCCCGGGCGTCATCGAGTATTCGAACCTCAACCCGGGAACGCGCGAGGGCGAGCACATCCTCTACGCGCCGTTCTACATGCCCAAGACGCACCCCAAGTGGTCGAATACGAACCAGCAGCTGATCGATGAAGTAATCGGCTATCTGGGCACGCTGAACCCGTCGTTCCGTCGCGACTGGGTCCTCGCGCAGCACTGCCACCGTTACGAGTTCGCGCAGACGATCTGTCCGCCGGGCTTCCAGGCCATGCTGCCCTCGATGAAGACGCCGGTGGAAGGGTTCTACATGGCCGATACGGCTTATTACTATCCCGAGGATCGCTCGATTTCCGAAAGCATTGCGGTGGGCGACAAGCTGGCCAGCGAGGCCATGAGCGCGTGAACCGCCGCTTCCTGTTGTTCCTTGCGGCTAGTGGAACCGCCGCGCTCGTCAACATTGGCGCGCGCATGGTTTTCAACGTCTGGCTTCCTTACCTGCCCTCCATCGTGCTTGCCTACATCGTGGGCATGGTTACCGCGTTCACCCTCAATCGCGCGCTGGTGTTCAAGGATCGTCCGGGCGAGGCGCACGCGCAGGCAGCGTGGTTCGTGCTCGTCAATGTATTCGCGGTCCTGCAGACAGTCGTCATCAGCCTGGTGCTGGCGCGCTGGGTTCTGCCGGCCCTCGGCCTCCCTTACGCCGACACGGTGGCCCACATCATCGGCGTCGCAACACCGGCAGTGACCAGCTACATTGCCCACAATCGCCTGACATTCCGAAACAAACAAGGCCACACCTAGCAGGTCGTGTTTCTGAGCACGATCGACCATCCAGCCGCGTCATTCCGCCTACCGACGGCATTTCAAGAACACAGAACCCATGGCAGCAAAGAAGAAAGTGATGCTGGTTTTCGGCACCCGGCCGGAAGCCATCAAGATGGCACCGCTCGTCCACGCGGTCAGCGCCCATCCGCAACTGGAAGCGCTGACCGTGGTGACCGCCCAGCATCGTCAAATGCTCGATCAGGTACTGGAGATCTTCGACATCAAGCCTGATGTCGACCTCGACATCATGCAGCCGGGGCAGTCGCTTCCCAGCGTCACCGCGCGCATCCTGCAGGGCATGACGCCGGTCTTCGATGAGCTCAAGCCCGACATCGTCCTCGTGCACGGCGACACGTCGACCACGCTTTCGGCCGCGCTCGCGGCCTTCTACGCGAAGATCCCTGTCGGGCATGTCGAAGCCGGGCTGCGGACAGGCGACATGCAAGCGCCGTGGCCGGAAGAGATGAACAGACGGCTGACGTCGCCACTGAGCTCGTTGCATTTCGCGCCCACGGCCAGTTCCCGCGCCAACCTGTTGCGCGAAGGAATTGCCGATGAGTCCATACACGTCACGGGCAACACGGTAATCGATGCCCTGCTGCAGATGGACGAGCGCATACGTACGGACGCCGCCCTCCAGGAGCAGATGCGCAACCGCTTCCAGTTCCTGGACGCGACAAAGCCGCTGATTCTCGTCACCGGTCACCGTCGGGAGAACTTCGGCGGAGGGTTCGAACGGATCTGCAAGGCGCTCGGCACGATCGCCAAGCATCGCGACGTCCAGATCGTTTACCCGGTTCACCTCAATCCGAATGTCCAGGAGCCCGTCCGTCGTCACCTGAGCGGGCTTGAGAATGTGCACCTGATCGAGCCGCAGGACTATCTGCCCTTCGTGTACCTGATGCAGCAGGCCCACATCATCCTCACCGACTCCGGCGGAGTGCAGGAGGAAGCGCCCTCCCTCGGCAAACCGGTGCTCGTGATGCGCGACACCACCGAACGCCCTGAAGCGCTGGATGCCGGCACGGTCGAACTGGTTGGCACTGACGACGAACGGATCGTGGCTGCGCTGGAGAGACTGCTGGACGACCCTGTCGAGTATTCGCGCATGTCCGAGGCGCACAATCCGTATGGCGACGGCAATGCTTGTCAGCGCATCGTCGACGCGATCGTCGCCACAATCTGACAGGCGCCCCCGCCGTCATCTCCACATCAGGAATGGCCGCGGACGCACGTGGGGATGATGTAACCGGCCCCGATCGCTGACTGGCCACCGCCGCGCTGCCAATGCATGTCGCGGCGGGTGCCGGCGGCGCCCGTCAGATACCCACGTGGATATCGCCCAGGCGCCAGAGTGCGTAAAAATCGTTCCGCCAGAGCGGTGCTGGCAGGTTGAAAGGCTCCACGCACAGATCGATGGGGCGTGCGTATCCAAGCTCGGCGTGGGCAAGATCGACATTGACGACGCCGAACGAGTTGGACGCCATCATGTACTTCGAGCCGGACGCCTTCATGTTGCGGATCGCCTGCGCAACCTGCGAATCCTTCAAGTGGATGAAGAGTTCCTTGGTGAATATCAGGTCGAACTTGCCTGGTACGTCGGACACGATATCGAACTGGAGAAATTTCACGCCGGGGAACTTGGCGCGATTCATCTCGATCAATGGCGGGACGATATCGAAGCCGGCGTACGCCACGTCGGGGTGCTTCTTCAATACTTCCTGGAACCAGTTGAAGTCACCGCAAGGAATGTCGGCGATGCTTCGCACACCGAACTCGTCGATCGCATGATCAAGCGCACTGAAGGCCTTGATCACCATCGGGTTGTCGAGCCTCGAGCCTGGGCCGGAAAGGGTTTCGCCTTCCCCCCATAGTTTTGCGTCGAATACGGCGGAGAAGCGTGTAGCCAGCGCAGGGTCGATGCGGGCGACGCTCGTCGACTGATCTGGCGCTGTGTTCTCTACTGTTGCTTTGCGACGAAACTTTGCCCAAAACGAACTACGGCCATTGCGCTGGTTCATTTGTTTGCCCAAGTTATATTTCGCGAAAGCCCGGCATGCATGCTCGAATCACGCATACGGTTCAGAACGGTCGACTGCTAACTGCTCCCAGATCGGATCCCAACTTCGCCCGTCGTCATTACATCAGACAGAACATGCGGATGGATCGTACCTCAACATCACCCGCAACAAATCCCGGCCGGATCCGGACCATGTCCTGGTCCGCACGTCGCTTGAAAGCGAAGTTTTCCTTGACCAGGCCCGCTGGGCGAAAACGCAGGACACTGTCCTTGTCGTTGAAGCTGTCCGCTTTTGCCCACAGGACGTGCATCCAGCCATCGAAACTACGTACCGCCTCCACTTCCAGCCCGATCGTTTCATCGTTTCCGCAATGATCGGCGATGGGGAACGTGATCAGGAAGTTGTCGGATGAAGACCGCAACACGGTTGATCCGTCCGAGCGGATGATATTTCCTCCCTCCACGGACACGCTCTCCAGCGGGACGACGGTTTCACGTCCGGCACCCGTTCCAAGGCTACGGTATTGGCTACCGGCATTCACGGACCATCCCGGATATGCCTCGATGCGCGGAGCGATCGGGATCGTCACATCGGGGACAACGCGCGCCAATTTCGAGTAAGCATCCCATTGGAAATCGGCACGCTCGGGTGTAACTAGATTGCCGATGCAAATCATCGAAAAGGCAAACAGGGCCACGAGTAGCCGCGAGTAGTCGCGGGCGGACGCGACAACCGCAGCGGCGAGCAGCAGGCTATAAGGGATCAGATAGTAACGACTGCCCCCAGCGGCACCATTTGAGAGGATTACCGGGCTCATCGTTCCCGGGTCGTCCCGCAGGAAGCCGATGAAGATCATTCCGAAGGCCGTCGCGACAAGGATGGAAGCACAGATTGCCGGCCCAGCATGCTCATCGACCCCACCGGATTTGAATCGGTCGACCACGGCTCGGAACATTCGCTGCCAAGGCATGCTCGCCCAGAAGACAAAGGCGAAGATGGTGGCTATCGGGTACTCGCCACCGAAGCTCAAGAACTTGGCCGTCGCGGAAAGCCAGACACGAACGTCGAGCGCCGATGCCTGTGCGCCAAGCACCTTTGGCGCCGTGAAGATGAAGCCGGCCTGGATGACGGCGCAAATGATTACGGCGAGATAGGCCGGCCGGTTCGCGTTGAAATCCCTGAAGAACAGCGCCCTGACCGCAAGCACGGGGAGCGCGAGGATACTGAATGGGCCGGTCAATCCTGCAGCGCAAATCAGTGCGATGTGCCAAAGACGAACGCGATGCCTGAAGGGAAAGATCAGATAGACGATCAGGCTGAGTCCGCTGAACCACTGCACGTTTGTGAGCGTGAAGAACACCTCTCCCGCCTGAGGCAGCAAAGCAAAAAGGACCAGTGCCCATGCAGCAAAAGCCGGCCGGACGCCGCTGGCGACAATTCGCGAATAGACGATGTAGACAAAGGCAATGAACGCCAACAGCCAAGCCAGGTGAAACAGGAGTGGCGCGAAGGAAATCGGGGCGAAACTGGAGACGTATGCCGCGAGCCGGGGGAACAGATGCATGTAGCCGGCATACGGAGTCACGACTGACCGGATGCCAAGCTCGTTCGCCTCATTCAAGAATACGACGCCGTCCTCGGCCCAAAGGCCTGGGTGGAACAGGTCAGCGACCTGGGTAACCCTGAAACTCAGGGCGCCTAGTGTCGCAACGACGGCCAGGATGAAGAACCCGATCGTCGCGCTCTTGCTTTCAAGGTGAAATTTCAACCGCTCCCCTCCCAACCAATCCTTCAGGGCGGGACATTATCTTCCCGCCGTCGCCACTGCCCCGAGTGTCGCGCCTGCATTTCAGGCGGGCACTACGCGCCGGACGCGTCCTTTCCTACACCGCACGCTCGCACAACTGTTATTTCGTTTCGAGCTGCTTGAGCTGGGCCGCGGCGTCTGCATTCCCCGCCTCGGCAGCCTTGCGATACCAGTTGGCGGCTTGTTCCATATCCTCTGGCGCGCCATTACCGCTGCGGAAGGCTTCCGCCACCTTCAACATGGCGTCCGAATTCCCAGCCTGCGCTGCCTTCAGGAAGTTGTTCGTCGCTTCGCCAGGGTTCTTGCTCACCCCCGTGCCGCTCTCAAACAACAAGCCCAGTTCGTAGGCGGCGGAGGCATTTCCGGCGGCGCTCGCCGCATTCAGCAGATTGATCGATTCACCGGGATTCGCAGGCAGCCCGCGTCCGTCACGATAAAGCTTGGCGAGCAGCACCTTGGCATCGCCGTTCCCGGCCGCGGAAGACTTCAGCAGCAGATTGACTGCATCCGTAAGCTGCTGCCCTTGTGCGTTCGCATCGAGCAGGCGCTTGGCGTCCTGGTAGGCCTGGTCGGCCTCGCTTAGCGCCGGCGCTGCCGGGGCGGCCGCCTGCGGTGCGCCTGCGTTATCCGCGGGAGACGAAGCATCCGGCTTGGCACAGGCGCCGAGAAGCGCGGCAACGGTGAGGATCGCAAGGTAACGAGTAGTTTTCATGGTTTCGGGTCGCGGTTTGGGTTTAGGCGGAAAGCGCGCGCTGGTCGCGTTCGCGCGCGACAAGCTGCGCGTACTTCATGTAGGTATTGTCCTTATCCAGGGACCTGCGCTGCTCGGGGGTGAAATCCGGGCGCACCGGATCGCACCACACCTTCATCATTGCAGCCGCAAGACTGTCGACAAAGCCGTTGTTTGAATTCAAGGCGTCGATGGCGCCGGCATAGGCCCCGATGTCGAGTGCCGGCTCGATCACATGCACGCCCTGCATGCCTTCGTAACTGGAAGCCACACCGATCCGCGGGATGATCACCGGCAGATTGCTCGCCAACGCTTCCAGCAAGGTCAGAGGACCGCCTTCGAAGAACGACGCGCTGACGAATGCATCGGCCATGGCGTAGAACTCCCACGGAGTCGACGTCGGCTCGATGATATGGACACGTCGTTCGATGCCCAGGTCGCGCACCATCGCCTTCATTTCCTGCATCAGCCCCGGCTCGTAGACCGGCCCCAGAACGACCAGGCGCGCATTGTCACAACCCATCGCAGCCAGGCTGAAAGCCTTGATTACATCGCCATGATTCTTCTGGTGGTTGATGGCGGCCATGTCGAGGAACACGAAATCGTTGACCGGAATTCCATAGCGCTCACGCAACCTGTTCCTGGTCGCCATGCGGTCTTCATCGTGGAACCTGTCCACATCGATGCCGTTCTGGATCACTTCGCACTTGGTGCCTTCGACGCCAAGCTTCTGGACGGAGAACTCCTTGACCGCGTCCGACACTGCAATGAACGTGGTCGTCTGCGCCGCGGCAGTGCGGAACTTCTCCAGATCGTGTCCGGCGAGCCACATGTAGATATTGTGGACGACCTGCAGGACGGGAATCTCAAGTTCGTTGCAGATTTCGATGCCGTCGATCGAGTAGTGCGTCAACACGACCTTCGGCTGGAGCCTCTCAAGCAGCTCGCGATACCCCGCGCCCGAATACGGCATGGCGATGATGTGCTGCCCCAATTCACGTGCCCGTGCTGCAGCGCGGCCTTGCGTGCCAAGGATCAGCAGGACCAGGCGCAGGCCATATTCACGCAGGAACTCGTTGAGTTCGATGACCACGTTCTCAAGGCCGCCGGCCTCGAAGTTGCCGACCTGCACGATGATATCGACAGGCTCGTCCTTTCTCAGGGTATCCACTGGCATCGCCGCGCCACTGCCGCCTGCATGTCCGGTGAGGTAGGTTCCCAGCTCGCGTCCGCCCCGGTCGCGGGCCCTCTTGATCGAGTGGTAGACCCTGAAATTCTCCGTCGACATCCGTGCACGCTCGTCGGCATCCGGTACCAGGCCCTGCTCGAAGTCCGTCACCTGTATCGCGCGCATGCCCAAGGCGCTGAAGTCACCGATCTTCTCGGAATCAATGATCGGAATGATCCCATTGGCGATGTATTCGACGATCTTCGTCGGGCAGGCGACGTTGTTGACGACATTGTCTTCGCGAAGGACATAGCCGAAATCGCACTTGCGGTAGAAGCGCATCAGCTCGGCATGGCTCATGGTGCCGAAGTGGATGTGATCGCCACCCTCGATATCCGCAGCGAGCTCCGCCGCTACTTCGGGTTGCGGGGAAAGGAAATGATTTGCGCAGGCCGCGCTGGTCGCCGCCATGGCGCGCAGGGTCTTCTCCGGCTGCTGCCACTTGTGCAGCCCGCCCGCATACACCGCGATGGGCTTGTTGCCTGCGGCTACGCCCTTCGGGCCGCGGTGCGGCAGGAAGTTGGGGAACATCGGGAAATGGATGAACTCCGGAGCCCCGTGATCCCGATACTTCGTTTTAAGGTACTCGCGCATTGCATTGGAGACCACCACGATCCGCTTGGCGAAGCGGAACGCGTACTCCTCCTCGCGCTCGTACTTCACCGCACTGTAGTAGTCGTCGTGCATGCGGAATTCCTCCGGCACGACTCCATGGATGTCCACGACCGATTTGGTGAACGGGATGCGCAACAGCTTGCCGAAGCCAAGGTCGGGCATTCTCAGCACGCTATGGAAGTACATCTTCCGCGAACGCAGCACCAGCGCCGTCACCATCGCCCAGAGCGCTGCCCGCTTGAGCCGGCCACCGGCCAGTCGAATGACGACGACACGCGGCTCGGGCCGATCGATCATCGATGCGCGACCCACGAGGTCGCGAGACTCGACGTATACGCGCCATCCATCGGAGACCAGGCCATCGACCATCCGGATCCGCTGGAAATAGCCGTCCTTCTCCCGCTCTGGATAGAAGTAGCCGCCGAAGAAAACCACGCCATCGAACTTCACGAGGAGAGCCAGGCCCTTTAGGACGGCCCAAAGCACCTTCTTCACGCCGGAACGGGCGGCCCATTGCCGCGAAACCCACTCGGTCGAGGCATGTGGAGCGGCGTGCTCTGCACCTCCACGCAGCGCGGCATTGATGCGGAAGTTCGCGTCCACCACGGCGTTGATCGCCTCGGTGAGCGTATCTCCGAGCGTCAGCAAGCCGGTCGTCTCTTCGTCTTGCAGGTTTCGTTGGGCCAGCGAGTGCCTGACCCCTGCAGCGAAGCGTTCCCAACCTTCTGCCAGAGATCCGAAGCGCTCAGCGTTCTCGACTGCCGCTCGCGTCTTTCGCGACTGGCTGTTCGAGTGGAAGAACTCCGCGCGCAGATTCACGAACTCCCGGGCGTGGTGGCTTACCGCCACGTCGACCATGTCCAGGTGTCGTCCGAGCAGATCCGCCTGCTCATCGGTGACACCGGTGGACTTGTCGGCCACGTGTTTGAGGTCCATCAGCAGCGATACCAATGGCTTTTCGGGGCGACGCTTCCACTTGATCCCGTGCTTCGTCTGCAGGTGGCGAAGGTTTTCCTTCGCCCGCCCAGCGAAGTAACTGTATTCGAGCTTTCCGAACGAGGCAGAGCCGAAATGATGGATGTATACGTCTCGAGCAAGGGAGATGGAGTAGCCCTTTTCCCGAAGCCTGAGGCAGTAGTCATCGTCCTCGAAACCTCCGGGGAAGAAGGTCTCATCGAGAAGCCCTACGTCTTCGAACACCTTGCGCGTCATCAGCACGCTGAAGAAGGTGACATCACATTCAACCAGGCAACCGAGGAAAGCCGCACGGCGACGCTCTACGAGTTGCTGCACCTGTCGATACGCCGATTCGAATGCGCGCTTCCCGCCCTTGTCTACTTCTTCCGGCGTAAAGCGGTAGGTGTCGGGAACGCACTGCTCGCTGTCGGCGCGATTGGTGACGGTGCTGATGACGGGCACACCATAGGCAAGCTGACGATCAAGCCAACCATCCGTCACGATGACATCCCCGTTGAGGAGACAGATGTGCGAGATGTCCCCATCCTGCAACAACATCTTGATCCCGACGTTGTTTCCGCCGCTGAATCCAAGATTCTCTTCGTTCTGGACGTACGTGCAGTCAATGCCCTTGTCGACGCGGGCCTCTTCAACGAAAGACTTGATCTTCTTGCGGTCGTCCGCTTCCGATGCATTATCCACCACGACGAGCTTGTACCCGGCGACATTCTTCGCCGTGAACAAACTGCGCAGCGTAACCACTACCGCGTCCGATGCGTTGTAACTAACCACCACAATGCCGATCATCGAGATCCCCAAAAACCCGTACTGAAAGCCATATTCCGTGTCACGGCACGGACTCATCACCCTGAATCGCGGCCCCTCTCTTCAAGAGGTCCGCAATGATCGCATCACGCGACTCGATTTCTGCGAGAAGGTTCTTAGCCATATCCTGCGCATGGGCATCCAGGTCCCTGACCTGCTGCGCCAGCTGCTGTGCGATCTGGTCGCGTCCCGCCACCTCCAGCGCCAACGCCTGAGCGCTGTCGCTCTGTGCAACTACCTCGCGCGCCAGCTCCTGGATTCGTTCGTTCTGGAGCGCCATCTCCCGCGCCCTCTCCTCTCCAGCGCGCTCCTGCACCACAAGGTCGGCGCGAAGCTGGCTGATCTGCCGTTCGAGGAAGCCCTCGGCCTCCCTGGCGAACGCTGCGGGCCGTTGTTTTGCACTATCGAGCGTCGACAGTAGATACGCGGCTCTCGACGCCTTGTCGAAGACCATCGCCATCTCGGCGAAACCGAACGGCAGCGGCGCATCGTCCAGGCCGGTCGTGTTCAACCACGAACGATGCCAGCTGTTGTGGAGGCTACTCGACGTCCAGCGTCGAGGCAGGGCAACGGCTTCGATCAAAGCGGTGCGCGCGCCGAGGATATTGCCCTGCGTCACCATCATCACGGCCTTGAGGCAAAGGGCATCGAGCGTCTTGTTGCCGAGAATCGGGCTGAAGGGAACCGGATCGATCCCGATACAGATATCCAGATACTTCAATGCCGAGCGCGAGTCGCCATCGAGCCAGGCAGCCATGCCTGCGGCGTAAGCGAGCGACACCTGCCAGCGGCGCTGATGCGGAGAAGGCGCCCTGATCGCGATGTAGCCATCGACCTGAGGCATGAGTCCGGGCAAAGCAGCGAAGTCACCCTGCTCGATCAGATCGTACAGCGCACCGCACAGCGCTGCGCCGTGGTCTACGGAATCATCCGGAGTGGAAGCCAGGACCTGCCGCCTGAACCTGGCGAGCAGCTTGGCGCTCTGCGCGCGCATTCCGATGGCCACCATCGCCTTGACAATCCACGGGTTCAGATAGTCGCGCGCAAACGCCGAGACATTGAACCGCGCCGACTGAGGAAGCTTCCACACGGTTTCCACGAACTCGGCATTACCCGGTTCGAGCGGATCCTTCATGCCGAGGAAGACGAGCCATTCGGCTTCCTCGTGGTCCGGTTGGTCCGGATCCACTTCGGTCCAGCTGCGCGGCGAGAAGTGGCACTTCATCGCACCGCCTGCGACCTGGACGAATGCCTTCTCTATAAGGAAATGGCCCTCGATCTCGCTCTTCAAACGCTTCCATTCGTAGACGTGAAGATGATGCGGGTTCGGATCACGCCCGGTTTCGTCAGTCCAGTCGTTGGGCGCACAGACCATCACCCTGCCGCCAGGCTTCAGGACGCGCTTCAGCTGCTGAAGATAGTGCTCCGGGTGCGGCACATGTTCGATGGTTTCAAATGCCGCAATGAAATCGAAACTCGAGTCCGGAATATCTTCGAGCTTCTCGGCATCGCCTACGGAAAAGGTGACTCGTCCTTCGACTCCGTAATGCGCCTTGGCGTAGTCAACGCCAAAGTCACTCAGATCGACGCCGTGAACCGAGCGCGCCTCGGATGCTTCGAACATGAGGCGGGATCCGTACCCGAGTCCACAAGCGACGTCCAGTACGCTGTCGCCCGGCCGGATGTAATCCGCAGCCTTGCGGTATCGCACACAGTGCGCATCGCTACGTCGCCCCGCTTCTCGCGCCATGTCGGTATGGAGGAGGCGTTCTTCCTCGAGGACTTCAAGGTTGTAGCGCTTGAGCGCGTCGTTCGGAACACGCTCGAAAGGCGCTACATGCAGGCCAGCCCCGGCGTTGAGGGCTTCGTATGGATTGAAGTCGTAATAAGCAGAGATCTTGCGATATCCGCCAGAAATCACCTGCTTCTCGAGCGCCTCGCGCTCGCGGGCGGCAACGTCGAATGCCCCGGCGAAGTCTGAGATAACGATCAGGTATCGCGCTTCGTGTTTCGCAACATCCTCCAGATGCCGCGTGAGCGCGGAGGCGCCATCCCGAAGATCCAGAATGACCGCATGACAAGCCTCCGCGCCGTCGCAGTCGCCACGCGCATCCAGCAACTGCTTGCGCAGCGCGCCGACCATGTCGACAGCGTCGCCGCCAACGTAAAAATAGGTCCCGAACCCGCAGGCTTTCCGCAACTCCTGCGCGAACGCTGCTCGATCAAAGCCGTGCCTGATCACCATGTCGAGCGCATCTTCAAGTCGAAGTTTCCACCGAAGTAATAGGTCTTCTGGTCCATGAAGACCTGAAAGAACGCGGCCTCGTCCTTCCAATGCAGAATGGTCTGCTCGGTGTAATCGGGCGCGCCCTCATGCGAGATGGCCGCCTGGATCTCATAGAAGCCGGGCCCCAGCGGGCAAACGAACTCAAAGGAGACTGTGAAAGTTTCGCCCGCGCTGACGCTTCGATCCCAGAACGCGGCTCCTTCCTCCAGCCCCGCGTAGACGCGCATATCCTGGTTGAGCGTGCCCCACGAGTAAACTTTGAGCCCCTCGCGATTACGGATCCTCAGGGAAACATTGAGATTCTTGAGGGCGGCATCGGCACGGCACTGCATCCGGATTCGTACCGTCTCGCCCGGATAGAACACAGCGCACTGTTCGTCTTGCGCATCGAAAGTGGCCACTTTCACGATTTGAGCGTAACCAGCGCCGAATGACTTTTCGGCCACCTCATCCGCCACGATCGCCGGGACTCCCTCCGCGCTCTCCGAAGACATCGGGTTCTCGTCGCCGCGAGCCTGCTGAATGGGTTCATCATCCACGCGATCGCTCGCGGGGATATCACGTGCGGCCACTTCTATCGCGCCCGCGTCGCGCGGAACGCCATCGTCGTCTTCGCTCGGCGATACGCCGTCGGCCGGTCCGGCGAGGTTCGCCTGGGCCAGCGCCGCGAAATACTTCGACTCCTCGTGGTTGATCAATCGCCGATAGGCCCTCAACGTTTCCGATGACGTTCCCAGGGCGACCGCCCCGCCCTCATGGAGGAGAAGCGCTCGACGCGTAACCGTGCGAACCGATTCCTGGTCATGCGAAACGAACAGGATGGTCACGCCCTCGTCTGCAAGGCGATTGATGCGGGCAAAACAACGCTTCTGAAACAAGGCATCGCCAACGGCCAGCGCCTCGTCGATGATCAGGATCTCAGGATCGATCTGCACCTGAACCGCAAATGCAAGGCGCACAAGCATACCGCTGGAGTATGTCTTGATAGGACGTTCGAGGTGCTCACCGATATCGGCGAAGGCGGCGATGCTATCGAACCTGCGATCGATGTCGGCACGCGACAGGCCGAGAAGCATGCCATTGAGGTACACGTTCTCGCGACCCGTGAACTCGGGATTGAAGCCGGAGCCAAGCTCAAGCAGCGCCGCAATCCGCCCATGCGTCTCAACGGAACCCTCCGTCGGATTTAGAACGCCGGTGATGAGTTGCAGCAGCGTGCTCTTACCGCTGCCGTTACGCCCGATTACGCCGAAGGCTTCGCCCTTCGGGATCTCGAAGTCGACATTTCGCAGCGCCCAGAACTCCGTTCCGAACTTGCGGGGTTCGCGTCCGAGCAACCGACTGGCGCGCCCGGCAATGGCCTGCTTCAAGCGAACCGACGGGGCCGGATACACCTGGTAGCACTTTCCAAGGTTCTGGACACGAATGGCAATATTGTTGTCAGAGGACATCGGCGAATCCAATCCGGGCACGCTGGAACACCATCAAACCACCCCAGGCAACCAATATTGAGATGCCCACGTAAATGAGCCATTGGTTCCAGTCGATCATCTGCCCGTGGTAGAGAATCGCTCGAAGCTGTTCGACTGCAACGGAGATCGGATTCATCATGATGATCGGACGGACGCTCTCCGGTACTGCCGTGATGGGGTAGAAGATCGGTGCGAGGAACATCAATGCCGCAAGTAGCCCGGTTACGATGTGGGTGATATCGCGGACATAGACACCCAACGCGGCCAACGACCACGAGACGCCGAGCGTCAACAGGCCAAGCGGGATGAACGGCGCTACCACGAGTAGCGACGTCGGATAGATATGGTGCTTGATTGCCAGGAAGAAGACCGCCCAGATCAGCAGTCCGATCACCGTATGAAACAGCGCCCCAAGCAGGCTGATGATCGGCAGCAATTCAAGCGGAAAGACGATCTTCTTCACATAGCTCTGGTTGCTCACGATGAGCGCCGGGGCTTTCGACACGCATTCCGAGAAGAACGTGAATACGAGCAGGCCAGGAAAAAGGATCAGGGAAAAGTCCAGCCCCGACTGCTCGATGCCCGGCCACCTCGACTTCAATATCGTCGTGAAAAAGAAGGTGTACACGGACAGCATGATCAAAGGATTGAGCATCGCCCAGAGGAGCCCCATCGTCGCCCCCCTGTACCGGCTCTCGACTTCGCGTCGGGCCAAGCCCATGACGAGATCTCGATTCGCAATGATGGTTTTGCACAGGGCTAGCAACGACCCGCTATATGCCTTTGCCATGGTCTCCAGGTCTCAAAAGTGATCTGATCGCCGAACTTCGGCGGCACGCGCTAGCGCGTCAGCGCTTGGTCGAGGTCGGCGACAAGATCGCGAAGATCCTCGACGCCCACCGACAACCTCACCAGATTGTCCGCAATCCCCAACGCCGCACGACGCTCGGCCGGCACCGACGCATGCGTCATGATCGCCGGGTGGTTGATCAGGCTCTCCACGCCGCCGAGCGATTCTGCGACGGTGAAGTATTCGCAGCGTTCCATCATGCGGCGCGCCGCGGCTTCGCCGCCCT
>Ga0209257_1001552_pt1 | contig 26654 bp, 26 predicted proteins | sample AraplaCvi_mCL_r2_FD_184277 | JGI IMG/M metagenome (GOLD analysis project Ga0209257, IMG submission 184277) | Arabidopsis root microbial communities from North Carolina, USA - plate scrape MF_Cvi_mCL_r2 (SPAdes) (version 2) | ecosystem: Host-associated > Plants > Roots > Endosphere | place: USA...
GCCGCGATCTCCGCCTCCCCCTGCACCTTCAGCCAGATGGCGTCGGCAAGGCTGGGCGCGCCGAGGTCGCGGTTCCCCTCGGCTTTCTCGCCATGGCAGGAGACGCAATTGTCGGCGAAGAGCTGTTTTCCGGGCTCGACCATCGAGGGATCGCGCGGGGTTCCGGTGAGGCTCACCACATAGGCGGCGACCTGGCGCACTTCGTCCGGCTTCAGCATTTCGGTGAAGGCCGGCATTTCGGAGATGCGGGTCTCCCCGTCGGCGGGATCGCGGACGCCATGGGCGATCGTCTGGTAGAGCGCGTTGATATCGCCGCCCCACAGCCAGTCGTCGTCGTTGAGGTTGGGATAGCCCCGTCCGCCCGTCGCACCCGTGCCATGGCAGGGGGTGCAGTTGACCCGGAAGGCCGCAGCGCCGCCGGCAGTGGCGAACTGGTTGAGTTGCGGATCGGCGACAATCGCTTCCAGCGACGATGCCGAGATCTTTTCAAGGATGCCGCCTTGAGCAGCCTTAGCGCCATCGAGATCCGCCGCGAGTTCGGCGCGGCTCGAATATCCGAGCAGGCCCTTCGTCGCGTCGGTCAGAAGCGGGATGGACGGATACGCGATCGCATAACCGATTGCCCACAGGATGCAGGCGTAGAACGACCAGAGCCACCAGCGCGGCAAAGGGTTGTTGAGTTCGCGGATGCCGTCCCACTCGTGGCCGGTGGTCTCGATGCCGCTCAGATCGTCGATATGTTTTTCCGCCATGTGTTTTTCTGGCATGTTCAATCCTCCTTCAGAGGGATCCGGGCGGCCTCGTCTGCAGAGGCTTTCGCGCCGGGGCGCAAGGTGAAGACGAGAACGCCGAGAAAGAACAGGGTCATGGCAAGCAGACCCCAGCTATCGGCGAAGTGGCGCATGGCCGTATAGAATTCCATGACCCTATCTCCTCAGCGGTAGCCGGCGGCATCGTCATAGGTCGAGAAATCGACCAGCGTGCCGAGCATCTGCAGGTAGGCGACCAGCGCATCCATCTCCGTCAGGCTCTGCGCATTGCCGTCGAAATCGCCGACCTTGGCCTTGGGATAGCGGGCAAGCAGGCCGGACGTGTCGGCATTCGGATCCGCCTGGGCGGAAAGATCCGCCTTGGCGCTGGCGATCATTTCGTCCGAATAGGGGACGCCGACCGCGCGGTTCGCCTTCAGCGACATGGAAACGTCGGTGACCTTGAGCGGCGTCTCCTTGAGGAAGGCGTAGCTCGGCATCACCGATTCCGGCACGACGTCGCGCGGTTCGGTCAGGTGCTGGACGTGCCATTCGTTCGAATAGCGGTCGCCGACACGGGCGAGATCCGGGCCTGTGCGCTTCGATCCCCACTGGAACGGGTGGTCGTACATGGATTCGGCCGCCAGGCTGTAGTGACCGTAGCGCTCCACCTCGTCGCGGAAGGGGCGGATCATCTGGCTATGGCAGACGTAGCAGCCTTCGCGGATGTAGATGTCGCGCCCGGCAAGCTCGAGCGGCGAATAGGGCCGCATGCCTTCCACCTTCTCGATGGTGTTTTCGAGATAGAAGAGCGGTGCGATTTCCACGATGCCGCCGATCGAGACGACGAGCAGCGAGCCGACCAGAAGCAGGGTCGCGTTTCGTTCGATGAACTGGTGTTTGTCGAGAATGGACATGGATATCCCTCCTTATTCGGCCGGCTGGAGAGCGGCGGGGGAAGCGCCACCCCGAACCCGCTCCTGCCGTTGATGGCCGAGGATGGTCATTGTGACGTTGAAGGCCATGATGAGCCCGCCGGCGAGGTACATGGCGCCACCCACCGCGCGCAGCAGGTAGTAGGGGAACATGGCCGCGACCGTTTCGGCGAAGGAATAGACGAGGAAGCCCTGATTGTCGTATTCGCGCCACATCAGGCCCTGCTGGACGCCGGCGACCCACATGACGGCGGCATAGACGACGATGCCGAGGGTGGCGAGCCAGAAGTGCCAGTTGACCAGGTCGAGACTGTAGAGGCGCTCGCGGTTCCAGAGCTTGGGCGTCATGTAGTAGACGGCGCCGAAGCTGATCATGCCCACCCAGCCGAGCGCGCCTGAATGCACGTGGCCGATCGTCCAGTCCGTATAGTGGCTGAGCGAGTTGACGGCCTTGATCGACATCATCGGGCCTTCGAAGGTCGACATGCCGTAGAAGGCGATGGCGATGATCATCATCCGGACGATGGGATCGGTGCGGATCTTGTCCCAGGCGCCCGAGAGCGTCATCAGGCCGTTGATCATGCCGCCCCAGGAGGGCATCCAGAGCATGATCGAGAAGACCATGCCGAGCGTCTGCGCCCAGTCAGGCAGCGCCGTGTAGTGCAGGTGGTGCGGGCCGGCCCAGATATAAAGGAAGATCAGCGCCCAGAAGTGAATGATCGACAGCCGGTAGGAATAGACCGGCCGGTTGACCTGTTTCGGCACGAAATAATACATCATGCCGAGGAAGCCGGCGGTCAGGAAGAAGCCGACCGCGTTATGCCCGTACCACCACTGGGTCAGCGCATCCTGCACGCCGGAGAAGGCCGAATAGCTCTTGACACCGAGGAAGGAGACCGGCACCGCCAGGTTGTTGACCACATGCAGCATGGCGATGGTCACGATGAAGGCGAGATAGAACCAGTTCGCCACATAGATATGCGGCTCCTTGCGGATGAGGATCGTGCCGAGGAAGACAGCGAGATAGGCGACCCAGACGACCGTCAGGAAAAGGTCCACATACCATTCCGGCTCGGCGTATTCGCGCCCTTGCGTAATGCCCAGCAGATAGCCGGTTGCAGCCATGACGATGAAGAGCTGGTAGCCCCAGAACACGTACCAGGCGAGATTGCCGCCGAAAAGGCGCGCCCGACAGGTGCGCTGGACCACATAAAAGGACGTGGCGATCAGCGCGTTGCCGCCGAAGGCGAAGACGACGCCTGACGTGTGCAACGGGCGCATGCGGCCGAAATTGAACCAGGGTTCGATGTTCAGGTCGGGAAAGGCAAGCTGGAGAGCGATGACGACGCCGACCAGGAAGCCGACGACGCCCCAGAAGACCGTGGCGATGGTGCCGTATTTGACCACCTCGTCGAAATATTCGGATTTTGCCGGCGCGCTCGCCGCGAGCTTCGGCGGCGCGAAGGAAACCTTGCGCAGCAGAAGGACCGTGCTGATGAGCAGCACGAAGAACAGGACCCACATATGCGCCGCAAACAGGCTATCATGGGTATAGGCGGCTGCGAGCAACGCCAGGAAGGTGCCGATCGCCAGCCAGATTGTTTCTGAGACGTAATTCATGGTCTTTGGCCTCACAGCGCAGATACGCTGCCGGTTGAAGGATTGTGACCATGATGGACTGACATACGGACCGCTTCGGGGGTTTGACTTGCGTCAAAGCTCCCCCGAGGAAACTGCCTCGCAGGTAATTGTACGGATCTATTCCCGGATCAATCTTCCGGATCGAGGATGCAGCACTGTTCCGGCAGCGGGGTGAGGACAGCCCGCGCGCCGGCATCCAGCGGATCCGAAAGTGGGCCGTTGGCCGTGATTTCGCCCGCGGCGGTTTCGCATTTGTACTGATAGGCGCGGCCGAGATAGGTGCGCGTCCCGAGCAGAGCCGGGATGCCCTCGCCGTCGCGGCGGACCGCGAGCCCGTCGGCGCGGCAGGCCAGGATGAAATCGTCCTTGATCGGGCCGAACAGATCCTGGGAAAGATGAAGCCGCGTGCCGCCGGCGGCTTCAGCCGTGACGATTGCCGCCTGGCGTTCGACGACCGTCATGCGGATCAGGTTCTCGAAACCGACGAAGCGGGCGACGAAGGCGCTGGCCGGCTTCTGGTAGAGAACTTCCGGCGTATCGAGCTGCAGGATGCGGCCGGCATTCATGATCGCGACGCGGTCGGAGATCGAAAACGCCTCTTCCTGGTCGTGGGTGACGTAGAGCGAGGTCGTGCCGTTGGCGCGCTGGAGCTGGCGGATCTCGACGCGCATGTCGATCCTGAGCTTCGCGTCGAGGTTGGAGAGCGGTTCGTCGAACATCAGGAGCGGCGGCTCGATGACGAGAGCCCGGGCGAGCGCGACGCGCTGCTTCTGGCCGCCGGAAAGTGCTGCCGGCAGGCGGTCGGCGAGCGGCGCGAGGCCGACGCGTTCCAGCATCGCCATTGCCCGTTTCGCCCGATCCGGCTTGGCAAGGCCACGCTGCTTGAGGCCGAAGGCCACGTTGTCCAGCACCGACAGATGCGGGAAGAGCGCATAGTTCTGGAAGACGAGGCCGATATCGCGGGCATGGGCGGGCAGTGTCGTCAGGTCGCGATCGCCGAGCCGGATCCGGCCGCTGGTCGGCTGCAGGAAACCGGCCACGAGGCGCAGCGTCGTCGTCTTGCCGCAGCCGCTGGAGCCGAGCAGCGACACGAGTTCGCCGGCGGCGACGGAAATCGACAGGTCCTTGAGAACCTGGGTGGTCCCGTAATGGGCGGAAAGGTTTTCGATGGTGAGGGATACGGTCACGGGAACCTACTTGGTCAGGAATGTGAGGCCGAGCGTCGCTTCGACGATCGCCATGACGCCGACGGTCACCAGCATCAGAAGCACGGAAACGGAAGCGATCGTCGGGTCGAAGAACTGCTCCATATGCGCAAGGATCTGGATCGGCAGGGTCGAGATGCCGGGACCGGTCAGGAAGACCGACACCGACACGTCGTTGATGGAGGTGATGAAGGCGAGGATGAAGGCGGCGATGACGCCGGCGCGGATGTTCGGCAGCACCACGGTCATGAAGGTCTTGAGCGGTGGGCAGCCAAGGCTCCGTGCCGCCTCCTCGATCGAGAAGTCGAAGGAGGCGAGGCTGGCGCCGACGACGCGTACCGAATAGGGCAGGATCAGCAGCGCGTGGCCGACGACGAGACTGATGAAGACCGGCAGGCCGAGACCTATGGTAATCGACTTCATGAGCGCGAAACCGAAGACGATTTCCGGCACCAGGATCGGCAGAACGAACAGCGTCGAGAGCCAGCGCGGCAGCTCGACACGGTAGCGGTTGAGCGCATAGGCCGCCGGAATGCCGATCAGCAGCGACAGGCCGGTGCCGAGAAGCGCCACCTGCAGGCTGGTGATCGCCGTGCGGCGGAAGGCCTCGATCTGGAAGATGTTGGCGAACCAGCGCAGCGTCAGCCCCTGCGGCGGAAAGGTGAGGAAGGTCGTGTCGCTGAGGGCGGCGCCGATGATGATCACCAGCGGCGCAAGCAGGAAGAAAAAGACGAGGATGGCGAAAGCGCCAAGAATGGGATGAATACGCGTCGGCATCAGACCGCCATCGGGTTGAGACGGCGTGCCATACGGCTCATGATGAGCACGACGCCGATGGTTATGACCACCATGATCGCGGCGATCGTCGATGCGCCGACCCAGTCGAAGGTCACCATGGCGCGCTGGTAGAGGAAGGTGCCCATCATCATCTGCTTTTCGCCGCCCAGAAGCTGGGGCGTCGCGTAGGAGGTGAAGCTGCCGGTGAAGACCAGCACCGCGCCGACGATGAGGCCAGGGGCCGCAAGCGGCAGGATGACCTGGAGAAAGGTCGGGACCGGGCGGGCGCCAAGCGAGGCGGCTGCCTCGATGAGATCGCGCGGAATTCCCTCGAGCACGCCGACCAGGGTCAGGATCATCAGCGGCACGAACAGATAGACCATCGCGACGATGACGGAGCCTTGCGTGTAGAGCATCGACAGGGGCTCGCCGATCAGCCCGGCAGACATCAGGACATTGTTGACGATGCCGTTCTTGCCGAGAATGATCAGCCAGGCGAAGGAGCGCACGACGACGCCGGTCAGCAGCGGAAAGACCGCGGCAATGATCATGATGCTCTTCAGGCGGCCCGGCATCTGGGCGATGACGTAAGCCGTGATGAAGCCGACCACGAGGGCGATCGCGGTAGTGATAAGGGCGATCTGAAGCGTGCGGTAGAGGACCGCCATGCGGAAGCCGCTCTTGAAGAAGGCCGCATAGGTGGAAAACGGTCCGCCCGCTTCGCCGAAGGTGGTGGCGATCGTCAAAAGGACGGGGATCACCAGAAGCAGGATGACGGCGATCGTCGCCGGCATCGTCAAACTCCATCTGGCAAGCTTGTTCATCTGGTGTTCTTTCAAAAGCAGGAGCGCCGCGTTGGTAGCGGCGCTCCGTTCTCAATTCAACCATACCGCCGGTTCGGGCGGCGTCGAAATTACTTGCCGAAAACCTCGTTCCAGCGATCGATCCAGTCGGTCTTGGCGGCGTTCATCTTGGCATAGTCGACGCGGGTCAGGCTCGAAACCTGATCGGCGCCATAGGTCCAGATCTTCGCCTGGTCCGGGGTGAGCACGACCTTGGTGGAGATCGGCGCGTCAACGCCCTGCTCGGCTTCCTTCTGCTGCACGTCCTTCGACAGGATGAAGTTGATGAACTGGTGAGCCAGCTCGACGTTGGTCGAGCCCTTCGGGATGTTGACGGTGTTGAGCGTGGCGATATCGCCGTCCTTCAGCTTCGCCCAGGTCATCGTCTTCACCGCGGCCTGCATGGAGGCGAGCGTGAAGTCCTGGCCGATTGCGACGCGCACTTCGCCGGTCGAGATCAGGTTCACCAGTTCGGAACCGGTATTGTAGTTCTTGACGACGTTCGGCTTCAGCGCTTCGATGGCCTTGAACGCGCCATCGGTATTGGCGTAGGGATCGACGCCGGCATGTTTGCCGGCTTCGGTGACCACCATCGGGCCGGCCGTGGTGGTGATGCCGGGAAGCGAAACCGAGCTCTTCAGGTCCGGACGCCACAGATCGGCCCAGGAGGTGATCGGTGGGTTGACCTTGGCCGAGTCATAAACGAGGCCGATGCGGCCGATCGTGTAGGCCGGGCCATACTTGCCCTGCGGTGCGCGGCCGAGCTCGTAAATCTCGGAGAGGTTCGGGATCTTCGCCGGATCGACGGGCTGGAAGAGGCCCTGCTCGATGCCGAGCTGCGAGAAGCTGTCGGTGAGGTAGATGACGTCGACGCCCTTGCCGTCACGCAGCTTCAGCTTGTTCAGGCGGTCGGCATTGTTGCCGGTTTCGAAAACGATGTCGCAGCCGCAGATCTTCTTGAACGGGTCGATGATATTGGCGGTCATCTTCTCGCCGTTGTAACCCCACCAGGAAATGGTGAGCGTCTTCGACTGGGCGCTTGCCGTTGCCGCGCCGCCGAGCGTCGCCAGAAGAGCAAGGGTTGCCAATTGGGTGAAACGAGTGGCCTTCATAAGGCGTGTCCTTTTTTCGAAAAGCGGCGTTGATGCTCCCCTGGGCACCCCCGGGAATTGAGGGCGATACTATTTTTTGAACGCCCTGGCCGCAAGCCCAATTATTAGGCATGAACATCGAAAGACACGATTTTCTTTAGGTTTAAAATACTACCTACTGCAGGTTGATTTCGGGCTGCGGTTCGGGTGCGGATGCGCGGTTTGCGACGGTTTACACGACCGGACATCGTCTTTAGGGTCCGGCGATCCAAACCTGACAGGCATGCTCCCGATGACGATTTCCGCGCCCCTTCCCGACGACCTGCTGATCAACGCAGCCGACGAGGTCCGCATCCGCCAGGACCTGGTGCTGACGGCGCTCGGCAAACGGCCGGCAGACCGGCTGCTGCGGGTGGGAAGATTGCTCGACGTCCACAGCCGGACATGGCTCGAGGACCAGGAGATCGTCATCAAGGGCCGCCGGATCGCCTATGTCGGCCCGGCCGGCAGTTTTACGGGCGAGGTGGCCGAGCGCAGCCATGAACCGGATCTCTCCGCAGTGCCGGGTTTCGGCGAGGCGCACAAGCATATCGAAAGCTCGCACCTGACGCCGGAATGGGAAGCGGCGCTGGTCATGCCGCATGGCGTGACCTGGACCTGCGAGGCGAGCCACGAGTTCTCCAACGTCAATGGCGCCCGCAACCTGGAATTCTGGCTGGAAGCCCGCCGCCGCGGCTCGCCGATGAAGATCTTTCCGCTGCCGGGATCGGCCGTGCCGCCGACCGCCTATGAATGGGGTGGCGGTTATTTCGGTCACGATGAGCAGAAGCAGTTCATGGGCGAAAGCCTGATGGTCGCCGGTCTCGACGAGGTGATGGACTGGCCGTCGATCTCCGACCCCAACAACCCGTCCTATGACCGGCTCTGGGGCATGATCGGCGCGACCTTCGAACAACGCGGCGTGGTCGAGGGGCATGGCGCTGGCTTGCGCGACCTGCCGTCGATCAACGCCTTCGCCGCCGCCGGCCTCGCTTCCGATCACGAGGGCTGGTTCCTGGAGGAGGTCTGGCAGAAGCTGCAGCACGGGTTGTTCATCGAGCTCAGGCCGCATTCGCTGCCGGAGGTCATCCAGGGGCTCATCGAAAAGAACCTCGCCGACTGGTCGCAGGTGGCCTTCGTCACCGACGACCGCAGCGCCTCCGATACGCTGAAGATGGGCGCGACCGATTACAACGTGCGCCTCGCGATCGAGAACGGCCTTTCACCGGAGATCGCCATCCAGTGCGTGACGCTCAACCCGGCGCGGCATATGCGGCTGACGCCCTGGGTGGGGTCGATCGCGCCCGGCCGTTTCGCGGATATCGTGCTGCTGGACGACGTCGAAAAGCTGTCGATCGCCGAGGTCTGGGCGGATGGCGCGTCTGTCGCGCAAGGCAAGACATTCACCGGCGCACTACCGAAAATCGACTGGCCGGAATGGGCGACGAAGACGGTGAAGATCGACCGGCAGGTGACCGCGGCCGATTTCCGCATCGAGGCGCCGGTAGATCGTGCTACCGCCAATGCCGCGCTGCTGCGGCCCTTCCATTGGTCCGACGAGTTCATCACCATGGAACTGCCGGTCAGGGATGGCGTCGTGCAGCGCGCCCACGACCGCAACGTCACCAAATTCTCGATCGTCGACCGGTTCTCCGGCGAGGCGAAGGTGTCGAAGATGTTCTGGCTCGGCACCGGGCCGCGCACGCCGGATACGGCGCTCGGATCGACGCTCGGCCACGACAAACACAATATCTGGGTGGTCGGCTCATCCGACGAGGCAATGGCGATGGTCGCCAATGCGCTCAATGAACAGCAGGGCGGATGGGTACTGGTGTCAGGTGGCAAGGTGATCGCCCGCGTCCACTACGAGGTCGGCGGGCTGATGACGGCGCGGTCGGCGGAAGAACTCGATACGGAAATGCAGGCGCTCTACAAGGCCGGCGAGACGATCGACTGGATGTACGAACCGACGTTTTCGCCGCGCTGGTGGCCGGGTTTCCCGGAACGGCTGTCATTTGCGACGCTGACCTGCTCACCCTGGCGCTGGGTGCTGGTGGCGCCGTCGGAGCGGGCGCCGGAGGGTTTCGTCAACGTGCTGACCGGGGAAACGCATCCGGTGGTCTGGTAGGCCGATCTCTTCAGCGTGACTTGAAGAGATCCGGTTGATTTGCCACAACGCCGGGATCGATTTCCGGCGCAAGTCCATCCTCCCACCTCGGCGCCGACGATCGCGCAAAGGAACCCGTCATGGCCCAGCCCGCTCTCTTCACTCCGCTCCGTGTCCGCAATCTGGATCTCTCCAACCGCATCGTCATCGCGCCCATGTGCCAATATTCGGCCGAGGACGGCTGCATGACCGACTGGCACCTCATTCATCTCGGCCAGCTCGCGCTTTCCGGCGCCGCACTTCTGACGATCGAGGCGACCGGGGTGACCCCGGAAGGCCGGATCACCTATGCGGATGTCGGGCTTTACGACGACGCGACCGAGAAGGCGATGGCCCGCACCATCGACAGCATCCGCAAATGGTCCGACATGCCGATCTCGGTGCAGCTCGCGCATGCAGGCCGCAAGGCTTCGACCGACAAACCCTGGCTTGGCGGCAGCCAGATCGCCCCGGACCACGCCAACGGCTGGCAGACCGAGTCGGCCTCGGCGATCCCGTTCAATCCGAAATACGTGCCTCCCGTCGCTCTCGACAAGACCGGGCTGAAGAAGGTTCGCGACGCCTTTGCGGCCTCTGCGGTGCGGGCGGCAAGGATCGGGCTCGATGCGATCCAGATTCATGCGGCCCATGGCTACCTGCTGCACCAGTTCATGTCGCCGCTCGCAAACCAGCGGACGGACGAATATGGCGGATCGCTGGAAAACCGCCTGCGTTTTCCGCTCGAAGTTTTCGATGCCGTGCGGCAGGCATTCCCCTCCGACAAGGCCGTGACAGTCCGCGTGTCGGCGACCGACTGGGTCGACGGCGGCCTCGATATCGACCAGACAATCGCCTTCGCCCAGATGCTGGATGAAAGGGGCTGCGATGCGATCCACGTGTCGAGCGGCGGGCTGCATATCGAGCAGAAGATCCCGCTCGGCCCGAACTACCAGGTACCGTTGGCACGCGCCGTCAAGGCGGCGGTGAAGATGCCGGTCGTCGCGGTTGGCCTGATCACCGAACCGACACAGGCGGAAGCGATAATTTCGACCGGCGATGCGGATATCGTCGCGATTGCCCGCGCGGTTCTCTACGATCCGCGCTGGCCCTGGCATGCGGCGGCGGAACTCGGCGCCCAGGTGAAGCCGGCACCGCAATATCTGCGCTGCCAACCCTCGCAGTTCCGCAACCTGTTCACGGCTTGAGGAGGCTCAGGCTTCTTCGTAGATGGCGTCGGCCGGCGCCGCGAGCAGCCGGTCGGCCATTTCCTGCTTCAGATAGGTCAGGCGGTCTTCCTCTTCGGCCGTGCGGCCCTGTTTCTGGCCGAGCCGGATAAACTCTTCCCGCACATGGCCGTCCTTCAGCTGCAGCGCCACCGTCCTGCCGCGATAGGTGAGTTCGAAGACGTAGCGCTGCAGGATGTCGCCGCGCTCCGGCTTGTCGAGCGACGGATCGACCGTGTAGCGGCCTTCGGTCAGGCCGCGCGTCACCATTTCGAAGGCATCGCGGCCGCCTGGACCGCGGAAGGCGGTGCGGATGACGATCTCGCGGCGCTCCGGCGGGCTGTCGGGGCTCAGAAGCGGCATGGCGCGCTGCATGACCTTGAAGGCATGCGCGACGCCGCCCGGAAAACCGAAGCCGTGGAAATGCATCAGGTCGGCATAGGTGTAGGAGAGCGGCTTGCCGTCTTCGAGAACGTCGATCGTGTCGGTCATTTCGTCTGTGCTCCGTCCAGCTCTTCACGCATCCAGGGCAGGAAACCATCCAGGAAACGCGTCGTCGCCGGCATGAAATGGGATCCGTGATGAAAACACGGATCGAGGCTGGTGATGATCATGCGGCCGGGCGTCGTCACCTCGTCCACGTAGAGAATGGGTTTGCCCTCGCCGTTGACGGCCAGCACTTCGGCGCCATCAGGCGGGTCGAACCAGCCGTGCAGGTGCCAGGTGAGGTCGTCCTGTCCGAGGCGCCGGAAGAGCGAATGGCCGGCGGAGGCGACGCGGACACCGAGATCGGCGCCCGGCGTCAGCCACCACCACCAGTTCGTCGGCTGTGGCGTAAAGTTGATGCCCGGCAGGAAGACATCCCAGTTCGTCTCGCCGGTGGCGACAATCGTGCCGCCCTGATCGAGATAGGCGAGAAGCTGGGCGGCATGCGGCGCCAGCCGGTCGGCCGGCGTGCGGCAGGGAATGAAGACGACGGCGTGTTTGCCCAGATCCACGGAGGGGAGGTCTTCCGGGCGCACCAGCACGTCAAAATGATGGGCGTAACGCGGCGCTTCGAGCGTTTCGATATGGTAGTAGGCGCCGGGATGGATCGCGAGAATGGTCATCAGTTCAGCTCTCCGGCGAGCCAGGCGACGGCGCGGCCGGCCAATTGCTTCCTGATTTCGGGATCGTCGCCGCAGCCCCAGAATTCGTTGCCGGCATGGGAGAGCAGCTCGCCGCCCTGCGGCCGGGCCCAGACCCAGTCGACCGGGGTTTGAGCCGGGCCGAGGACATTGATGACCACGGCGCCCGGCGGCGGAGGATTGTGACCACGTCCGTAGAAGCCGGCGACGCCGCGGTTGGTCTCCAGCATCTTCTGGTCGATGCCGGCGAAGATCGGATGATCGTGAAGCCTGGCCTGAACGAAATCCGGCCGTTTGGGATTGGGGATGGATCGGTAGATGCCGAGCTCGGCCAAGATCGGGCGCAGGATATGGCCGTGGTAAATCCACCGACCGCCGCGATCGAGGAAGGCGGTGACGTCGGGCGCGAAACGCTGGAAGCCGATCTGGTCGAGATGGGTGGTCGTGATCAGCCCGCGCGCAGTCGCGAAATCTCCACCGGTCAGGTCCATCTCCCGCACGACCTTCATGAGGCCTGAGGAGATCGCGTCCGCAAATGCCGGCGCGGTCATGGCGAACGGCTCCTGATAATGCGATTGGATCATCAAAATGGTCATGCGGCACGGATTCCGGCGAAGGCGGGCAGAACCGCCTGGTGAGTTTCGCCGGAGGGGCCGGCAAGTTCGACGACGCGCATCGGCACGCCGTAAAGGTTTTCCAGATGTTCCGGCGTGATCGTCTCGGCAACCGGGCCGAACAGTGGCTGACCGCCCGGCATCATCAGCAATGCGTCGTCGGCGGATGAAAGCGCGTGGTTCGGATCGTGCGTGGTGAAGACGATCGCCTTGTCGCGCGGCTGGCGCAGCGTGTTGAGGAGCGTCAGCAACCGTTCCTGGTTATGCAGGTCGAGGGCTGCCGCAGGCTCGTCGAGCACCAATGCCTCCGAGCCGGTGGCTATAGCGCGGGCGAGGAGCACAAGCTGGCGTTCGCCGCCGGACAAGCGGTCGAAATAATGATCGGCAAAACGGGCCGCACCCGCCCGTTCCAGCGCCGAGTGGGCGATCGCGAAGTCCTCCGGACCCGGCTGGCCGAAAATGCCGAGATGGGCGGCGCGGCCCATGACCGCGACGTCGAGCGCCCTGTAGCGCTGATTGCTCGTGCCGGTCTGCGGTACATAGCCGACGATGCTCGGTGCGATCCTGCGGCCGGCATCGAGCGGCTGGAAGCCGAGCATGGCCTTCAGCGTGGTCGTCTTGCCGCGGCCGTTCGGGCCGAGGATGGCAAGCGTACGGCCGACCGGTACCGAAAAGCTCAAGCCCTCGATGATCGTCCTCGGCCCGAACCGGACGGTGGCGTTGTCGAGACCGATCATGAGCCGCTCCTTTCGCGGTAGTGATTGCGCAGCAGCATTGCGAAGATCGGCGCGCCGACCAGAGCGGTGATGACGCCGAGCGGGATTTCCGCGGCGGTGGCGGTGCGGGCGAGCGTATCGATGATCACCATGAAGCCGGCGCCGAGCACGACCGAGGCCGGCAGCAGGGCGCGGTGATCATGACCGACCAGCAACCGCGAGGCATGCGGAATGACGATGCCGATCCAGCCGATGATGCCGGAGACCGCGACCTGGCTGCCGACGATGACGGCGATCAGCCCGAACACCATCCAGCGCTCGCGATTGGTTTTGGCGCCGAGGCTTTGGGCCTCCGCTTCGTCCAGCGACAGGATGTTGAGACGGAAGCGCAGCATCCAGAGAAACGCGCCGCCGATGATGAGTCCAGGCGCGGCGATCAGCGTCCGTTCCCACGTGGCGGTCGCAAACGAACCCATCAGCCAGTAGACGATGGCGGGAAGCGAGGTATTGGGGTCGGCGACGAATTGCAGCAGCGAGACGACTGCAGAAAACATCGAGCTGACCACGAGGCCGGAAAGGATCACCGTGATCGTCTCGCTGCGGCCGTTGATGCGGGAAATCAGGCCGACGAGGACGACGGCCGCCATGCCGGAGAGAAACACCATGGAGATCAGCGGGAAACCCCAGATGCCGAGCATGATGCCGAGCGCACCGCCGAAGGCCGCGCCTTGCGAAATGCCGAGGATATCGGGCGAGACAAGCGGGTTGCGGAAGACGCCCTGCAGCGCCGCACCTGAAAGGGCAAGCCCGGCGCCGGCGAGTGCCGCGAGCACGACACGCGGCGCCCGGACCAGAAGAACGATGCGCTCGTCGATCGTCGCCAGTTCCCGCCACGGATCCGTGGCGCCAAGCCAGATCAGTTCGAGCGCGCGGGTGGGCGGAACGGCGAAGCGGCCGACGCAGAGGCTGACCACGAAAGCGACCGCAAACAGCGTCAGCAGCCCTGAGAAAACCAGGGTCTGCCGTGCCAGATGCGCGCGGCGGACCATCGGAGCCGCCTCATCCTGCGTCAACGCCGCCATGACCTACTTCGCCTTGAACTGGGCGTAGTTGGCCGAGCCGCCCTGTTCCTTCATCCACAGGATGCCGTCGATGTCGGCATCGGTGATATCGTAGTTGTAGAGCGTCTTATAGGCGGTCTTCATCTCGGCGCGCAGGTCGTATTTGAAGACGTCGGGCTGGGTCAGGTTGGCTGTCCACATCCAGGCGAGCGGCGATTCCTGGTTCGGCGGATCCCAGCGATAGCCGCCGAGCGGCATCTTGTAGACGCGCTTGTTCTTCGCGGCCTTGGTCAGCGAAAGGATCGGGTCGTTATAAACCCAGTTGACGTCGAGCTTGGCCTCGAAGGCGTTGAGGAAGATGATCTCCGGATCCCACTGGGCGATCTGCTCCTTGTTGATCGTCACCGTGCCGTTGAGTTCGGCCGAGGCGTTCCTGCCGCCGACGAGTTCCATGTACCAGGCATTGTAGCTGCCCTTGGTTCCGGTGGTCGCGATCTCGCTCAGCGCGCGGGCGATATAAAGCGTGCTGGGCTTCTTGTCGTCCGGGATCGCCTTGGCCTTGGCTTCGATATCCTTCTGGACCCGGTCACGCCAGTCGACCAGTTCCTTGATGCGCTCGGGCTTGCCGATCGCTTTGGACGTCATCGTCATGTAGTCGCGCGTCAGCTGCTCGGTGCCGTAAAGGATGAGCATGGCGTTGAGGCCGGCATTGGTGATCGGCGCGACGATGTCGTTGCCGCGGCCGCCCCACTGGATGACGAGATCCGGATTGGTCGCCGTCAGCGCCTCGATGTTCGGCACGAAATTCGGGGCGGTCACGTCGGACGGGATGTCCTTGGTTTCCGGGAAGATCTTGCTCAGGATGCCTTCCAGCACGGCGCTCTTGGCGGTCGGGTTCATGCCGACAAGCTTCTTTGTCCCGCCATCCAGCGCGATCACCGTCGAGGCCATCGGGATGACGATCGAGACGATGCGTTCGGCGGCTTTCGCGAGTTTCACCTCGCGATTTTCCTGATCCTTGAAGGTGATTTCCTGCGCGGCGGCACCATGCGCCAGCAAGCCGGAAAGTGCGGCGGCCAGAAGGCCGCGCGAAGCAAAACGAGTGAGCGAAACCATATCAAATCCCCTGCCGGTAACGTCGTCGGGGAGCATTCCTAATGCGGGTGATTATTCTTGTCTACAAATCTCCACTTTAAAAAGCCGTTCAGGCCGGTTGCGGGAAGAGCGGCTTCAACGCCGGTGCCCGAAATCGGCCTGCCCATGCATTGGCGCTGGTCATGCGGCGCTCCGGCCGATATTGAACGGCGAGGTTGATCGATTTTCATCAAAGGAATTTCATGCCCACCATCTATCTCGCCGGTCCAGAAGTGTTCCTTCCCGATGCCCAGACCGTGATGGGCGAGAAACGCCGGCTCGCCCGCAGCTTCGGCTTCGAGCCGACCGGCCCGGGCAGCGACGAAAACCAGGCGCCCGTCGGCCGGCTGACGGCGGAGGCGATCTACCAGCGCAACGATAACGCCATGCGGCGCGCGGACGTCTGCCTCGCCAACATCACGCCGTTCCGCGGCGTCAGCGCCGATCCCGGCACCGTCTACGAAATCGGGTTCATGATCGCGCTCGGCAAACGCGTCTGGGCCTATACCAACCATCCGGACGACTATGGCATGCGTGTGCGCTCGCTCTGGTATGCGGGGCTCGAGATCGATGAAAGCAGTGGTCGTCCCCGCGGCCCGGACGGGCTTTCCATCGAGAACCACGGCAAGTCGGACAATCTGATGATCGATGTAGGCATCGAGGAAGGCGGCGGGCGCGTCATCCGTGCCGTCGCGCTGCCGGCCGATCCCGAGCGGGACCTCACGGCCTATACGGAGGCTTTGCGGCACTTGCGCGGTTAGATCGGCGACAGCGCGTCCTTGAGACCGAGACCCTGTTTCACCTGAAGATCGAGATCGGCTTCGATATGGTCGATGTGGTGGATCATCAATTTGGCGGCGCGCGCGCCATCGCCCTTTTCCAAGGCGTCGAGAACGGCGGTATGCTCGGAATGCCCGCAACTCGACACGCCGGAGCGGCCGTAGAGCGCGATCACCAGCGACGAACGGGCGACCAGCTCGTCCATGAAGCGCTGCAGGATGACGTTGCCGGCCACCGATGCCAGCATGAGATGGAAATCGCCGGAAGCCTTGATCTCGGCACGGCGGGCGGCCGGACCGCGCTCGTTCAGATAGCACCCCTCCTCGTCGAGCTGGCGGCGGAACTGGACAATGTCCTCTGCCGTGATGCGCTCCACCGCCGCCGCGACAATGCCGGGCTCGATCAGCCGGCGGGAGGCAAAAATCTGGCGTGCTTCTTCCGGCGACGGATTGGAGACGAAGGCACCGCGATTGCGCTCAGTCTTTACCAGGCCCTCGAAGGCGAGCATCTGAAGCGCGGCGCGCGCGACCGTGCGACTGACATCGAAAAGAGAACCGACTTCGCTTTCGGACAGTTTCGTGCCGGGCGCGAGACGCCGGTCGATGATTGCATTGCGTAGGGATTCCCGGATCGCCATGGAGCGATCTTCCGGGGAACGTTCCTCGGGCGATGTGCCGGTGAGATTGATCTTTTCGCTGATATTCATTGCTGGGGGTCCACTATCCGGCTTTTGTAACCCGAGTGGCTACGGAATGCCAAGCGACTTGTTTTTGATCTAATGGCAAGATTGCATACGATTTGCCCATTGGATCGGAAACGATCGCATGATTTTTACGCAATCGCAAAGCTCGACTGGCGGAGCTTCGACGTAAAACCAAGTCTTTCTAAAGCTTTAATCGAGTTGGCATGGCTGATGCATAGCAATATCAGACGCAAGGGAGCGCCTGATGAGCAAAGCCGCCGAAATCGACATCGCCTCAGTCTCTAAGATCTACGGAACAACAACCGCCGTCCACGCGATCAGCCTCAAGATTCCGGCCGGAAGCTATTGCTGCCTGCTCGGACCTTCGGGCTGCGGAAAGACCTCGACACTGCGGATGATCGCCGGCCACGAGAGCATTTCCTCGGGCGACGTCCGGCTCGGCAATACCGTGGTCACCGACCTGCCGCCAGCCAAGCGGGGCACGGCGATGATGTTCCAGTCCTACGCGCTCTTCCCGCATCTCGACCTCGTCGACAACGTCGCCTTCAGCCTGAAGATGAAGGGCATCGACAAGGACGAGCGGCGCGCCAAGGCGATGGACATGCTGCGGCTGATGCAGCTCGAAGCCTATGCGACGCGCCGCCCGGCCCAGCTTTCCGGCGGCCAGCAGCAGCGCGTGGCGCTTGCCCGAGCCCTGATAACCGATCCGGAAGCGCTGCTTCTCGACGAGCCGCTCTCGGCGCTCGACCCGTTCCTGAAGATCCGCATGCGCGCCGAACTGAAGAAGCTGCAGACCTCGCTCGGCATCACCTTCGTGCATGTGACGCATAGCCAGGAAGAGGCGATGGCGCTTGCCGACCTGATCGTCGTGATGAACGACGGCCGCATCGAGCAGGCAGCACATCCGCGCGTCGTGTTCGAAAAACCGGCGACCGCCTTCGTCGCCAAATTCATGGGCGACCATAACGTCATTTCCGGCCGGGTGACGCAGAGTTCCGGCGGGACATTGATGCTGTCCGTACCGGCCGGTGGCGAGTTCCTCGCGACCGACGACGGCGCCGCCGGGCTGACCGACACTGCCGACATCGCCATCCGCACCGATCATGTGCGTATCGGCCAGCCTTCCGAAAAGGGCCTCGGCTTCACCGGCTCCGTCTCGAATGTCGAATATCGCGGCTCGTCGGTGAAGCTCTCCGTCAATGGTGCCGGGATCGAGGATTTCACCGCGATCCTGACCGACGCCGAATTTTTCGCCAACCCGGTCAAGGTCGGAGAGGCGATCCCGCTTTCCTGGGGCCGCGAGGACGCGATCGTCCTCGGCCGCCTCAAGAACTGATGCCACCACAAAAACTCAACCAGAGGAGAACAAGGCAATGACTGAGACCAAAAAAACACCCAAGGGAATTTCGCGCCGCACGCTGCTGAAGACGGCTTCCGCCGCGGCCGGTCTTGCCGCCGGCTCGGGCGCCATCACCGGCTTCCCGACCATCTGGGCCCAGAACCCGATCACGCTGCGCCAGTTCGGCACCGGCGTCTCGAACCTCAATGCGATCGCCGAAAAGTGCAAGGCCGACCTCGGCATCACGCTCGAAATGACCGCGACGGATTCGGACGCAGCCGCCCAGCGCGCCGTCACCCAGCCGAATTCCTACGATATCGCCGATATCGAATACTGGATCCTCAAGAAGGTCTATCCGGCCGGCGTGATCCAGCCGATGGATACGACCAAGCTCAAGTATTACGACAAGATCGTGCCGCTGTTCAAAAACGGCAAGCTGAAGCCGGACAGCGTGATCGCGCAGGGCACCGCGCCGCACACGGTCGGTTATGTCGCAAAGCCCGGCGACAAGACCTTCGCCAAGGAAGAGACCAAGTGGTTCACGATGGTTCCGACCATCTACAACGCCGACACGCTCGGCATCCGGCCGGACCTGGTCGGCCGCGAGATCTCGACCTGGGCCGACATCATGGACCCCAAGTTCAAGGGCAAGGCCTCGATCCTCAACATCCCGTCGATCGGCATCATGGATGCCGCGATGATCATGGAAGCCATGGGCAACATCAAATATGCCGACAAGGGCAACATGACCAAGGCGGAAATCGACAAGACGATCGACTTCCTGATCAAGGCCAAGCAGGGCGGCCAGTTCCGCGCCTTCTGGAAGTCGTTCGACGAAAGCGTCAACCTGATGGCCTCGGGCGAAGTCGTCATCCAGTCCATGTGGTCGCCGGCCGTCGCCGCCGTCCGCTCCAAGGGCATCGCCTGCAAATACCAGCCGCTGAAGGAAGGTTACCGCTCGTGGGGCGGCGGTCTTGGCCTTGCTGCCCATCTTTCGGGCGCCAAGCTCGATGCGGCCTATGAATATATCAACTGGTACACGTCCGGCTGGGTCGGCGCCTACCTCAACCGCCAGGGCTACTACTCCGCCGCCATGGAAACCGCCAAGGCCCACATGTCCGCCGACGAATGGGGCTTCTGGATCGAAGGCAAGCCGGCCAAGGGCGATATCGTCGCTCCGGACGGCAAGATCATGGAAAAGGCCGGCGCCGTGCGCGACGGCGGCTCCTTCGAGGAACGCATGGGCCATGTCGCATGCTGGAACTCGGTGATGGACGAGGACCGCTACATGGTCCGCCGCTGGAACGAGTTCATCGCCGCGTAAACAACGTTGCCCCTCACCCTAACCCTCTCCCCGCTCGCGGGGAGAGGGGACGTGCCCCGAGCAGGCAGAAGGGAACCGAGCGGCTTACCACGAGTCTCCTTCTCCCCGTCCCGACGGGGAGAAGGTGCCCGGCAGGGCGGATGAGGGGCAAACCCAGGAGACATCAAGACATGGCGACGATCGCATCATCCGAAACGGAACCGGCCAAGGCCGAAGGCGCAAAGCCGAAAAGCTTCCGCCTGTCACCGGCCGCCATCTCCTATCTCCAGGCGACGCCGCTGGCGCTGATCCTCGGCGCCTTCCTGCTGCTGCCGATCCTGATGATCTCCGTCGTCAGCTTCTGGGATTATGACTTCGCCCAGATGTATCCCGATTTCCTGACGATGAACTATGCCGAGACGCTCGGCTCCTGGGTCACCTGGAAGACCTATCTGAACACCCTCAAATTCGCTTTCCTGGTCTGGGCAATCACGCTGGTCGTCGGGTTCTGGGTCGCCTATTTCCTTGCCTTCCACATCCGCACCACCGCCATGCAGATGGTGCTCTTCCTCGTCTGCACCGTGCCGTTCCTGACGTCGAACATCATCCGCATGATTTCCTGGATCCCGGTGCTGGGGCGCAACGGCCTCGTCAACACGACGCTGATCAATGCCGGCATCATCCCCGAACCCATCGAGTGGCTGCTCTATTCGGATTTCGCCGTCGTTCTCGCCATGGTCCATCTCTACACGCTGTTCATGGTGACGCCGATCTTCAACACGCTGATGCGCATCGACAAGTCGCTGGTCGAGGCGGCGCGCGACGCCGGTGCCACGAGCTGGCAGACCCTTACCAACGTGATCCTTCCGCTTGCCAAACCCGGCATGGCGATCGGCACCATCTTCGTCGTGACGCTTGTGATGGCCGATTTTTCGACGGTGCAGGTGATGTCCGGGGGCCAGAGCGCCTCGGTGGCTCTGATGATGAAGAACCAGATGTCGCTGCTGCAATATCCGGCAGCGGCCGCCAACGCGGTCGTGCTGCTGGTCCTCGTTCTCATGATGGTGGCAGGGATCCTGCGCATCGTCGACATCCGCAAAGAGCTTTAGAAAAGGGAGGGCTTCGAAATGCACAGCGACAAGCGCGGCCGCGAATTCTACCTTCTCGCCATCTTTTTCGTCGTCTTCGTGCTGTTCCTTTACGGCCCGCTTTCGGCGATCCTCATCCTCTCCTTCCAGGGGCCGAACGGCGGCCTCACCTTCCCGCTGAACGGCGTGTCGCTGCGCTGGTTCGCCAATCTGTTCGAGACCCAGGCGGTCGGCGATTTCGGCGGCTCGTTTCGTCGCTCCGCCATGCTCGGCATCATGGTGATGATCGTCACCGTCGTCGTCTCGCTGCTGGCAGGCCTTGCCTTCCGGCGGCGCTTCATAGGTTCGACAGCGCTTTTCTATCTCGCGGTCGCCAGCCTGGTCGTGCCGTCGATCATCATCTCGCTCGGCATCGGCGTTGTTTTCCAGCAGCTCGGTTTCCAGCCGTCCTGGTACAGCTCCGCCTTCGGCGCGCATCTCACCTGGACGCTGCCCTTCGGTGTGCTGATCATGTTCGCCGTCTTCAACCGCTTTTCGCCGGCCTACGAGGAAGCCGCGCGCGATCTCGGTGCCTCGTCATGGCAGACCTTCCGCCATGTCGTGCTACCGATGATCGCGCCGAGCCTCGTCGGCGTCGGCCTGTTCGGCTTCACGCTCTCCTATGACGAATTCGCCCGCACGCTGATGACGGCGGGTACGTTCAATACGTTGCCGCTCGAAATCTACGGCATGACGACCAATGTCACGACACCGGTGCTCTATGCGCTCGGCACGGTGACGACCGTCTTCTCCTTCCTCGTCATCGCCGGCACGCTCGGCCTGATCGTCCACCTCAATCGCCGCCGCCTGCGGTCGTGAACAGAATGCGCATTCTCGTCGTAAACCCGAATACCACCGCCAGCATGACGGCGACGATCGCCGATTCAGCAACCCGCGTCGCCAATGCCGGCACCGAAATCCTTGCGGTCACCTCGTCCATGGGGCCGGTGTCGATCGAGGGGTATTATGACGAAGCCTTCGCCGTCCCCGGCCTGCTGGTCGAGATCGCCAAGGGCGAAACGGCCGGCGCCGATGCGGCGATCATCGCCTGTTTCGACGATACCGGCCTCGATGCGGCGCGGGCGCTCGCAGATATCCCGGTGATCGGCATCTGCGAGGCGGCGCTTGCCTCCACCGCATTCATCGCCCAGCGTTTCACCATCGTCACGACCATGGAGCGTTCGCGGCTGCCGCTCGAACACCTGGTTCATCGCTACGGCATGGCCGGGCGGTGCAAGGTGCGGGCCGCAGACATTCCCGTCCTCTCGCTCGAAGACCCGAATTCCAACGCCCGCGACCGGCTGCGCAGCGAGATCGCGACGGCGCTGCGCGACGACAAGGCGGAGGCGATCGTGCTCGGCTGTGCCGGCATGGCCGATCTCACGGCCGAACTTAGGGCGGAATTCGGCGTGCCTGTCGTGGACGGAGTGGCCGCGGCGGTGAAACAAGCCGAAGCGCTGGTGTCATTGGGCTTGTCGACGGCCAAGCGGGGCGCCTATGCTTCGCCTGTCTCCAAACCTTATAAAGGCCTTCTCGAAGGCTTCGGTCCCGGGAAACTCATCACCTCATGAATAGCCAGCACTCTATTCGCGCACTCGCCTCTCCCGAAGTCGAACAGCTGGTGGACTGGGCGCGGATCGAGGGCTGGAATCCCGGCCTTGCCGATGCGCCGGCTCTTTATGCGGCCGACCGCCAGGGTTTCATCGGCTGTTTCGTGGATGGCCAAATGGCGGCCGGCATTTCCGCGGTCCGCTACGGTTCGGATTTCGGCTTCATCGGGCTTTATATCGCCCATCCGGATTTCCGTGGCAAAGGTTTCGGCAGAAAGGTGTGGGATGCCGGCATGGCGCATCTCGGCGGCCGGACGATCGGTCTCGACGGCGTGCCGGAACAGCAGGCGAACTATCGCAGCATGGGGTTCGAGACGGCCTACGAGACGTTTCGCTGGAGCGGCAGCCTGGAAGGAAGCCCCGATGCAGAAGTCGCCGCGATCACGGACGATCTCGTGCCTGCCGTTGTTGTCTACGACCGGAGCTTTTTCCCTGCGGAGCGCAGCGCCTTTCTGGCCCAATGGCTGAAGCCGCCGCGAAACGCCAAGGTTATCATCCGAGGCGGTCATATCCGCGGCTACGCGGTCTGCCGGCAATGCCATGACGGCTACAAGATTGGTCCACTGTTTGCGCAGACCACCGCCGACGCGCAGAGGTTGCTGGACGCTTTTTCGGCCGAGCTCGGCAACAAGACCCTGCATATCGATGTCCCGGCCGCGCAGACGGAATTCTGCGCCTATCTCGAAGCGCATCACTTCACGAAAGGCTTCACCACCGCACGCATGTATCGCGGCCCGGCACCGGCGGTGCAGATGTCGGGCGTGTTCGGGATTACCACGCTGGAGCTCGGCTGAGGGCAGCGTCCCGGCGCCCGGAACGCTGCTCGCGCTTACCAGGACCGGCGACTACCAGAGCTCGGCGTGGCGGTGAACGTCCTTGTAGAGCAGGTAACGGAAGCGGCCGGTGCCGCCGGCATAACATGCCTGCGGGCAGAAAGCGCGCAGCCACATGTAGTCGCCGGCTTCCACCTCGACCCAATCCTGGTTGAGCCGGTAAACCGCCTTGCCTTCGAGCACGTAGAGGCCATGCTCCATGACATGGGTTTCCATGAAGGGAATGGTCGCGCCCGGCTCCAATGTAACGATGTTGAGATGCATGTCGTATCGGATGTCGGACGTATCGACGAAACGGGTGGTTCCCCAGCGGTCGCCCGTATCCGGCATCCACGAAATCGGATGCTCGTCTTCATGGGTGAAGACCGCCGGCGGCGCTTCCAGCCCCTCGACCGCCTGAAAAGCCTTGCGCACCCAATGGAACTTCACCGGTGCGGTGCCCCTATTGCGCAGCTTCCACGGCGATCCGGCCGGGATGAAGGCGAAAGATCCGGGCCTCAGCGCCTGATCATTTCCGGCAAACTCGATCGACATCTCGCCCTCGACGACGAAGATCGCCGCTTCGGCGCGCGTGTTCGGTTCAGGCCGGTCGCTTCCGCCGCCCGGCTGCACTTCCATGATGTATTGCGAAAACGTCTCAGAGAACCCTGTCATCGGGCGGGAGATGATCCATGCCCGGGTTCCTTCCCAATGGGGAAGCAGGCTGGCGACGATATCGGACATCACGGTTCGCGGGATGACCGCATAGGACGTCGTGAAAACGGCCTTGCTGGAAAGAAGTTCGGTCTGCGGCGGCAATCCGCCGAGTTTCGAATAATAGTCTCTGTTCGTCATGGGTCTGCTTGCGGTCCAATTTCGCGGCGTCTGATACGCGTAAGGTTTAAGCCCCGCGCATCTCTAAGCAACCACAAATTCGACCCGGGAAGCCGCAGGCTTAAGATTCCGTCGATTATTCGTCTTGCGACGATCTCGGAGCCATACAGCGAAGCGCAAGGATTTTGCCTGAATGCAGGCCGCAAGGCCGCGGCCTGTTTTATCTCTCACGTCCCGTTAAAGCAGTTCCGCCGCATTGGAGGAGACCAGCTTGCGGATCTCGGACTTCGGCATCTGCAATTCGAGCAGGTCGTTGACGATAGCCCGGTAGCCCTCGACAGGACGCGGCATTTTCACGAGCCCGAGGTCGGAGCCGAATATGGTCATGTCGACGCCGGCAACTTCCACCAGGCGGCGCAGTTCCGACGCATCCCATTTGGCCGGACCGCGCTGGTTCGGGATGAACATGCAGATCGAATGCTCCATATAGACCCCGAGCCGGGCAAGCTCCCTCATGTCGTCGTCGCTGCAGCCGATGACATAGGTGGGATGATTGACCAGCATTTTCTTCACGCCGCGCCGCTTCGCCTCGGGAAACAGCACCTTGAGCTCATGGACCGAGAGATGCCCGCCGGCCAGGATGATGTCTCCAGCCGCGATGACATCGATGACCTCGTTGGTTTCCCTGGTCAGCTTTCCGTTCTCGTCCAAGACGGTCAGGGGAATGGGCGGCAGCATCGGGTTGGCGCTCTTCGGATAATTCTTGGTTTCGTCGGCGCTCTTGTCGATGTGGTTCTGAGCCGCGAATGTCGGCATCCAGACGATCTTGCCGCCGAGCTTGACCGCGTGATCGACAGCATGGGGATTGATGCCGCCACTGGCATTGTTGAGCGCGACGCCCGAATAGAGGCGTGTGCCTCTGTCGGGATAAAGCGTTTCGAGAAGCTGGGCGTGAGCCATGCCGGGATAGAAATGGTCCTTGTAGACGAGTGCGGAGAAACCCGCCTCGGACGCTTCCACCATGGCCTCATAATGGTCCAGCAGGCGGGGAAAAACCGCCGGCCCGCTGTGGCAATGCAGGTCCACAGCGCCGACGAGAAGGTCGGCGATTTCGGCGTCTCGGTCGGTCGCAAGGGCGGCGGATTGGGTCATGGATGGGCACTCCCGGAAAGGCTGGTGTTCGGTTTTACAGTGTGACGGCGTCGGGCGCGGGGTATTCGGCCGCATTCAGCACCCAGCCGGGTTTTGCCGAAAAATCGGCGCGGGGCGGGCTGAAGATGTCGACCAGCACATTCTTCACCGGGTCCATGGACCGCGATGTGTGGATAGCCGGCGGCGGGATGACAGCGACGGACGGCGCGGCGCAGAGTTCGGCATCGTCCGGTCGCCAGGCGTTCATGTCGCTGATCCATGGCCAGCGCAGGTAGTGGATGTAGGAACCTTCAACGCAGAGCGAATACTGCTCGAAATCCTCGTGGAAATGCGGAGACATCTTGGTGACGTCGCGCGGGCCGCTGCCGGGCAGGTAGTTCACCATGATCGTCGAGCAGCGGAAGATGCGCCCGAACCGGCCGGGCTCGGGAGGCACATCCAGGCTGTAGTGACGCAGCTTCGGCCCATCGAGGGGGTCGGGCCAGGCCTGGAACGGCGGCACGTTCGGATCGGGACTGAGATAGGAGCCCGCGTTGGAGCATTTGGCGACGAGATCGGCGGCCCGCGTGGTCACCAGCCGGATCACTTCGCCATCGCCCTTCAGATGCACTTCACTATCGCCGGCCGGTACGACCACGAGGCAAAAACCATCGACCGAGATGCTCTCGCCATTCCAGCGGATCTCGACAGGCGTATCGGGCTTGGGGAGAAGGACGACGTATTCGTCAAGCTGATTGACGCGGGAGAGCACAAGGCCGGTCTTGCCGGTGGTGTGCGCCACGACGAGGTTTTGCCCCCGCGCGCAATAGGTCGTGCTGCCATCCGCGACGTCCTGCGGCGGCGCATCGTAGAAGCGCGCATATTCGCCGCCCTTGAATGCCGTCGGCACGGCGCCTGTGGCAGCAGCGGCGGTGTTGAGGCTCGCGCGTGGGTCGTTGGCTGCGTACATTTTCACGTCCTGACTGATGGGGATTCGATTGCGGCGGCGTTGAACTCGGCACGGATCCGGGCGGCGCTGGTGCGCAGGATGCCCTGGTCGGAGGAGACGATGAACGCGCTCGCCCCTTCGGCACGGAACGGTTCGATTTCGCCCACCGAGCCGACCATTACGCAGACAGGCTTGCCGGCGTTGCGGGCAGCCGACAGGATGCGGGCGACCGCGTCCTTGACCACCGGCTCGCTCGCCGACCGGGCGCCGAGGGAAACCGTCAGATCGCCACGGCCGATAAAGATGCCGTCGAGCCCTTCGACCGCCAGGATGTCCTCGATGACATCGATGGCTTCGCGATCCTCGATCATCGCCAGGACAGCGATATCGCGATCCTGTGCCTCGATATGATCCCACATGCCCGTCGCGCCATATGCACCGGCCCGCGGGGAATTGGAAAAGCCGCGTATGCCGCCGCGATATCGACTCGCGGCGACCACGGCGCGGGCGGTCTCGACCGAGGCCACATGCGGAACCAGCACGCCATTGGCGCCGCAATCCAGCACCGACTGGATACTCGCGGGAAATGACGAGGGAACCCTGACGAGGCCGGCGATGCCATTCGCCCGGCACCCGAGGAGAATCTGGTCGGTCGCGGAGCGATCGATCGGCGCGTGTTCCTCATCGATGACGACAAAGTCGAAACCGGCTCCGCCCAGGATTTCCGAGGCATGGCTGGTGGGCGTCTTGACGAACGCGCCGAGCA